>JGI24004J15324_10000663_pt1 | contig 13811 bp, 10 predicted proteins | sample LinPmetageLP32_FD_15324 | JGI IMG/M metagenome (IMG submission 15324)
AAGATAATATACTTTGGTTTCAAAATATGACTGGTGGCACACTAACTGAATATTTAAGAATGGATAATCAAAGTGGTCAAGCTATGTTTGTTGTAAACGAAGGCTCAGCAGACATAGACTTCCGAGTAGAATCTAATGGTAATACTCATATGCTATTCGTTGACGGTGGTAATAACCGAGTAGGTATTGGAACGACTCCAGACTTAGGTGTTGGATTACACATTAGAACTGCAGATAGTGGAGCTAGTAATGTTGCTAATGCAGATGATTTAATTATCGAGGGTTCAGGTGTTGCTGGAATGTCTATCTTTACTGGTACATCAAGTGCTGGTCAAATAAATTTTGGTGATAGTGGTGCTAATGAAAGAGGTAAATTATTGTATGACCATAATGGTGACTATATGGCTTTATACGCAAACAGTTCTGAAAGAATGAGAATTCTTAGTACTGGAAATATATGTATAGGTCAAACTGACGACCAAGGCGGTACAAGATTATTAGTAGCGTATGATGAAGCTGATGATTCTGCGGGTCACTATAGGGCTACAAATGCTAGTTATGTAAATATTGTTTTAAAATCATCTACTAATAAAGCAGCTAATACTAACTTTAGCCTTTTAAAATGTTTAACTAATAATGAGGCTGATGCTGAATTTGATGTAAGGGGTGATGGTAATGTCTTTTCCGATGGTGGAACTGCTATGGGTTCTCCCGCCGACTATGCAGAAATGTTTGAATGGAAAGATAGTAATACAGGAAGTGAAGAAAGATTTGGTTACTCTGTAATTCTTGATGGTAATAAAATTGTAAAAGCCACAGATAGTGATGATGCTTCTAAAATTATAGGAGTTGTTTCTGCTAATCCTGCTGTCCTTGGTGATGCCGCTTGTATGAGGTGGTCAAATAAATACTTGAGAGATGAATGGAATAAAAGTATTGAAGAAGAATATACTGTTACCGAATGGACTGAAGCTGTTGAAGATGGTGATGACATTGAACATTCCTATCCAACAGATGCAATTCCTGATGGCGTAACTGCTCCTAGTGATGCAACCATTTTAACAACTGAAAAAGATAAATATGGCAACGATGTTAGTATAAAACGCAGAAAATTAAATGCAGATTTTGATGGATCTAAAACTTATATTCCAAGAATAGAAAGAAAAGAATGGGACGCTATAGGAATGATGGGTAAACTAAGACTTAAAAAAGGACAACCAACAGGAACAAATTGGATTAAAATGAGAGACATCAGTAGTGATGTTGAAGAATGGCTAGTTAGATAAAAGGATAAACTATGTTCGGATTCCACCCATTATCAACTCAAACATTTAGCAGCGCGATCCCGTTTCTAGACGTGCAGACAACTACGAATTTAGTTTCTGCAAATATATCAAGCGTGGCCCTTGCTGCAACAGCAATAACAGTTGGTACTAATTTAGCGATGACCGCGGCCCAAGGATCGGTGGCAGTTGTTTTATTTGCTCAGACTAGCGGAAATGAGCTAGCAACAGCTATCAACAGCGTTGCACCCTTTACATGGGCTCAAGTTAATGATACAAGTAATGAGACGTGGACACAAGTCGATGATGAAACCGGCGCTAACGTAACCTGGAGAACAACATAATGGCATCAACATTTTCAGATTTATTAAAGATAGAACTTATCGGTGACGGTGAGCAATCTGGCTCATGGGGTACAACAACCAATAACAATTTTTCACAGTCACTAGAACATGCGGTCGCAGGTGTTTTAGGTGTTAACACTGGTAGTTCTACAGCAGTTACACTAACTACAGGTAACGGTCCACAAGCACAAGCAGATAACCAAGCACGTCAAGCGTCATTAGTATTTAGTGGAGCAAGTGCGAACTGTGTGGTTACAGTTCCTGCTACACAAAAGATATATTTTGCACATAACACAAATGCTTCAAACACAATTACATTAAGACTTGCTGGTGGCACAACAGATCATGTCATACCAGCCAGTACAAGCGTATTGCTCTCTACAACAGGTTCTGCATGGCATGCTTTAACTCCTGGGTCATTTACCGCAGGTGGTACCGTTTCTAATACATCAGGAGATATTACAATTGATGCTGTTGGAGATATTATATTAGACGCTGACAACGCTGACATATTTTTAAAAGACGCAGGGACTACATTTGGTAGTCTAACAAACACAAGTGGTAATTTAATTATTAAATCAGGGACTACAACAGCTGCTACATTTAGTGGTGCTAACGTAACATTTGCTGGAACGATTGCATCAGGTGCAATTGATACGAGTGCAGCAAATATAACATCGGGTGGATTACTTAAAATAGATGTTGACTCTGATGCTGATGATTTAACAGGTGATTCTGCAACAGGACGATTAACGATTGGTGCTGGTGAAGATTTAAATTTGTATCATGGTGGTACAAACTCTTACATAGTCAATGACACAGGTAATTTAATTATAGACACAGCAGGCGATATAATATTAGACGCAGATGATGGTGATGTTTTTTTAAAAGATAACGGCACTACTTATGGTGCTTTAATTAATAATAGTGGTAATTTAAGAATCAATTCAGGAACCACAACTGCTGTCTCGTTCAGCGGTGCGAATGTAACATTTGCTGGCACAATTAATTCTGGAGCGATTACTGCAACAGGTGCTAGTATAACTGCGTTAAGTGCAAGTAACTTAGGTTCTGGCACAATACCTGATGCTAGATTTCCATCAACTTTACCTGCAGCCAGTGCGGCAAACTTAACTAGTATACCAGCAGCAAATATAACTGGTACACTACCTGCTATTGATGGTTCTAATTTAACTGGAGTAGAAACAGTACCAAGTAGTAATACTGCCGTAGGTGGGTTAAAAGAATTTGCTATATTCTTTTCAAACTCTGGTGCTGCTGCTTCATCTCAACTTATTAGTCCTGGAGATACGTTAACACCTTCTTCGTATAGTGTGGGTAATATGCATTTAGGAGCTCCTGATGTAATAGAAATGGTACCATCANCAGCAGGTAATTTAGTTGAATTTGGTATAATGAGAGGGTTTAGAGNTAGTTCTGATNTTACCGGTAAAACAAGAGCAACTGAAACAGGAACTTGGCGTTGTATTTCAGCAGCATCTTATCAAGGTGGAACCACAGGCGGTGGAAGTGGTATAAATTATCATTTATCAGTACCCGGATTATTTCAAAGGATATCATAATGCATATGGTTATCACTATTATTTTACAGGTTTATTTGTAAGGACGGTATAAGCTATGCCATTATCTTCTACAAAATTTGCACCTGGGTTTGACAAACAAAGCACTTCATACGCTGCAGAAGGCAAATGGGTAGATGGTGAAAACATACGCTTTCGTTATGGACAACCAGAAAAAATAGGTGGTTGGACCGAACTTGTTAGTGACAAACTTATAGGCGTTGTTCGTGATACATTTGGTTGGGTATCATTAGACGGTACAAGACATTTAGCTCTTGGTACTGATAGAAAATTATATTTATATGTTGAAGGTGCAATTGCAGATATTACACCGATCCGCGCAACGCAAGCCAATCTTACAAACCCGTTTGTAACGACAAGTGGTTCTGCAATTGTGACAGTTACAGACGCGGACCACGGAGCGTTGGTCGGGGACTTTGTAACGTTTTCTAACGCTGATGCGGTTGGCGGTTTAGACATGAACGCAGAATTTGAAATTACAGCTATAGTTAGTTCTAGTGTGTACACAGTTACACATTCAAGCAACGCGAGCAGCGGTGCAACTGGTGGTGGATCGAGCACCGTGGATTGTGAATATCAAATTAATGTTGGTACCACAAGTGGTGTTTATGGTTATGGTTGGGGTACATCTGCATGGAATGGTATCTCGTCATCTGGTAGAACAACAGACCAATTAAACGAAGCACTAGATGCAACAGAAACAGCTGTTGATGTAGATGATGGTAGTAAATTTGCAGCTAATGATTACATTTTAGTTGATCAAGAAATTATGAAAGTATCTTCTGTTAGTACAAACACACTAACAGTAATACGTGGTGTTGCTAGTATAACAAGTTCTACATCTAATAGTGCAACAGGTAGTCACGCAAGAACAACACACGCAGATAATACAGCTGTTCTTATGTTAGTTGATGCGTCAGCAGGTACAACAACTGTTGGTTGGAACGTAAAAGCAGTAACATCGACTGTTACACTTGATGCACGTTATTGGGTGTTTGACAACTTTGGAGAAGATTTACTAGCGTTAGCTAGTGACAGTTCTTTGTATCTTTGGGATAAATCAAATGGACAAACAACTAGAGCTATTGTTTCAAGTTCTAACGCACCAACAGCATCACGTCATTTAATTGTATCTACACCTGACAGACATATTATTTTATTAGGCACAGAAACAACACCTGGCACTACTAGCTCACAAGATGATTTATTTATCAGGCATTCTAATCAAGAAGATTTTACAAATTGGGCACCAACAACACAAAACTCAGCAGGAGCGTTTCGTATACAAGATGGTTCTAAAATTGTAGCTGCAGTAAGGTCAAGGGGTGCTATATTAATTTGGACTGATACGTCACTACACTCACTACAATTTGTAGGTGGTGACTTTGTGTTTGCACTAAATCAAATTGGTGGTAATTGTGGAGCGGTGTCTCCGCATGGTGCTGTAGATATAAACGGTACTACGTTTTGGATGAGTCAAAATGCTTTCTACATGTTTGATGGTGCAATTAAAAAACTACCGTGCACGGTACAAGATTATATATTTGATGACTTTAGTATTACACAGCAACAGTTAGTATATGCTGGTGTTAATACAGACTTTAATGAAATTACGTGGTTCTATGCTAGTAAGGATTCTGATGTTATAGATCGCAATGTAACATTTAATTATCTAGAAAATTTATGGTACACAAACTCATTAGCTCGATCAACATGGTTGGACAGAGGTGTATATGATTCACCTTATGCGACGTATTATAGATCGATAGATACTGGTACAACACCAACAGTTCTAGGAGTAACGTCAGGTGGTTCTACAATCTATGAGCATGAATCGGGGACCGATGACCATGTTGCAGCTGTTGAAAGTTATATACAATCAGGAGACTTTGACATACAAGACGGTCAACAGTTATTATCTATTAGTCGTTTTATACCTGACTTTAAAGATCAAACAGGCAGCGCTGATGTGTTGTTAAGTTTTAAAGATTACAACTCTATTACAAATGAGACTACGTTAAACGGTGCACTTACTAGCAGCTCAACATCTATAATATTAACAAGTGCTGCAAGTTTTCCGTCGTCAGGAGTTGTGTTAATAGGAACAGAATTAATTACATATACTGGTAAAACATTAAACACTCTTACAGGTGCTTCTAGAGGTGCAAAAAGCACAACTGCAGCAGCACACATAGACAATAAAAAAGTTATTAATTATTCTAACGTTAGAATTAATTTGTCAACTGTTACACCTACAACTACAAAAGTAGATACTCGTGGTCGTGGCCGACAAGGTAATTTACTTATCTCTAGTAATGCAGTTGGAGACAACTGGAGGTTTGGTACATTAAGACTTGATGTAAAACCAGACGGAGGACGATAATGGCTAAGATAGTAGTAGGACGTTTACCAGAAGCAAAACAAAATTATGAACGCTCACAGTTTGACACACTGATTCGTGAATTAGAACAAATTGTAACACAATTAAACTTTTCGTATGAGCAACAAGCAAAAGACGAAAACTTAGCAAGAGGCTGGTTCATTGGCTGATATATTTTTAAGCAAAGCAGTTGATTTAACAACGACAAACGCAACCACAGTATACACTGTGCCGACAGCAGACGTTACATCTGTACCACCAGTTGCCGGTGTAACTGCAGTTGTAAAGTCAATACTTGTTAGTGAAGATAGTGGTAACGCAGACACTATTACAGTAACTTTAACAAGAGCTTCTGCGGTGTTTAGTTTGTTTAAAGTTACAGCTGTTGCAGCAAATACTACAGTAGAGTTGTTATCACAACCCCTAGTATTAAATGAAGGAGACATCATCAAGGCAACCGCAGCCACGGCTAATCGCCTACATATAACAATGTCTTTCTTGGAGATTAGTTAGTGAGATTAATTAAAGAAGGACAGCCTATAACATATAAAACTATAGATGGCCAACAAATACCTGTAATACAACCTGAAGTTTATCAGAGAATTTATTGCAAAAATTGTGAGAATGAGGTAGATTCAGAGGAACAAGCAATTGGTGCTTGCTCAACTTGTGGACAAAATTGGTCGACAACAAAGACAATAGATATTAAAGTTAAAGTACTGGAAATGCCACCTATGGGTGCAGAGTCAGGCGAGGAATAACAAGCTTAACCAACTTGCGAAAATATGGATGATCTTTTAGATATTATAGGTCTATATAAAGACCATTATCCGTTATGGAAAAATGAAACAATAAAAGATATTTACTACCATGTTTATCCATCACTACAATTAAACCAATATAGTATTAATCGCGATGACAATGGTATATATGGTTTTACCAACTGGGCTTTTTTAGATGAAAGCACAGAACAAAAATTTTTAGACGAAAGATCGTTAGATATTAATGATTGGAATACTGGAGATCGAACTTGGGTAATAGATACAATTTATACAAAAGAACATAATGCTATGAAATTTAATAAAACATTCTTTACACATCTTTTAGGCCCTAACAAAACAGTTCAATGGTTGCGTATAGCGCCTAACGGTTTAATCAGAAATCATTTTAAAATTATTACAAAGGAACATTGGTTATAATGGGTTCGGTCAAAAAGAAATTAACTAAAACATTAAGGAAAATTACTCCTAAAGAAATAGCTCCTATTTTACCTATAGCAGCCATGATGCTTCCTGGACTTGGACCTATTGCAGGCAATACTTTTTTAAGATACGGACTACCACAACTATTAACAGCAGCAGGATCAGCAAGAACATCCGGTAAAATTAGTCCACTAAACCAAGCACTGGCTGCATTTGCCAGTTATTCAGCAGCACCTGATATGCAAAACGCGGTAACGGGAAAAGAAAAAGCTTTTTTTGGTGAAAATGTAGGAGTTGTAGATCAACCTTTAGCAGAAGCTGCAGGCGGAACACAAGGGATGCAGGGGTATGAATTAACTAAAGCAGGTGAGGGATTAAAATTAGCAAATGATCCAGCTGCTTTTGCAAAAGCTAATCCAGACGCATTTAAAGCTTTTGATGCTTACAAAGCACCAAACATGATGACACAAGCAAAAGATTTATTTACACCTATGGCTAGAAATTATGGTGCCGCAATAGCAAATCCATTGGGTTCTTTTGGAAATTTTGCAAAAGCCGTAGGCCCCGGTGCAACAGCAGCGATGATGGACTCAGCAACAAAAGCACGAATGGAAGCAGAAGCAGAAGCCATGTTAGCAGAGGGTAATATAGAAGGTTACCAAAATGCTATGAATCAGTTAGTACAAACAATGTCAGGCATGGGCACAGACTACAATCCAACAGGAGCATACTCTAGTGTTTACACACCATATGCAGATGCATTTAGACGTACAGCTAATGAAGGCGGTTTGATGGCGACAAGAACAGGATACAACATGGGCGGTCTTGGTAGCATTCCACAAACACCAATGGTGCCACAAGGACAACAATTAGATGGTCGCGGTGGAGGATTTATCCCTATGGGAGCACAAGAACGAAAAGACGACGTGCCAGCAATGCTAGCAAAAAATGAATTTGTAATGACCGCTGATGCTGTACGAGCAGCAGGTGGAGGAAGTATTGAAAAAGGTGCACAAAAAATGTATGATGTAATGAACCAATTGGAGTCACAAGTATAATGGCCTTAACACCACAAGAACAATACCAAAAGGATTATCAGGCATTTTTAGATGCCAAAGGCAAACTAGATCCGTCAAGTATAACAGTAAACGACAAAGGCCCTGCTATTGAAGCAATGTTAAAAGGCTTTGGTCCACAGATGATGGACAATCTAGCAACGCCTATTATGACGACAGGTGGTAAAAACCAATATGGACAAGAATACGGATCATTTTTACCACAAGCACAAACACAAAACAAATTACAACAACAAGCGATACAACAATTCCTTAACCAACAAGGCATGGGCACAGCACAGTTTGATCCAAAAACTGGTGGCTTTACAGGAATCTCGGGCACCGGAACGGGGATCGCGGGTTATCAACCATTTTTAAATCAGGCTGCAACTGATTTAAACGCAGCTTCTGCTGCCGCAGCAGCAGGACAAGGTGCCGGCGCAGGAGCTTTAGGACAAGCACAAACAGCATTTAACGCAGCTCAAGCAGCAGCCGCGTCAGGTCAAGATGCAGGTGCACAATATATGGCACCCGGTGCCTACCAGCAATTTATGGACCCATATCAGCAAGATGTTATCAATGCATCACTTGCACAGTTTGATAGACAATCAGGTCAACAAGCACGAGACGCCGGACTAGCAGCAGCAAAAGGTAGCGCGTATGGAACAGAACGATTTGGTGTACAAGAAGGTTCACGTCAAGCACAATCTAGTTTAGACAGAGCGTCTATGACTGCTAATATGTTAGCACAAGGTTATCAACAAGCTCGTCAACAAGCAAATACAGCATTCCAACAAGCTAACTTACAAGCACAACAAAATGTAAATATGCTTGGGCAAGCTGGTCAAGGTCAACAGAACTTAGCACAAGGACTACAAGGTCAAGCAGCACAGAATTTAGGATTATTCCAAAGCTCAGCACAAGGACAGCAAGGCATGGCACAATTACAACCACAACTTGCAATGCAAGGTATCGGTGCCCTTGGTCAGTTCGGTACACAACAGCAACAACAAGGTCAAGCAATTCTTGACACGCAAGCTAAAGGTAATCAGATGACTGCGTTCCAACCACAACAAGGTTTAGGTTTCTTTGGAAGTCAATTAGCTAAATTAATGGGTGGATATGGCACACCTAATACATACACATCAGCACCGCCTGCAGCAGGAGCTAGCCCAATGTCAACATTATTAAGTGGTATCGGAGCAGGAGCAGGTATTGGACAACTATTTGGATTTGGATCATGAGTATAACACTTAGAAGAAAAATGTTTAAACTTGGTGGCGAAGTTAACACGCACGGCATTGGTATAACTTCAGGATTAGAGTATAGAAGAGATGGGTACAATGCTGGTGGACCAGTTGTAAAACCAGGACCTGATGGAAAGTTAAGACAACATGCTGTTGCAGGTGGTATTTTAAGTGCAATTTTAAGAGGAACAGCTGGGACTGCTATGCCTTTTGTAAGATCAATAGCAAGAAGACTTCCTGGTAGATTAGGTGGACCTAGAGAAATGGGTGCTGGTCCAGGTATTAGAGATTATGTAAAATACGGTATTGATCCAAAAAGAACTTTAGGCGCAGGTCCTATAAAAGAATTATCAGGCGCACAACAAGCACGTCAACTTGCTAATTTAGCTTTTGCACCTTCTGGTGCAGCGCTTGGAGCAGCAGGCCTAGGTCAAGCTTTAGGTGAAAGAGCTGGTGTTATTAACCCTGTTGAAGAAGACGATAGACTTATAACTCAATTGTTAAAAGGAACAGGAGAGTTTGCCCTTAACGTCAATCCTCTTAACGTAGCTAGTAGAGGATCTCAAATGTTGTTTGGTGATCCAAAAGCAGAGGATAAAAATTTATATGATTTAATTGCTGGAAGAGAAGATGAAGATAAAAAAATAGGATCAAGTCTTGTCGATGATTCTATACCTAAAGATACACAGAGAACACAGGAAGAAGAATTTTCTAGAATGGTAGAAGATTCTAAAAGAAGAGAAGACTTGTACTATGCAGCATTAAGCGATGGACCTAATAAAGTTGAGGCTTTAAAAAGAGCAGCTTTATATGCTGGGCAAAACATAGATGAAGGATTAGGAGAAGGCTTTAAAGGCATAGCTCAAGGTGTATCAGAAGTATTAGATGAAGACGCAGCGATTAGAAACGAAGCTAAACGAGCAGCGGTAAGTGATGTAATAGGTGGAGAATCACAAAGACAACAAATGTTTGACCAAGCTAAATTAGCTATCATGTCATCACCTGAATTAACTCCAGAACAAAGAAGCAAAGCGATCCAAGGTCTACAAGCCTATGAAGACGGAGTCGTAGATATTCTTCCTACCAACGAAAAAGGCGACGCAGCAGACGACAGTCGAATGGCTACAGGAACAGTTTATTATGATCCTGCTAACTTGTATGGTGGTATGTACGTTGCTAAACCTCGTACACCAGGTGCTGAATCAAAACCATTTAACGACCTATATGAAGCCGAAGCCCACGCGAGGAGCTAGGGTATGGTAGCACAAGCAATTCTTAAATCTACAGCAGGTAAAATTTTTTCCAAATACGGTAACAGCTTAAAAAGTATTGGTGATGAAAATTTTAATTTTATCGCTATGGAAACACGAATAAGTCCAGTAACTGGAAAATACAAATCACCATATTTTAGACTTAATGTTACAGACAGAAACGGAAAACGACACAGGACAACGTTAAAAATTGGAACTACACTTGAAGAAGCAATGAAAAATAGGGATGCTCTTTTAAAAAACATTGGTTACACTAAAGAACACATAAAAAAATTAACTTCACCAATAAACATAAGAGATAAATCAGGAAAAATTGCAAAAAAAAGTTCTATGACTACGAAAGCAGTTAAAGAAGAAATAGATAAACAATTAAATATTGATGAGATAGCTAAAAAGTTTGATAAAAACGACCCAAAAACATGGAAAGGTCTTGTTGACATCCATCAAAAATTTGCACTTCCAGGAACAGTTTCTAAGTCGGCACTAAAAGATACAAATAGAAAAACTGAACTTATGCTTCCAGCAAACAAAAAAATTAAAGATTTTATTTTAAAAAAACTTAAAGAAGCTAAACAGTCTACCACTCAAGTTAGAAGACCTGACTTTGACCCTAATCTTACAGATACCGCTATGGTAAAACTTTTTATGGACAGACCAGAAGGGTACACCAGCGACGTATTTGGCAGGGCTTTAAAAAGTGTAGGCATAGAAACTTTGCCAACCACATCTAAAAAAGGCACGTATGCTTTATCTACAAAAGTTAGAAGATTTTTAGATAAAAATTATTACACCACTAATCAAAGAAGTGAAATAAGAAAACTTGATAAAATTAAACAAAAAATTAATGAAGCCTCTGACGCATATATAGATCCAAAAAAGAAATATAAAGGAAGAACTGACAAAGCATTAGAAACAGAACACACACAAGCAATAGTTTCCGTTTTAAAAAAATTAAAAATTGATCCAAAAGAATTTATAGAAAACGCAAACCCAAAACAAATAAAACAAGTTGGTGATGCAATTTTAAAAGATGAAAACTTAAAAGCAGCAACAAAACTTGCAAACAATGAAAAAGATATGTTGTTTGAAAATACTCAAGTGGGAGGATATTGGAGCAAAGATAGTGCATATAATAAAATGATGAAAGCTGACAGATTAAGAGATATTGGTAAATTTGAAGAAGCAGACGCAATAGAAGCGGCACTAGAAACAAGAATAATAAAATTTCAATTAGATAGAGCAGCAGAAGCAGCGGCAAATCCAAACCTTGCTTTAAAATATGATACTAGAAGTTATCATTGGTTACCACAATTTGCTAGAATATCTAACGACACTTCTGTGTTTGGAAAATATTCCGTTAAAGAAATGTCTTTAGGTAAACAACTTGAACAAATTGCAAAAGATAGAGAAATAGTCTTAGAAGGGTTTCAACCAGTATCAACTAAAGCATTTAATAAACTTGAAAAAGGAGGACGTGTAGGATTTTCTAATGGTGGTATAGCGATTTCACCACAAAGAAAAATTGGTGGTGGCGAATCAAGAACAATTGGTGGACCTACAAACAAAGTAGGTACTATAGAAAGTATGCTAGCAGGTATAGGAGCCGGTCTAATTGACATACCTCGTGGTGCATTTGTACTTGGTACAGCACTTATGGACATGGGGCTTGGTACGAACAACTCAGCTAAAGTTGAAAAGTGGTTTGATGAGCTAACAGACTTAGACGAGAAAGCAGACGCTACAACAATAGGTGGCATGGTTAGACTATTAACCAACCTTGGTATACCTGGTGCACAAGCATTTAACATGGGTACAAAAGCCACAAAGGCAGCGTTGCTTGCAAAACGTAACGGTAATTATTTTAGAATTACAGATCCAAAGTTAGAAGAAAGAATGAAGACTGCATTAAATGGTAAAGGCAGGCTGTATGCAACACTTGGTGGAGCTGGTGCAGCTGGTGTGTCTGATGCAATATTTATAGGCGACGTCAACAAAGCAGGGACGTTAGGTGATATGTTCGGCGGACCAACACAATTAAATGAAAACGACGAGAACGACTCATCTAAAGAAGTTATGAATAGAATGAAGTTTGGTTTAGACAGCTCGTTAATGATGGGCGTGATTGGTGGCACAGGGTCAGCTATTAAGACAGCCGTTAAACGTCGTAATGACATGGCATCTGACAACGATGCACTAGACAGGTTCTTAAGTAAACTTAGACCACGTGGTGACAAGCCCCAAGAGTTTTTTGAAATGGAAAGAGCTAGTCTTGGAGCGCGGGCCGGGGATGTAAACTATGCTGGTGAAGTTGCACGTAGTTTAGACAAACACATTGACGGTATTTTTCCGTTTGTAGTTAACCCATTTAACAAAATGGGTAACAATGGACGTAAAGAATTTATGAAAGAAATGAATGATGTGTTGTTGTCTGGTAAAGCAGATATAGGCGTAACCGGTAGGTTTGATTTTGGTGACCTTGATCCTGATATGGTTAAGTCATTAACAGCTAAAATGAAAGCTAAAGGTGCAAAACAATCTGATATCGATGGTGTGTTTAAAGAGTTCTACAATATCCGTGGTGGATGGGGACATATGTTTAGTCGTCTTGGTGCAAAGATGGACAAAACAAACTTAGATGAGTTTAGAGATTTGTTTAGTAAAAAATTTAGTAACTACCTTGGATCAACATACGAAATATTTCAAAACAAATCTATCATACCAATGGTTAATTACAGACCAAGTGAAGAAGCTGTTAACAAAGCTATGGTTATGTTTAAACAATCTGCAAAAGAAGCAGGTGAAGAAATAACAGACGCACAAGCACGACACTATGTAGACAAAATTGTAGAAGGCACTAGACCAACAAGTAGTCCAAGCACAGTTGGTTTATATTTAGATGTACCAGATTTTTTTGCAAACAGAACAATACTAGATGACCTTGCAGGGAAAAACAAAGTTGGTTTAGAAAATTTTACCGATGATGCAAAACAAGTTTTTAATGAATTACTAGGTAAGATAGAAGACCCGATGCAAACAGTATTAGCAGGCACAGGCAGATTATCATTGATTGCAAGACGTAATGAATTTTATAATGATCTTATCAAACGTAGCAAAGAAGATATTACCGCAGGCAACAAAGGTTTCTTTTACGAAACAGAAGTTGATGCAATTAATGCACTTGGTCCTAATGTTAAAAAAGTTGAGATTGACGCGTCACGTACAATAGAAGCTGGTATTACAAACCCTATGAACGGTATGTATGCAGAAAAATCTGTAGCTGAAGCAATAGAACAGAGTGCCATGGTACAACGAGACAAAGAATGGTACACACAAATGTATGACAGTTTTATCTTGTATCCAAAGGCAACGTCACAGATTGCAAAAACAATATTAAGTCCTATCACGCACGTGCGTAACTTTGTATCTGC
>JGI24004J15324_10000664_pt1 | contig 13808 bp, 8 predicted proteins | sample LinPmetageLP32_FD_15324 | JGI IMG/M metagenome (IMG submission 15324)
TTGAAACTGAGTAAATGCATCTAAATTACCAACTTGTCCACCAGCAAGATATTGATATTCTCTAAATATACTTCTAACTTCATCAGCTGGATTGTTTCCTTCTTCTGTAAGTTCAATATATGGAAAATCATTTAAATTATCATCAGCTTGACCAGTTTTAAAATAAACTCTAAATCCAGCTGCTGCCGGTCTGTTAGCAGCAAATAATATGTTAATTCCAACTGCAGGTTCTTCTAAAACTACAGGTATTGTAACATGTTTAGATGCGTGAGATCCTTGACTTCTATCAGTCTCATCAACAAATTGTAATGGAACATTAAAGTTCGTTGTTAGTGATGCATCTTGTCTATCAATAATATTTTCAGTAGCTGCAACAACTGCACGTTGTATATCAACGATTGGTGAAACTTTGGTATCATCAGTCGCAAGTGCTAAATTCATTTCAAACGAACGACCTGAAATACTATGCACAGCTTCATTTGAATCATTTAATATAATACTTGGTGATTGTAGTACATTTGTTTCGTTTAAAGTAATAGTACCAAATGCAGCGTCTTTTCCGTTAACTGGACTTGTATTTCTTAGGCTTGCATAAGAACTACCGCTTGTTCTCTTAACAGTAGGTGTTATAGTTGTTCCTGCTGAAGGTCTTAATGCAGCTACGTTTGGATAAAATTCATCGTACATTATATTACGAGTAACAACTGAATTACTACCACCTACTAACAATGTAGCTGCAGCGTTTGAATCAGCTGCAAATGCGAATCCAGTGTGGTCAACTTTTGTGACTGTACGTGATCCAATTATTCGATCAACAGTTGTAAACGCACCGCTTACATCTGAATCAAGAACTCCACTACCGTCAGAATCACGAGCACCACTAATGAATACTTTATCATTTTTCTGAAGACCGTGGCCCGTCATAAGAACTTTAACTTCAGTTCCGCCTGAATCTGTTAAGAATGAAGGAGTTGGAAGAAGTTCTCTAAGGTTAGTTGCATTGCCAAACTTAGCGTTACCTGAAGTAGCAAACTCAGCTCTGTAGAGAATAAACATTAAATCTCTTTCTTGATCAGGTGTCCATGTAAAACTGTTTTGAGACATAAAGAATGAACCAAGTGTAGGTTGCTGTGAAACACGAGAACCTGTAGTTCCAATTAAAAAGTCGTATATTTTTGCTACGTGAACAGTATACTCGACTGTTTCTGCAAGAAGCACAATACAATATTCTCTACCCGGTGTTAGATATATTGGCTCTTCAAATACAAAATCTGTACCGTTTGATCGTATATTATCTAAATCATTTAAATCAGTAGGTATATTAACTTCTGATGGACCTAAAAATTTAACAGCACCTGGAATACGAAAGCTTGTAGGTATTCCATTTTCAACTGGTCTGACTTCACATCGAACAGGAACAGTTGTTGATTTAGTAGCAAAGAATATTCTAGTTTTGGTTATGAATAGGCCGTTTGGATGTGTGAAAGGATCAATAAAGAACGTTTGTGCTAAAGGTTCGCTTGGACCTTCAGCAGTACCTTCTCCAACTTCTGGTTCAACGAATACAGTTCTATCAATAATTCTTGTAGTTCTTACAGTGCTTTGTACTGTTTCAATAACACCTTGAGCATTATAATTAATTCGAGCACTACTGAGCGAGTTCGATTCGTTCTCGCCAGCGCCTGATACATCAAGTAATTTAAATTCTTGTGCTCCTGCTCTAAACTTATTAGATGCTGTGTTTGGAACAATAAATGATCCAATTAATTGTCCAGTTGCATCTGTCTCTAAATTTTCAGTTCCTTCTGGGTGAGTTGTAGCATCGAAAAATAAGTTTCCAATTTCTACGTTTGTTGTTCCAAATCGAGTAAAAGAAGTTTCTCCTTTGGCAAAAGAATCAATTGCTCTTCTGCCTAAGTAAGGAAAGTAACGTGTTCTTGGTCTTAATCCTTGAGCTCTAAAGAATACTTTTCTTGATCTCATAAAAGGAATTAATTCCACAGCAATAACTCTTGTTCCAACCACGTTTCTTGTAGTTGTAACTTCATCAATAAATGGAGCACCACTAAAAAGAGCATTTCTATTACCAAGCGAAATCTCTACTCTTCGTGTGTTAACAATTTCTCCGCCATCAACAACAATCTCAGGTGCTCTACGTCTTTCAACCCAAGTGTCAGATGCTGGAGAAAGCTCTACGATTCCTTTTCCAGTTATAACTGAGAATGGATTGACATTTTCTGTTTCAGTCGCGAAACTCTGATCAAGAAAAGCTGGACTTGAATCTATCGGCAAAGTAACAAATTCACCAGTTTGTTCTAATCCTCTTTTGTTACCTCGAGATGATGTCGAGTTATCTGAATCATAAATTAATCGAATATCGTTGTTTATAACAAGAGGTCTAAGCACTCCTTGTGTGTTTTCAACTGATGCTCTATACTCATTTCTATTTACATCAGAAAATGTAAAGTCTNTGAATGTGTCTGCTATAAATCCAGATTTTAATCGAGACAGACCAGCTGAATCGATAACTGTTAAAGCTTCAGTAGCGTTTTCGAGCAGACTTAATGCTGTTAAAGATTCAAGATCTTCAATGCGGTTTTCTAGTCGCGCAATGTCGCGCATCGTAAAGCCTTTTGACTCTATAATTTGTGAACTTAAATCTGATTCGTTTAAAGTGTAACCATTTATATTAAAATTCTGTAGAGCAAGTCCACCTTCTGGAACAGCAGGTAATCGTGGGTTAAGATCTGGATCGCCTTGAATATATTCCATTTGGCCTCGAGGCAATGGTTTCTTTTCATCGTCTGCAGTTACTAGTACTAATCTATCAGCTCTTGGAAGATAATAACTTGCATTCACATCAAATGATTGTCCACTTACTGGAAGAAGTGGCACGATCTGATTACCACTACCAGCTGAATCAAACGTATGTTGTGCAACTCCAGCAGAATCAGCTAAGATTCCAGCTACTGGACGAAAGTCTAATACATTTCTAAGATTAATAACATCTCCACCAGCTTTTCTAAAATCTGGTATTCCTTCGTATCCTACACTATCACCAGTTGGATATGATGTTACATCAAAATGTGTACCAGATGTTGAATGCGTAAAATGTCTAAATCGAACAAACACATTGCCAGTTGGAAGTGATGCACCAGATTTAATATTTAATCTACCAATATCGTAAAAGTTATCTCGTTGGCCATTATCGACCTCAAAGAAATTTGATAAGTCTGTTCCACCGGCTCCATTAAGAGCAATTTCTTCTACTTTAAAAATATCAGCTTTTCTTAATGAAATGAATTTAGTACCACTTCCATTAGAGTCTACATCTGTTTGCATACTTGTTGTAAGCGGAACACCAGTTGCTAGTGATTTAGTTTTAGCTGAAAAGTTTGATGTACCTTTATGAGTTTGTAAAGCATAAATGTCGTATGCTGTGCTTGCTTCTGCGCCACCAGTAATATTAAATTCTGAACCAGTTGGTGTACCAAGACTGATATTAAATGTAAGTGCATCCATTTGNCCAGTTNTTCNTGTAGCTATCCATTGTGAAGTACTAGTAAATGTGTTGCCTTCTGCTATNGCTTNGTTAGAAGCTAGAATACCAGAANCGTTTGTAGTTACTGTATATTTTCTTTGTAAAACAATTTCATTAGCAGCAGTATACGCAATTGTCGATGGTCTTNNAAANGGNAGTGGAAAAAGTAAANTATTATNTAATGTGTTTTTTAATTCTGCTCTGCTGTTTACCAACTTAGGATTAATAAAATCGGTNGCACCTGCACCAATNGATTGTGTNGAAGCAAAGTTTTGACCAGCATCCATTTTGATNTCATANAGATATGCCCTAAAATCTGCGCCATCTTCTTCGTAATGTCTAATTCTAGCTGTACCNATTTTANNTCCAAGACCAGAAGAATCATTTGTAAGAAGTGCNCGTGAATGTAGTTCTGGTAAACTGTAGTTTGAATCAAATAAAACAAAGTTTCCGTAGACTGGTATGACAGTATCACCTACATTTGCTTGTGTNGTTCTAGCTTTTGGAACTGTTATNCCAGTTGATTTTGATTGAATTCTNTATCCTTCAACGTAAGCAATTCCACCAGATACATCTAATGAAAGATTAGAATCATTAAGTAGATCAAATGATGCCTGGAATGGTTGTACAACATAATTGCCAGATTCTTCTTTTGTACGTCTAGCTATAGTGTCTAAAATAATATTATAAGAATTGTCTCTAGTTACTTCAATTCCAGTTTTACCGTTATTGACCTGTGATAAGAATACAAAGTTGTCGCTTGCAGCTAATTGATCTTTAGTTGTAAGAGTTAATCTGATACGCCAACGATCAGCTCCAGGAGAAGCTTCATTTGGAACAGCTCCCTGATTATCGAATAATGCTGTATCGTCTGCTGTTGATATAATATCTTGCTCAAGTTTGAAACCAAGCTCTCTAGTAACTTCAGTAGTGTATTTGCTTACTATAACAGACTGTTGTTTAACAAATACAAATCTACCTTGTATATAAAAAGATCCTGAACTTACAGAAGCTTCTAAACCTAAACCTGTTGCATCAGATGAAGCAATTGTTAAATTATCAAGTGTACCACCATTATGAGTTAGTGTACCACCATTAGCACAACGAACAACAGTTGGTCCAGCAGTACCTTGTAATCTATCGGTATATTCAACGTAGATAGTATCTGGATCTGATCCAACTTCTTCAACTACTTTTAGAATTTTTATTATAATCCCAGTGCCATCAGTAAATAATTCATTTACAACTGTACTAGCATCTGCAGGTAAAGCGCCTGATGTTAATTTAATAAATTCTCTGTTATTAAGAGTAAGGTTCCCGCCGCTAACTTTGCCGCCTTCTCTGAAAATATTCGTACCAAATCGACTAATTTCTTCTTGAATAATGGTTTGCATCTGTGTAAGCTCTCTAGCTTGCAAAGATCGTCCACTATTAAAAAGAATCCGATGAAAATTATCAGAATCTTTAAAATCGTCTTTATACGTGGTTTCAAATGTTGTAGTGGTAAATGCTGTTGCCATTTTTTTTACACCGTCAATATTACTTTAATGTCTTCAGTTTGTACTGAAGATCGAACAATTCGTGCTCTATTTTCTATGTATAATAAATCTCCGGAATAAATATCGATAACTCCAAAGAGATTTCCGCTATCAATGGTACCAGATGCGCCTAAACTTCCACTTAGTGCTTCACCGTCTGTAAAGTTACCATTTCTTGTTTTTTCATTTTGGTGAAATCTTACAGCTTTACCAGCGGCTGAATCAACCTCATCAATAATAGCTGTAGCACCTGAGGTTCCACCAGTGATTATTTCGTCTATCGCGAATCCTGTTGCAGCTATAGTTCCAGTCAATGTCATATTTCGATTAGCTTTAGAAGTAACACCACTAAATCTTCCGCCGTCTGCGGCTGAGTCAGTATAATCTAAATTTTTAAATAGTGATATTTGTCTAAAATCATTTGTAATATTAAATGTTCCAGATTCTGATCCGTTAGGCTTAGCGTTTATCATAACACTTGAAGATTTCAAATCGGCTAGAGCATTAGTGCCAATACCATCGCGTGGACCGATAATTGGTCTCAATGTCGCGTTACCTGTAAAGTTTACTGAAGCATAATCGTATCCTGAACCTAATCCAGCTGATTCATTATTCATTTCTACTTTAACAATAGCACCGCCTGATATCGTTGCAGTTGCTGCAGCACTAGCGCCATTTCCTCGAAACGTTAATGAAGGAGCAGAAGTATAACCATTTCCTCCGTCTACAACTTCAACACCAACAATTTGACCGGGTGTAGATGTATTTTGAATATTTAATTGCTGTAGTTCAGTAGTATTAGATGAAGCTGAATCTTTGCTAACTACACTAATTGGCATAAATGCAGATGTTAAAAAGTTAGTAGCATCACCTGCGCCAATAGAATATAAAAGTTTCCAACGATAACCATCTGATGTTTCAAACGCTTGGACTTGATTTACACTAGCTGCAGAATAATTTGGGACAACGGTTGATGGATTTGCTGATCCTGTGTTATCTTTACTTTGTTGCAAACATACATACACTTCATTGTTTTCTGTAAGAACATAGTAAGCATTAGAAGGGTACCCTTCTTGTTTATCACTGAATGCGCTATATGTCGTACCTGAAGACCAGTTATGTCTAGGAATGACCATTGAAGATGCAGTAACTTTTTTAACTGATTCTAAATTTCCTCTAGCTACTCTTTCTTCAAAAGTATGACGAATTGGTATGATTGTAGTATCAGCCGAATCATATGTGTCTGTTTTACCAATTCCTACATAGAATTCATTACTATCACTAGTACTTCCAATTTCAGTAAGTAAGTCTGTTGCTAGTTTTCTTTTTAAAGGGTCTGTTACAATTGCTGTCATATTACGCCACCGTCGTTACTGATTGATTACCTACGAGAAACCAATTGGCTCCATCCCAGATACATGTTGCTCCTTCATTTTGAGCAATCGCAAAACTAGTTCCAGCTGCGAAATTAGCTGGTGTTATGGTTGCTGCTCCGGCGCCTTTGTTTGTAAATATTTTTTGTTCTCCTACAACTGTGCCGTCTGCTAGAGAAATAGCCAAAGCTGATCCTTTATTACATATAATAAAAGAAGCTGCTGTTGAAGCTGCACTGTTTGCTGTTATAGTAACAGCTTTAAGCGAAAGCTTAGATTGAATGTCTACTGAACCTGTGCCTTTTCCAGCAAGTTCCAGATTTAAATTAGTTCCACCACCAATTGCATCGATAGTTGGATTATTGCCTGAAGCCGCGTTTCCTACAGAAATGTTATTAATTGCAGAACTAGCTTTCGTGAATGTAATTAGTTCATTAGCAGATGAGTCAAGAAGTAATCCTAGTTTTGCAGAATTAATTACTGGTCCATCAAGAGTTTTACCACTTAGTGTTTGTGTAGCTGCGTTGAGTGTAACAATACCACTTGCATTGGGTAATTGAATCTGTCTATCTGCACTCGGTTCTACAGTTGTTAATCTCATTTCATTGCCGTCTGGTGTAGCACCTTCAAACACTACTGCACTATCCTCAAGAGATATTTGTGAAGACAAGTTATTACTATCTCCACCTCCTAAGTGACGGTAAAGTTCTACAAAGTTTTGATTAATTTTTGTACCAGCAGTACGAAGAGTATCTCCGTTTCCATCATTAGCTGATGAGCCTGTACCTAGATTTTGTCTTGCCATTTTATTAAATCCTATTTACCTTATTTATATCGAAGAATCTGATGAAATTCGAGTAAATACATCATTATCCAAGGTTTCTACAGTCATTGCGAAATCTGGTCTTCCACTATTAGCACTATCGTCAAATCTAAACGAGTTCGGATTAAGAAGTGTTTTAATATCATCGTAGTATTTAACGAATAAGTTTGCAGTAAGATCCGAATCATTTCCATAGAGAGCAATTTCTGCTTCAGAATTAAATCTAGTTCTAAATGTTACTCCATCACTCGAATCTTGTAATCCAGTAGTTTCTGCAAATAGAGTTCCAGTTGCAAAAGACGCTGTACCTGCAAAGATTGGATCAGCTTCTTCAGAATCTAGAGGATTGTGTAATGATATTGTAGGAGTTAACGACACTTCGCCAGAAGCTATAACATCGCCAGCAAAGTGAAATCCAGCTGGATGAACAAATCGTTTGTACAATAACTCATAGTCACTAACTGAAATGCCTGATTTAACTAATATCGAAAATACTTGAAAACGCTCTGCGTCTTGAATTTTCTTTTGAGAATCAAATCCAATTTGATCTGTTCCTACAAGAAATATATCTCTTTTAGGATATAAGACTTCAACTTCTTCTCCAAAGAAACCTCGAAAGAATCCTTCAGCTGAAGGTTTAGTTCCTTTTTGCTGATAAAAATTACCAAGCAATCTTGCCATTAATCTTGGATTTTTAAAAAAAGATGATTGTGTTAAACCATTGCCAACTTCACCAATTATTTGATCTAAAAAATCTTCATCTGTATCTGGTATATCACGAGCAGCAAACACTTCTTGTACTTTTTGGTGAAAGTTAAATTTTCCAGAATCACTATCTAAAAACTCTTCGTAAGCTTCCATGAAAGTAATAAACTTAGGATTATCTGACTGAAACCAACTAGGCAATGTGTTTCTAACATCTGCCCTTTTAACTACAGGATTTCGTCTATTATTGTCTACACTAGTGATTGCCATTTATATTGTCAACGTTGTATTTGTGTTTTGATTATCAACTGTACCAGAAGCTGATGTTATTGCTTCGTCTAATTTAATTATATAATTTCTAAGTGGTTTAATTGTATTTTGATTCGCTGGAATAACTGAAATTTTAACTGATGATCCATTAAACGCTGTTACAGTACTACCAAATCCTGTGATAGTTACCACACCTGTTACTTCATTATAATTTCCAATGTTATCTGAAATAACAGTATCAGCAGTTTGATCAAACACTTCAAGTGAAGTTGAACCAAGTATATTTCTTATGATACACGTATTTCCATTAATCGTAAATGGTGTAGACGTTAATATTCTATTTACATCGTCAGGAGCAGCGAGTTTTACTGGAAAGCTAAGTGAATAATTTGCAGTAGTAATTAACGTTGGTATGAAAGCTTGTTGAATCTTAACTGACATATCAGAATTTAAAATAGCTGGTGATAACGCATCAACAGCTGTTATAAGTTGAGATTTTCTAAATACACTATTAAAATTTCCAAGGTTAGTACTAAAGAATGATGCAGCTTCTGTTTTGATATTTGATTGAGTAGCGTCAAGTGTTAGTCCAGTCAAATCTGGATCAAAATCAAAAGTAATTCCTAATTCTATAAAAGTAGTGATTGGATCTACAAATTCAGCGTCGATAGACATAATACCTAAGTTAGGAGAAATGACGTTTTGAATCGTATTTTTAGTATCTGCTTGAACAGTTGATGAAATGCCATCTTTAAAACTGAGTGAAAGATAGACGTCACCGAAAGTTGCAGGGATATTATCTTCACCGCCCCATGCTGCAACATCATCTAATATTGTTGTGAATCTTTGAGAAACTATAGCTTTATAATCTTCTGCAGTAACTAGTCTTTGTTGTGATGCAAAAGTAATTGGAGCATTGAGTTTAATCGATTCTATAGATTCTTTTTCTCCACCACCTGCAGAATTAACTATTGTAGTAATTGTAGGTGTGTAATTTGTTCCACCAATTGTTAATTGATTATTTAAAGTAAATGCACTTATTGAATTTGCGTCAGCTCCAGTTGATGCTAAATAAGTTATAACAATTTTATTTCCAGCTGTAGGGGCTTTTCCGAGAACACCATCTTCACCAAAAATAATTTCAAAAAAACCATTAGGTGTTTCACGTATAATAAAAACTCTAGAATTAGTGTCAATTCTTACGACTGTTTCAATATCATTGTATGCATTAAAAGTACTTGAAGTTGTAGTATCAAAAACTTCGACTTTTAATGTACTTTTATCTAAATTTGCGTCTGGAATAACATAGACTTGATTATCAGAAGTTTCACCTACTATAAAAGTTTTTGTATTTTGCGCACCTTCAGTAAGTATAATTGAAGAAGATCCAGATTCAGTTTTAAATTGAAAAGTACCAGTGCCATCATTTACTGCACTATGTGCTTCTAAAGTTTGAAAAGTAAATAAATCTTCGCCAAGTGTTCCAGTAAATGCAGTTAATGCTGGTAAAGTTGCTGAAGCAGTAGTAGTATCTGTTGTGACAACTTTAAAATCAATTGTAGCAGATGATCCTGTTTTTGAAGCTGGATAATAACCTACAGTTTCAGCGTGAGCTACTACAGAAGATCTCAATTGTGCTGAATTGAGAAATGATTCGTTAATTGCAAAGTTTGCAGTCAAACCATTAATATGTGTATTATACGCTAATACATCGAGAATATTACTTAGCCCTGATGCTTCAAAATCATAATCAGTAAATTCTGTTTTTGCTTGAAAGAATGTTTTTAAGTTTGCCTTGATTGTATCAAAATCAAGACTAGAAGATCTAATAACGGCCATTATCTTAACCTCGCGAGATTTATGTTAAGTTCTTGTGTTTCTGCAACGTTAACAATTTGAAATATTACTTTTACATTTATACTATTTTGACTTGGTAATATAGAAGCCTTTACATGTCTTAATACTGCTCTGGGCTCGAAGGCTGCCATTGCTTGTGCTACGTTTTCTTCAACTTCTAATTCATCTATTTCTGTATCTAAATTAAATAAGAAAGAATTTAAGTTTCCACCAAATAATGGTTCAAACGGCTTTTCACCAAAATTAGTCATTAACAAATTTTTAACTGCTTGTCTTACTGCAGCAGCATCAGTTTTTTTGAATATATCTCCATTACCTTTCTTTTCAAAAGTCAGGTCAATGTCTGAATAAACTTTATTCCTAGATACTGTAATTGATGCAGTATTTAGATTTCCGTCTTCTATTGAAAATACACGTGCCATAAGTCTATTTATACCTATAAAAATCAGCCACCAGCGAAAACATTCAAAGAACCTTCAGCAACAGAAGTACAACTTGTAATTGTATCACCTACTCTTCCACACCCTAAACCATTCACACGTACAGTTACTGATCCCAAAGCAATTGGTGCTTCGTGTCCGGGACAAGGATTTCCTGGAAGCAAATGACTAGTATTAATATCTGTTTGTCGGCTTAATGGTATACCATTTACGTTAACGTTAACCGAGCCTGAAGCTCGTGTCATTCCACTACAATGCGGAACATCAGCGTGTCCAATTCTGCATACAGCTGGCATTATCTTTCCCTCTTCATTAGTTGTTTTAATTTATTGTCCCATTGATCTATTTCATCGTGTTGTTCTTGCGTGTGAGGCTCAGGCGGAATCTCTGGAAGAAACTTAATTACATGATCAAATACTTTTGGAATATCTTCGTAATTCGTATATGTTGTAAGATTTCCCTTGTCTTTAATAATAAATTCGTGTGCCATTAGTTTAGATTTATAACTCCTAAAAGTGTTGTAATACTGGTGTTTCCGCCAGTCGTAATGCTTTTGTTTATTCCTACAGTTTCGCTAGATGTTAAACCAACTGTTTCTGATTTTGTAAGACCTATTGTTTCTTTTTTATTTTGAAGAACAGTCAGATTCATACTTCCTTCAACCGTAATATCTAAGTCGCCGTTTATATGAATGTTATGATCACCAGTTGCTATTTGAAAACCATTTTTGTGCGTAGTGATTACATCACCGTTAGGATGAAATTCAACTCTTGATCCAGATTTATGACGTACGTTAATTCTTTCTGCACCAGGTGTATCATCAACTTCGAATATATGACCAGAAGCTGTTTCTGTTACTTTGTTGTGAGGATACTTTGCAGCATAAGGATTGTCTGGTTCAGTTGGTGTCAATANAAATCCTGCAGCATCGATAAAATCTTTATTCGGCTGAGCAAGTAAATCTTTTCCACGAGTTAAACGAGATAGCGACTTATCGTTATCAACATCTATAATTCCTACTGCTCCTGATGTAGCATCACTAAATAATTTTGCTACCTTTTTTAATGCACCACCAATCACTGCAACCGCTGTACTTGCAGCCTCTATCGACTCTAACGCATCAGAAGCTTCTGACGATACTCCAGATATTGGCTCCAGTAAGTCAACGACAGTGTTAACCGCTTTATCAACTGTTTCTACTGTTTCTTCTACTGTTGATATTACTTCTCCTACTGCAGCTTGCGCTTCTACTATTGTTTGTGTAACTGGTGCAATTGCAGATTGAACTGCACCGGTAGCTTGAGTTACAGCGCCATCAACTGCTCCTTGAACTGCTGATGTGACTTCTGATTCAGCTTTATTAACGATATCTTCTAATGCTATAGCATTACTAACTTTTCCTGATATTTTTATTAACGATTCGTCAACTACGTCTGATACTTTTGAGATTGCATCGTTAACATTTTGTGGTATTCCCGGCAAGTTCGTTACTTCTGACAATGTATTGAAAATTGGAATGGCTGCACTGCTAACTTGAAAGTCTTTATTTGCAACAAATACTTGGTTTGGAATTGGAGTTCCTAAAGCACCTGATTCAGCAGCTTGAAACGCTTCATGCGGCCTAGCATTAACAACCTGAGTTCTATCTTCAAATTTTGGCATTGAGCCAAGTATTAACGGCAGTTGAGAATCTTTTCCATCCATAAAAACTCCAAATACTCGTGCACCTACTTGAACTCCAAGATAATTACCTAATTCTTTTGTTCCACCCTGAGTAACTGGTATAACTGTTTGAGCAAAAGGTAAATCTGCATCAGCTACATCATCTTGATGTAATCCGTTAATTCGTACTTTAACTCGACCAATTTGAACTGGATCATCAATGTCTACAACGTCGCCAATAAACCAGCGAACATTGTCTCCATAAAAACTATTCATTTTTATTCCCTTTTTTTAAATTTCCAATTTTTATTAAATTGAGAGCAATATCGTATTTTTCTACTGTTTGTTTAAACATATGCCTTGCTGAATATATTAGATATTTTCCAGATTTTTTCTTATCTATAACTTCGTTAGCAAGAGTTGATTCGTTTAAAGTTGCTAAAAATATAACATCGATATTATTACCTATAGTCTTATTAAAATCACCTTTTAAAAACTCTATTCCATCTACGTTTATAGTTACCGGATTTTTTTTAACCATTGCATCCATAGAAGCTTTAACTACTTTTAGTTTATACTCAGCCGCACTTTTTGTTTCCCCGTAAGAATTTGTCCAATCGATATTTCCAATTTCAGGTTGAGTCCTAAAGATATTTGATCCACCAATTTTAGTTATATAATTGGTTGTGTGTTCATCGAAAGATTTACCATCAATCTTTTCTCCGAAATGAATTCCTGGATTAGGCTGATCACGACTTAAAATATTATCATCGATCAATTTTTGAAATAAATCTTTTTTTGAATTATACTTAAATTTACGAGTGTTTTCAGTTAGAGTATCAATATATTCATAATCTGCAGACACTAATCCATTTGTAATTAATTGTAACAAATTTTCGCTACCAGGACTAAACTCATAATTTTTTATAATACGTCTTTGTGTAGCAACATCCATGGTGGGAGCTTTAGTACTAGACGCAACAAACTTAGCATCGTCTTTGGAATTTAAAGCTCCTTTTGAAAGTATTGTACCGAGATCTTCAAATATGAGTTCTGGATCAATTAAAGTTGAGTACATATAAAAAGGATAACCTTTTGTAGTAGAAGCTCGAGCAGTCAACCACTGCAGAGCTTCAATAGGATGCAAGTTTGGAATAATACATCTTATATTTTGTTGATCACCAAAACTTCCACCATCGATAGCATCTGGAACACCAGCAAATGGAGTTGCATCTTGAGATCTAATTACATCTTTTTTTAAAAATGTACGTGCAATCTTTTTTATTATTTCAGATGGTTTACCGCTGTAGTGTTTATTAATATTTTTTAAACAAGAAATGTAAACAATGTCTTCAACTAAATGAATTGCTATAACTTTTGCATTGTCTTGAATCTGTTGTTGTTTCTCAATATGATCAATGAAAAACGTTTTAGTTATTGATGTAGAATCATCTTCTGTAGATTTTATTATTATTACTATTTTTTCTGATCCAAAAATATCAGCTTCTTGATAAAAATTTGAATCATCAACAAGTAGCATTCGAGCAGTTAAATATGGCTTTTGAATATGCTCAAATATTTCTAGGTCTGTCACAATAG
>JGI24004J15324_10000668_pt1 | contig 13770 bp, 16 predicted proteins | sample LinPmetageLP32_FD_15324 | JGI IMG/M metagenome (IMG submission 15324)
ACCTACATAACTCCAGAAGTTAATGTAGGAACAAAAATGTATACTGAGCAAGATGAGAAAGCGTTTGTGAAAGAAGCAGAATGGAAACCTAATAGTACTTTTATATTTTGTGGACAGCAAGGAAAGACTTGGCACAGTTACGAGAGTGATCAAACACAACAACGAATAACATTGAATTTATTTCTTGTAAAGGGTAGTTCAAAAATAATTACTTTCAAGAAGTGAAGAATGACTATTTGTTCCAGTACAATTTATCTACTTGATTATTTTTTCCATGCTCTTCAATTACAGCATTTTCGATAAATCCTAGGTCGTGCATAAATTGGTCCATTTCTTTTACATCAGGAATAAGTGGATGTTTAGGATCTTTATACAAATTTACTTCATTTAAAATATACTTTGCTCTTTTAAAAATTTCTGGTGAGCCTTGCATTACTAAAAGTTCTGCCCCTTGTACATCTTGTTTAATAAAATTGTAAGTTGCATCAGCACCAACAACCGATTCAAGCGTTTGCATTTCTCGTTGTTCTGTTTTTGTAGGTTTAAATGTTGGTGTTGCACCAAATATATTTGACCCTTTACTGTATCCTGTACTTTTAATTGCACTTCAGTTTTTTTATTTTCATTACCTAACACTGCAATATAAAATTTATTAGCACATTCACGTAAACTATCTTCATGTTTTTGTCCTGCTTCAATACAAGTATAATGTGCATCTGGCCAAAACTTTTTTACAGCGTTAGTCCATCTNCCATTCCAGGCACCTAAATCTAATACTCTTTTTGGTGAGTCAAGTGTTTGCAAGTAGTCATACATTTCATNCATTTATTTTTTTCCGTAATACGTCAATATCAGTTTGTAAATGTCTATCTCTTACTTTTTCCCAAACAAAATTATCTCTGTAATTAATGTTGAAATTCTTCCGTATTTGTTTACCAGCGTTGTCATTTATGATCTTTTTAGCCTTAAATGTCACTGTTGGCAGATAAAGGCACCTGTTTAACTTACGTGCAACCTTTTGTGTGTATGTGTCTACATGCCAATGCCAAAAGAAAGGAGGTGCTAGGTAGCCTAACGTGTTGATCCAGTTTTTGTGTACTGCAAAGTGTGCCGCTGGCAGTGGTTCATCTGGCCAGAGTTTTGTTTCACTACCAGAATTTTTATTACCTTTGGCTCTGCCGTCGCTGGGTACTACCATCAGAATCTTGTCCTCATATCTATCGAATTGGTCTGCAATCAACTTATCCCAGTACTTTGTTTGTACTTGTACATCATCACCCATCAGCATGACTATATCGTTGGTTGCTTTGTCAGACATCAGATTCCAACTGTAACAAGTGGATTGATTTGGTCCAACAGTGTAGTGCTTTTCGTCTAATAGATCTTTGTATTGTTCTAATTTTTCGTCGTCATCGTTGAGATAGAATAAAAACTCTGTGTCACCTGTTTGTGTCTCGGTAGCAGTATCAATTAATCTTTTTGCCAGTTCGGGTCTACCCCTAGAGGGACAACAGAAAGATATCATATCAATTTATTCTTCCAGGTGTCTGGCGTTTTATCATTTATAATTTCTAGCGGCAAATGATATTGAAACTTTTTTGTTCCTCTAGTCCTGATGTACTCGGCAGTTTTTTGCACCGATTGTCTTACATTTGTGGACGTTTTATAACCTAATAACTTCCTTGCTTTGTCTGATGAACAAACTGCGATCTTGACTTCTTGTGGTCTATCTTTATGATATAACACATCTAAATTAAGTCCTGTTTCGTTAGCACACATTTCGGCTAAATCGTTAATTGTGCAAGATTCCTCATCAGGACCAATGTTAACAACTTCTCCGACTACGTCTTCTTGAAAAGCAAGAGCGTTTAAACAATACAAACAGTCATCAATGTAACTGAAACATCTCTGTTGCTCGCCATCGCCGTATATGATAGGTTGTTTTCCTTGTAACATTCTGTTAAGCATAATTGACATAACGTTCCTAAATGGATCGTCATACTTCTGTCTTGGACCGACTATGTTGTGTGGAACAGCAATAACATACTCAACTCCGTGTGTTTCACATAAATTTTTTAGAACATCCTCACCGGCTTTTTTAGCAATACCATATGGATCTTGAGGACGGCATTCGTAATCTTCTCTGTATGGCATTTTATCATGATGACCATATCTTGCCATGCTTGAACAGTACACTATACGTTTTACGTTGTTTCTTATTGCCGCTGTAATAGTTGTAACTGACGCTTCAAATATATTCCTTGTAACAAGTACAGGAGAAAATACAGACAGTCCTTCGTAGGCAGTGGCGGCGGTGTGATACACAATGTCACAGCCTTCCATTGCTTTGGTTAAGTTTTCTAAATCACAACAATCTACTTGATGAAATTCTACACCTTGTGGTACGTTATCTGCATACCCACCGATCATGTTGTCGTTTCCAGCAACAGTGTGGCCCCCTGATAGCATCAAGTCTGCTAGGTGTGAACCTAAAAATCCTGCTACACCTGTAATAAAAATCTTCATTTTGAGTATTTAATTTAAGTTATGCACGGTAGAAAACTTTATCTGGCCAATGTGATATTAGTACCTTGAAACCTAAAGAGTTAATATATTTTTCTATTTCAATATTACTACTGCCATATTTTTTGGTATTATTGTTTAATTCTATCATGAGATACTGCACATTTTCTAGAGTTTTTTTTGCACCTTTCAACACTTCCATCTCGTATCCCTCGACATCAATTTTTATCAAATCAACGTCATCTAATTTCATGCTATCGATAGTGATCATAGGAATACTGCCTTCGCCTACAATTCTTTTACTCTGCGTAAAATCATCCTCTGATAATGAAATTAATTTTTCTTCTGACCCTACAGCCAATTGATGTGTTTCTACATCGGCAGTAACGTTTTTTACTAGACACTGGTAGTGTAGACTGTCTGGCTCAAATGCAATCACCCTGCCACAAAATTTATTCATTGCCATACTCCATGTACCAACCCATGCACCAATATCTAATATGTGATTAAATTTTTTATTTTTATCAACACAATAGTCTATAAATTTTAGTAAACATTTGTTTTGTGTAAATGGTTTTCCTTCTTTCCATTCCTCAAAATGCAAATCATTTTTAGGCACCCAAAATCCATTCACTTTCTCTATTGTCATAGTATTCCTTTGTCCATTAGGATTTCAACTGCTGTCCCGTTGCCGAGTTCTTCTGGTGTGAACTGTTGGTACGCCAGACTGTACAACCATGGCTCTGGTCCACCATAGTATGGATTTTCAATATCGGATAACTCTACGTTACCTACATCTACAGCAAAACTCTTGTTGTCACAAAACACAGGTATGCCTTCACACATGGCTTCTACTGCTGATATTGAACAACTTGTTACAACACACCACGCTTCTTTTAAGTCCTCGGATAGGGGTACCTTTGCCTCACTTGGTCCTGACGTACCCCTGCCCCTAGGCTTGTGTCGAAGTTTGATAGGTCTGTCCGTGTATCTTTTAATCTGTTTTATTGTTTCGTTTGTCCAGTTTGGTCTGTCGAGATAGTCGTGTATGCCCGTGGAACTTGGACACACTAATATATGTTTGCCAGCAAAGTTTGGTGCCTTAATTTTCATTCCAAACTTTTCAAACCTATCTGCTTTGCAATTCTTCAAGTACGGCACGTGTATAGCATTCTTACACACACGCCAATAATGATTGTCTGTCTTCAAATTGTTATTGTCAAATCTACCGAAGTATGGTGTATCTGTAAACCAGTAGTTGTGATTACGTGCTTCTAATTTTTTTATCATTTCTTTATTGTTGCCAACAAATCCCCAAAACATACTATTCACTGCAGGATCGTTTTCTACTGCATTGTCCGACTTGGTTATCTGATCTGGCCAGGATTTCTCAACACCGTTGAAAACTTCCCATGCTTTACTATTTTGATTATTAAATGGTGCGTAAATTGTTAACATCTATAAATTCTTTTATTTGTTTTGCCCACTGCTTATGTCCTTCTGCTGACGGATGTGGATCGTTAGGACTCACAACTAAATTTTTATCTGATACAAATTCTAGTTGACTTATCCTCGGACTAAAAAATCTATTCATATTAATTGCATTTCTGATTACAGCAAAGTCTTCCGTGCCGTTACCAAAATCATTGGGTAATGAATTATACATCACGTAAGGTATTTTCTTACGTTCAAAGTAATTCTGTAAATCAAAAACATTATCAAGGAAGTTTAAAGTAAGATTGTTTTCTATATCCCATCCTTTATGTTTCCGTATGAAACTTACATTGTCCAATGTCTTCCACGTTCTCCATGTTAGCTCTGTACCTGGAATACGACCTTTCTTCCATCCATCGTCGGTTACGTAATCGTTCCTTACTGCACTGGACCAACCTATCACGGCGAAAACCTTTTCGTTGTTATTCTGTTCGCACCAAACTTTCGTTGAAAAACTAATCCTAGTATTGCCCCTACCACCCATGGCCAAATTAACCAGTGCTAGGTCATAGTTGTCTGCGAGTATCTGTGTGGTAAAAGTTTCCACACCGTCTTTATTTCTCGGTGTCAGGAAACTGCATCCATTTGATAATAATTTGCTCATGCTGTTGTTTAGTAGTATAATTATAAAGTAATTATTGGCAAAATGCAAACATGAAAAACATTGACTCTATCAAATACTTTCTAGAAAGATGGGAAACTGTTGATACCAGTTACGACTATACTGTAGCGTATCACAAAGATATAAATCCAAATTTTACAAGTTTACCAACCTTTGTTGCTGAATTTCATGATTGCAAAGTACATAGTTGTCCGTTACTTGTTACCTATCAGCAGAAATTGATAACCAATTATATATGGGGTCTTACCGATCAGCGTAGAAACAAACCAGGCAAGTCACACAAACTTTGGAAAGAGTGGGGTGATGACGTGCAGGCCGATTTGCCACCTGTAAGCCAGCACTTTCACGAAAAGTATCATTATGTATGGTTACCAATCGACGAAGAGAGTGTGGGTAATCCGTGGCACATATGGATAGATGTAATATCAAAATTTAGATTAATGGAAAAGAGATGGTCGTCGGATTTTACAAGGTACTGCTATGTGTTGGCAAACGAAAGCAAGTATTTTAAAAAAGTAATTGAAGAATTGTTTCCAGAAATAAAAGTACTTGTCATGCCAAAGAACGAAACCTGGCAGTTCAAACATTTGCTAGTGCCTAGTGCAAGTAATACAAAAGATGGAGTTATTACGCCCCACCTGGCACCATGGCTGAGACACTTCAAAGGTATCAATGCAGATCAAAAAGAACCACATAGAAAAATTGTTGTACTGCGTCCAGGAGCAAAAACAAGACGGCTTACAAATTCGGATGAACTATTGCTGGCATTAAAAGGATGGGAAACAATAGTATTAGAGACAATGACAATTAGAGAACAAATTAAAACATTTGCCGAAGCAACCCACGTTGTTGCGGCACACGGAGCAGGATTGGTTAACCTACTTTGGTGTAGGCCGGGCACAAAAGTAATCGAAATACAAGACAGAAAAATGATCCATAAAAAAGTTTATCCACTACTTTCGCACCACCTCGGATTGAAACATGAACTATATTTGGCCGACACAGTGCCAATAAAATTAGAAGACGGTAAAAAACCCAAAGGCATTAAAAGAATAAGTGATTTAATAAATTTTAAAATTGATATACCTGACTTGCTTAAATATCTCGATTGACAATGAAAATTAAAGTAATTACATCCTACAAACCCGGTTGCTGGAATGAATACGCCAAGAAGGGAATAGAATCAATGGCAAAACAATTCCCCAAAGAAATCGATTTGGTTGTGTATGCGGAAGAGCAGAAACCCAAGTGTGACTACGACAGGATACAATGGGTTGATCTAAACACCGCTGAGCCTGAACTTACTGCATTCAAACAGAGACACAAGGACGACCCAGTGGCTCATGGAAAACTAGAAACAAAAGTAAATGGAATTCGTAGAGTGCCGGAACTACAGACGCTTGGTGGTTCAGACAAGAACAAAGAATCTTTCTTATGGAATGCTGTGCGTTTTGCAAACAAAGTTTTTTGTGTGGTTAACGGACTACGTAATTCCAAAGGCTATGACTATGTTGTTTGGATCGATGCAGACACATTTTCATTTCGGCCAGTTCCGCTTGATTGGTTTGAGAACTTATTACCAAACAATACCATGGTGACATACCTTGGAAGAGAAAATCCAACGCTAGGTGATGGTGGCAAATATCCGGAGTGTGGCTTTGTTGGTTATAATTGTAATCATCCAGAAATACAGAATTTTATAGATGACTGGGAGAGATTGTATGTGACCGACAATGTATTCAAAATTTTAGAATGGCATGACAGTTACGTGTTCTGGCACCTTACAAAAATATACAGAAAAGAAAAAAATATAAAAGTGAATGACATCGGCTATTGGAAAGGTGTAAAAGGACATCATGTGTTTGTAAACAGTGAACTAGGTTTATACATGGATCACATGAAAGGTAATCGTAAAACGAGAGGCACCAGCGTCAAGAATGATCTTAGGCAAAATCAAAACGCAAAAGTAAATGTGCAGGACATTGAATATTGGAAAAAAGTACCGCCAGCGTAGACAACCATAATTACATTTAATGAAAAAGATTGCATTTGTAACAGGAATGACAGGACAGGACGGTCCTTACCTGGCCAAGCACTTACTCGAAAAAGACTACAAAGTTTATGGACTGGTAAAAAGATATAGCAATCCTAATCTATCTAATCTTGACTATCTCGGAATAGAGAATGAGGTTGAATTGATTACCGGTGACATCACAGACGATGCCAACATGAATCATTTGGTGAGAACAATCAGGCCAAATGAATTTTATAATCTTGCCGCACAAAGTTTTGTAGGTGCAAGTTGGGAACTAAACAAGCAAACAACAGAAGTAAACTCGGTGGGTGTATTGAACGTCCTTAACGCAATAGTAAATCAAAATCCGCTTACAAGATTCTATCAGGCAAGCACTAGTGAACTGTACGGAAATGCAAACATCGAAGGCGTGCAGGATGAGAACACACCATTTCATCCTCGTTCACCATATGGTGTTTCTAAATTGTATGCATACTGGATGACCATTAATTTCCGAGAAAGTTACAGCATACATGCTTCTAATGGAATATTATTCAATCATGAATCACCTATAAGAGGTAAAGAATTTGTAACGAGAAAAGTCACAGACGGAGTTGCTAGAATAAAATTAGGATTGGCGAAAAAACTTACTTTAGGAAATCTAGATGCAAAAAGAGATTGGGGATTTGCAGGTGACTTTGTTGAGGCCATGTACACAATGGTACAACAGCAAGATCCTGGAGACTACGTAATATGCACAGGAGTTCAACACTCTATAAGAGAATTACTCACCCATGCTTTTAGAACTGCTGACATAGAAGATTGGGAACAATACGTTGAGTCCGATCCACGTTTCAAACGTCCAGCAGAAGTACATGCACTGCATGGATCATATTCAAAAGCAAAAGAAAAATTAGGATGGGAACCTAAGACCGAATTCAAAGACATGGTTGCTTTGATGGTTAATGAAGATATCAAGAGACTAACCCATGATCTACGTTAGTTCTACCAACAGGAAACTTACTGAAAGATATGTGGACTGGGCCTTACAGGGTTTGCCAGACGCTAAAAAATTTAAACCGCTAGAAATGATAACAAAAAAGGATTGCACTAAAGCAGTCTTGCTTGGCGTACTACGTGGCACACATCTCGTCTACCAATGGGCCGAAAAAAATAACATAGATTTTTACTACATAGACAGGCCGTATTGGGGAGAAACACGGAACCACCCTTACTACATGAAGATAGTAAAAAACAATTTTCTTAAAAACTGGCAGGAAGACAGGCCGGACGATCGTTTCAAACAATCATTCCCGTGGCCTATCAACCCATGGAAGAAAGATGGAAAGAACATAATTGTGTGTCCACCATCTAACGCAATGAAAGAATTCCGGGGAGTACACAACTGGCTCGATAAAACATTGAAAACACTTGAAGAAAATACTGACAGACCGATTATTGTGAAAACCAAAGGATACAATCCAATCATAGGGGTAGACAAAAACGGTGGTTATGTCGTGACAGGAAAAGACAATCAAAAACCTAGTGGACCCATTGACTGGAATGACGCATACGCAATAGTAACTTACAATTCCAATATAACATTAGAAGCGACCACACGAGGAATACCGTGTTTCACAGATCCACATAATGCATGTGCACCTATATCAGAAACGGATTTTACAAAAATAGAGACACCTAAATATATTGACCGAGAGCCGTTATACCATTCGATGGCATACGGACAGTTCACAGCAGAAGAGATGAGAAACGGTTATGCATGGAGAATACTAGATGAAAGTTGAAATTTTTAGAAGGACAGTGAAAGACAGGCGTAGGGGAGCCAGTTGGGATCTACTGCAATACATGGCTGAGGGTGTGAGAGCATGCGGAGACGAACCCGTGATTGTTAACGAAAATATGACAGGGGCATGGCAAGAAAATGAAATGGAACCTACAGCACCGATTGGTTGTATGTTCGGGTATGGTGGAACTAATCAAAGACATCACACTAAAGGTAGAAGATTAGATCTCGTTGAACGTGCAAAGAAAAAANGCATATACATTATAACATTCGATGGCGGNCTTTTATCTAGTTTTGGTAATGTGCATGGACCTGATCACCATTGGCGAGTATCCTTATACTCACCTATGAACAACGGAAACTTTTTAAGTGACAACTCTCCTGCAGACAGATGGGAAGCGGCTAAATCCAGATGGAATGTAAAAAGCGAACCATGGAGAAAAAGTAATCAAGACGATCCAATTATGTTTGTTCTACAACCTAAAGATAACTGGAGCATGAACGATCTTGATCCTATAAAATGGTTTCATGGTGTGTATGAGAAATTAAGACCTATAACAGATAGGAAGTTTATTGTGAGACCTCATCCTAATCATGTTGTTAACATAGAAGAACGAATAAGCGAATTTCCCGAAGACGTAGAAGTACACATTGGTCAAAAATATTTTCAAGGAGATGAGAAAAAGCACTATAGATTCCATTTCCAAAAAGCAATAACTAATTGTCATGCTGTTGTTACTCACAATTCTACTGCCGGTGTCGATTCCTGCGTTCGTGGAATCCCTACCTTTAATACCTCAGATCTTGCAATCAGTTGGCCTGTAGCAAACAAAAATCTAAACAACATCGAAACTCCTGAATATCCTGATAGGACACAATGGTTGTATGACCTAGGTTACAAACTGTGGAGTGAAAAAGAAATAAGGGATGGCACAGTCTTTAAAAGATATAAAACAAAGTTAGGATTATAATGTGTGGCATATACGGTATAACTGATCACGATCCAGAATTTATACAAAAGTTTATAAAGACATGTGAACACAGAGGACCTGACGGCAACAAGGTCTGGTGGGATCCTGACCATAAAATGACACTGGGGCACAACCTGTTGAGCATCATGGCAAACCCACAACTTTCTATACAGCCATGGAAGACACCCAAAGGTAACACACTGGTGTACAATGGTGAGATATTCAACTACTACGAACTAAAACAAAAATACAATGGGAAAGGTTTTGCGGGTATCACTGGGTGCGACACAGAATTGTTNGCGTGGGGACTAGACGAATTTGGGCTAGACTTTATCGACGAGATAGATTCAATGCACGGCTTTGCATANTACCGCAAGGACGAACAGCAACTTTGGCTGTCTCGGGACCATGCTGGTATCAAACCATTGTACTATGCTAAAATCAAAGAAGGATTAGTATTTGGTTCTGAAATAAAAGGCATGTTGGACAAAGTACCGGGAAGCAGAAAAATGGATAATCTTGCAGTCAGTTTTATGGCAAGGACAGGAATCAATGCACTACGTAATACTTTTTTCACTGGTATCAAAAAATTATTGGCCGGCGAGACAATAGTGTACGACATAGCAAAAAAGCAAACTATAAAAACACACAGGGTGCATATCAAACCAACAAGTGATAAAAATTTTAATGCCGAAGAGTTTAGAAACATGGTACACAAAACAGTTGATATGTGTTCAATTGGGCGAAGAAAGATTGGTGTGTTCTTGAGTGGTGGTTTAGATTCTAGCGTTATTGCTTATGAATTAAAACAAATTAAAGGTGAGGTAAACACGTTCACTAACAGGATGAATCCAAATGTTCAGGCAGACGAAGACTACAACAGTGATGCGAACTGTGCCAATATATTGGCCAAACAAAATAATTTCAATCACAAAGAAGTTGTGATAACACCAGAGTCGTTCATAGACAAGTGGGACGACAGCATATACTNCATGGAGCAACCGGTGTACAATCCTAGCATGTCAATGTACTGCTACACCAACAAGTTCCTAGCAGACAATGATATAGTCGTTACACTTGCTGGAGACATGGGAGATGAGATCCTAGCAGGGTATCCAAAATATTGGAAGATGAAAAATCCTGAATGGTTAGAAAAACAGATAGGAAAAACAGAAATAGAAAGTTGGGACGACGTGCTAAAACTTTGGTTACATAGAATAAAACGTCCATTAAAACTTACAGATAATCCTGTAAGTGATGACATATTACTAGAAGAGTTTAAAAAATGTTATGAGGGTGAACTATGGAATCCAAACGATCCTATAGGCTCCCATATGGCCTTAGACTGTGTTGCCCAAGTACCTGAAGAGATGTTCAGCAGAAACGACAAGTACGGCATGGCATACGGTATGGAGGGACGTTTTCCATTGGCCACTAAAACTTTTATGAGATACTGTATGAGTATGCACACAGATAAAAAATTAGGACCAGATAAAAGTGATACAAAAATTTTTATTAAGAAAGCATATGAAAGAAGATTACCTAGTAAAATTATTAACAAACAAAAAACAGGATGGACAGTTCCTGTAGGACATTGGCTGACCACCAGTACCAGTAGTAAACTAAACAACTTTTATAAAGAACGCACAGGCACAGCATCTAAACTTGATATAACAAAAGCAAGTCAGAAAGCGGGTAAGGCATTGATACCTGCATGGATTGTAAGTGACTGGATTAAAAAATACAACATGACAAGGTAANGTAAATATTTGANAATGAAAATTAAAGTTATTACATCATACAAACCTGGCACTTGGAACGAGTATGCCAAGAGAGCAGTTGACAGTGTGCTGGAACATTGGCCGGCAAATACCGATGTGGTAGTGTATCATGAATCACAAACACAGGACATATTTAAACATCCGAGAGTGCAATGGTTAGACGCTCACGAAGTACAGCCTGAATTACCAAAATTTAAAAACAAGTATAAGGATGATCCAGTTGCTAATGGTGAGATACAGGAAATACCCAACGGGGTGAGGAGGCCAGGCCCTATGCCAAAAAAAGGCTCATTTCAATGGAATGCTGTAAGATTTTCTAACAAAATATTCTGTGTTACACATGCAATAAAATCTTCTGCTGGTTATGATTATGTTATCTGGTTGGATGCAGACACTTACTCTTTTAGACCTATGCCGGAAAGTTTCTTAGAAAAGTTATTACCCGAAGACAGCCTAGTTACCTATCTAGGAAGGGGAGATAAAGACCCGGAATGTGGATTCGTTGGTTACAATCTTAAACACCCGGAAATACAAAATCTAAACAAAGAGTGGGAAGAACTTTACATAAGTGATGAAATATTTAAACTTACATCAGGCTGGACAGACTGCTCATCGCTTATACATTTATCCAACAAGTACCAAAAGCAAAAAAATATAAAAGTAAATGATATCGGACATGCCGGCGGCGTCAAAGGTCATCACGTTTTCATTAATAGTGTGTTGGGACTGTACATGGATCATTTCAAAGGAAACAGAAAAGAGTCCGGTACTAGTTGGAGAAAGGATTTTTGGCCACAATCACGTGCAGAGATAAAAGATATTTCACAACTGGATTATTGGAAACAAATTAAAAATTAATGAAACTAGAAGTTTGGACACAGTACGGACCGCTTAACTCAGAACCTATATTCAACGCATTCATAAAAAGTTTGCGAGATGCAGGAGACGAAGTTGTATTGAACAAGAGCAGTGATGCGGACGTGGCTGTAATTTGGAGTGTGCTATGGCTAGGCCGTATGCGAAACTACAAACAGATATGGCAGAGATACAGGCAGGCCAACAAACCAGTCATAGTGCTGGAAGTTGGAGGACTAAGACGAAACAAAAGTTTTAAGATTGCAATAAATGGTGTTAACAGGAAAGCAGACTTTGCCAATCAAGAAGCCGACGACAAAAGGTGGCATCTGTTTAAACACCAACTTAGCCCATGGAAACAGAGAGGACAAACTATAATGTTGCTCGGGCAACACCACAACTCCGAACAGTGGGCGGGAATGCCAGACATGGGGAAATGGTTCGAATTACAAATACAAGAAATAAGAAAGCATACAGATCGTCCAATACATATTAGACCTCATCCAAGAAATAATGTAAGTTTCAACATAAAAAAATATCCTAACGTAACTCTTAAAAATCCTATTATGGATACGAACACAATAGACGATACAAATTTCAAAGATATCCTTAAAGATGCTTGGGCAGTGATTAACCATAGTTCGAATCCTGCCATGGAGTCTGTCATTAACGGTGTACCTGTGTTTGTATCTGAGAGCAGTCTGTGTTATGATGTTGGTAATCATTCTCTAGCAAATATCAATAGTCCTGAAATGCCCGATAGACGGGCCTGGGCCAACAGGTTATCATACACCGAATGGTTTCCTGATGAGATAGAAAGAGGTCTGCCATGGAGAAGGATCAAGAAAAGATTAGAGGAGAAGTATTTAAATGGCCGACCTTAAAGGCGAGTTAACTATAGATAATTTGGCCAAATTCCAATCACTATGCGATCATCACTGGGAAAGCACTTGGATACCTTATCGAGATTTTTTTGAGAATAAGACCTGTGTTGATATCGGCATGTGGAAAGGTATACTAAACGCAAGGGCAAAAAAAGATTTTAATTGTAATACGACAATCGGTGTAGAACCAAACGGAATACACCTGTCTGATTGTGGGAAAATGAATCCTTATACTAAACTCTATACCAGTATAGAACAGTTACCACACATGATCGATGCAGACGTTGTGTTGTTACACGGAGTTATTTGTTTGATGGGCACACATTGGACACACGAATTAGAAAATTTATTGTCAAAAGTAAACTGTAGATATATTCATATACGTCACCAAGGGGGAGATATGTTTCACCATGCAAAACCCACAGGGACTAAAAGAGAAACAAACAGATACAACTTAGATTCATACAAAGATAATCCTACGTCGGATGATATTATTAATTTTTTAAGTGCAAAAGGATTTAATCTAATAGATCAAAAAACTGTTGATATAAAAGACAGTATAATAATATTGCAACGGAGAAATATTTAAATGGAGATACTTCCAATAGAGTTTGAACCATATGTGGGAGAAACTGTAAACACAGTTCTTAGAATAAAGAACGGGAAAAAAACACAAGAAACCGAATGGTATCCTGACAAGGTAAAAGCAGTGCCAAGAGGTAATGCCTACTGCATAGGCAATGGTCCTTCACGTAAAGATTTTGATCTCAACAAACTTAAAGAGACAGGACAGACATATGGTTGTAACGCATTGTACAGAGA
>JGI24004J15324_10000670_pt1 | contig 13749 bp, 18 predicted proteins | sample LinPmetageLP32_FD_15324 | JGI IMG/M metagenome (IMG submission 15324)
AACAAATAAATTACTAGGGAGGAAATATGAGTTTACACGATGATAGAGGCGATAACGATTTAGAAAAAAGAGTAGAAGTTTTAGAAACAAAATTAAAAAGTATGATTGAAAAAAATCTTGCTTTGTACTCTCATATAAAAAACTTAAATGAAATTCAAGAGGCACATCAAAAAATGAATGGTGTACTTAGACGACAACTAGATGAGGCTAACGTAAAATTTGAAAAATACATAAACGATAGATTAAATAAAGCAAGAGGTGGGGAGTAATGAATGAACAAGATTCTGAATTCGTTAAACACCTACCGTGTGATGCTTGTCCATCGTCTGACGGAATGGCTTTGTATTCTGACCAACACACTCATTGTTTCGTTTGTAATACTACTCGCTATCCTGATGGCAATTCTGCAAGTAATAATAATGTATCTAAAGATGTTTACTTTGGAGATTTACTACAAGGTCAAGCCGTTGCTTTATCAAAGCGTAAGTTATCTTTGGAAACTTGTAAAAAATGGGATTACAAACTTACGGAAGTAGATGGTAAGCCTGTTCAAGTTGCTACTTATTACGATAAAACAAAGAAACCTGTATTTCAAAAACTTAGATTTGCTAACAAAGAATTTAAAACAAGAGGAGATATAAACCAAGCTACATTGTACGGTCAAAACCTATGGGGTACCAAAGGTAAGATTTTGTGCGTATGTGAAGGAGAAGTAGACAGCCTTTCACTTTCTCAATTATTTAACCACAAATATCCTGTGTGTGGAATACCTAATGGTGTTAACGGAGCAGTTAAGTCGTTAAAGAAACAACTCGAATGGATCGAAAATTATGAGCAGGTAATATTTTTTTTCGATCAAGATGATGCAGGCCAAGAGGCCGCTAAAAAATGTGCTGAACTTTTAACTATTGGTAAAGCTAAGATTGCAAACTTTGAACTTAAAGATGTTAACGAAATGTTGGTTAACGGTTATGGATCAGATGTTATTAAAGCTATGTGGGAAGCAAAAACTCATAGACCAGANGGTGTAGTNGCAGGNGAAGAACTTTGGGAAGTTATTAAACAAGAAGATGAAAAGGCTACAGCTTTCTATCCTTATGAGGGTCTTAATAAAAAACTTTTTGGTATTAGAAAAAGAGAAATTGTAACCATATGTGGTGGCTCAGGAATTGGTAAGTCGTTAATGACTAAAGAAATTGCTTACGATTTAATTAAAAAAGGAAAACGTATAGGAATTATATCTCTTGAAGAAAGTTTAAAAAGAACTTGTGAAGGTATTATTGGATTACATCTAAATAAACCTATTCATATTGATAGGTCAAATATTTCAGAAATAGAATTAGAAATTGCTTATAAAGAAACCATAGGTAATGGTAATGTATTTCTTTATGATCATTGGGGATCTGTAGAGCAAGATACAATAATTAATAAAATAAAATATTTCGCAAAAGCATTAGATATAGAATATTTATTTATAGATCACATATCAATTATTGTTAGCGGTTTAGAATCTAATGATGAAAGAAAAACAATTGATTTGTTAATGACTAGACTTAGAGGATTAACAGAGCAATTAAATATTGGTGTGATCTTGGTGAGCCATTTAAAAAGACCCGAAGGAAATAAAGATCATACAGATGGATTAAAAACATCACTTGGACAACTTAGAGGCTCGGGTTCAATTGGCCAACTGACTGATATTTGTATTGGCTGTGAAAGATCAGTTTCAGATATTGAGGATTCTAAAAAAACAACTGTACGAATTTTAAAAAATAGATTTGCAGGAATTACAGGTGTTGCAACAACACTACAATACAACTCGGAAACAGGAAGGTTACAAGAATATGAAACCAATAATTTTTGATATAGAAACAGACGGATTTAATCCTACAAAAGTCCATTGTCTAGTTTTACAAAAAGAAGGAAAAGAAATTTCGTTCATCGGACGAGATATACCGAAAGGTATTGATCTGTTAGCTGACAATCTAATCGTGGGACACAATGTAATAAAGTATGACCTCCCTGTACTTAAAAGATTGTATGACTATACTCACAATCCTGAGTTAGTACACGACACTCTATGCTTAAGTCGTCTTATCTACCCTGACATTGCGAATAGTGTAGACTTTAAGTTGTTAGCTAACAATCACATAGATAAGTCCGTAGTAGGAAGACATAGTTTAAAAGCTTGGGGTCAAAGACTTAAGTTTTATAAAGGAGATTACGCAGAGGTAAACGATTTTGAAAACTTTAATCAAGATATGTTGGATTACTGTGTTCAAGATGTAAAATTGACTTCGTTGCTGTATGATAAATTAATTCAAAAAGGTTTTAGTAAAGAAAGTATAGAATTAGAACACGAAATAGCAAACATACTTAAACTTCAAGAAGATAAAGGATTTGGCTTTGATGAATCAAAAGCACAAGATCTTCATGCAAAACTTCTTGGTAGAACACATGATCTTAAATTAAGTTTAGAAAATAGAATACCAGATTGGCAAGTAGATTTAGGAGAGTTTATTCCTAAAGTTAATAATAAAAAACTTGGATATAAAAAAGGTATTGCTATTAGAAAATCTAAAACAATGAAGTTTAATCCATCTAGTAGACAACAAATATCTAATAGACTTATGGAGTTAAGAAATTGGAAACCTAAAAAGTTTTCTGAAACAGGTTTACCAATCGTTGATGAAGAAGTTTTAGGACACTTAGATTATCCAGAGGCTAGAGAACTTAATGAATATTTATTAATTGAAAAAAGATTAGGAATGTTAAGTGATGGTAAAAACGCTTGGTTAAAAGTAGTAAAGAAAGGACGTATACATAGTAGTTATATTACTAATATTACAACAGGAAGAATGTCCTGTCGTAGTCCTAACTTACAACAAGTTCCAAGTATTAATTCTCCTTATGGAAAAGAATGTAGAGAATTATTTATACCAACTAAAGGTTATGTAATGGTGGGTGCTGATGCTAGTGGAATCGAAGCAAGAAGTTTAGGTCATTATATTTATAATTACACAGGTGGAAAAGAATATGTAGATCTTATTCTTAATGGCGACATACATACTTACAATCAAAAGAATTTAGGATTAGAAAAAAGATCATTAGCGAAGACAATACTTTATGCGGTACTTTACGGAGCTAGTTCTCGTAGAGTTTCTGAAATACTAGATTGTGATATGGGTCAAGCTAAAGTTGTTCTTGATAAATTTAATTTAGTGTTACCTTTTTTACGAGAACTTAAACATGACATCATAGATAAGTTAGAAGGTGTTGGGTATATTAAAGCTATTGATAAAAGAATATTAACTATTAGATCACAACACTCAGCGTTAAATGCTTTAAATCAAAGTTGTGCGGCAATCATAATGAAAAAAGCATTAATTATTCTTTGGGATAAATTAAAAGATGTAGACGCATTTGTTATAGCAAACATACATGATGAATTTCAAATAGAATCAAAACCAGATATTGCAGAAGACGTAGGTAAGTTAGCTGTAGAAAGTATTAAAGAGGCAGGGGAGCATTTTAATCTTAGGGTACCACTAGGAGCAGAATACCGTGTCGGTAAAAACTGGGCTGAAACCCACTAATAAAAAATGGAGAAAGTGGGCATCTAATGCAATGTGCAATCAAAGAGTACGTCTAGGACATGATTGCGGATTAACAATAGATGAATTAATTTTAATAACACCAAGTCATTGTCCATGTTGTCAAACTGTAATGGTACCTCAAGGCAATCAGAAAAACTCTCCGTCAGTAGATAGGTTAGATACAACAAAAGGTTACGAGAAAGATAACATATGGATCATTTGTCATTCATGTAATTCAAAAAAAGGAAACACTAAAACACCAACAGATTTATATAAAATCGCAGATGCTTGGTGGGGAAAACTAAAGGAAATAAAATGCAAGTTATTATAGTTTTACACGATAAAGAAGATAACAAAGATAAAATAGAATTTAGTATATTTGAAAAGTTTAACGATACAGAAAAACCAGAAGATATGCTTAACAGCCCTGCTGTCCAAGTAGGATCTATAATATCAGGATTTTTAAAAACAATAGAAAATCACGGTGCTTTATTAGGTACCTTACCTTTAACTGAGGCTACTGAAAAAGATTTTGACGAAGCTGATTTTAGAAAGAAAATTAAAAACCGTGATGGAAATGTCATTCACGTAAATCTTAACACTATTAAACCAAAAGGAAACGGATAATGAGTACACTATTAATAGATGCTGATGTTATTGCTTATCAAGTTGCGTTCTCAAGTGAAGAACCTATTAGATGGGGTGATGATGATGAGGCTATATGGACTTTACATTCTGATGAAAAAGATTGTATTAGAAAAATTGAAGATGCTTATCAAACTTTAATACACGATACTCAATGTAAAGAATACATATCAGCATTAAGTGATAAAGATAATTTTAGAAAAGAAATATTTCCAGATTACAAATTAAACAGAACTAAACAAAGAAAGCCTATTACTTTAAAGTTTTGTAGAGATTATATTTATAAAAAGTTTAATGGCTATATAAGACCTAGACTTGAAGCTGATGATATACTTGGAATACTAGGGACAGCTAATGTTATTAAAGGTAATAAAATTATTTGTAGTATTGATAAAGATTTAAATCAAATAGCAGGATTACATTACAATCCTAAACTAAAAGAGTTTTATGGTGTTACACAAAAACAAGCTGACTATAATTTTTATTATCAAATATTAGTTGGAGATCCCGTAGATAACTACAAAGGAGCACCAACCTACGGAGATGTTAAAACTAAAAAAACATTCTTAAAGAAAAAGAATTTATGGAAAGTCGTTAAGTCTTGCTTTGTAGAGCAAGGTTTAACAGAAGAAGATGCTTTAACTCAAGCTCGTGTAGCTCGTATTTTAAGAAATACAGATTACGATTTTAAAAAGAAAGAACCTAAACTATGGAGTGGTAATGCCAAATAAAAAAATGTTTGATGAAGCTTTCCCTAAAGATAGACAAGTAGGGGGATCCCATTACAAAGATAATTTTAAAATTCAACCTTATGAATTTATTTCTAAAAATAACCTAAGTTTTTTTCAAGGCTGTGTTGTGAAGTATGTTTGTAGATATTTATTTAAAGGAACAGAAATACAAGATTTAGAAAAAGTAATTCATTACTGTGAGTTAGAGATTGAAAAGATAAAGGAGTTAAGAAAATGACAGGTGTTGTAAAAAAATGGAAAAAGAAAACATGGATAAATGCTGATATACTTCACGAAGATATATTTTATGCTAGAACACCTGACTTAGAAAGAAACTTCCCACCTACTGTAAATTCAACTTTTAAAATTATTGGAGAAAGTTCTAAGAGATCTACATTAGAAGAATTACCTTTAGATCCTTTACCTGAAGAAAAAACACCAAATAATACTAACCCAGATGTTGATAAAACATTTGAAAATGAGGTAACTAAAAATGAAGAAACTACTAAAACAACTACTACAATGGTTGTCGACAAACCCACCGAAATATAAGTTTGTATTGTGCCTTTGGGAAGATGCAAATTCTGATTCATCGTGGAATGAGATTTCTACAATACAACAGATGTTACCTACAATATGTTTAAGTGTTGGATTTCTTGTAGAAAAAAATGAAAGTTCTTTTATATTAGCGTCAGATTTTACAACTGACATTAAAAATGGCAAATTTGTTATTGCTGACGGTGGTAACACTATGGTCATACCTACCAAAAACGTACTTACAATAGTACCTATTCCCCTTAAAATTAAAACTAAATAGTTGCACTCTTGGAAACAACTTATGATTAATCAAGAGTTATTAGATTACTTAGATAAACAATTCCCTAATAAATCGCCTGATTTAAAAGATACTGAAAGACAAGTATGGTTTAAAGCAGGTCAAAGTAGTGTTGTTTCTCATTTAAAACAGCTTTTAGCTGATAAAGACGAAAATATATTAAAAGAAATAATAGTAGGAGATATTAAATAAATGTGTGTACCGAGTAACCCAAAACCACCAGCACCACCACCGCCACCAGCACCACCAGCAGTGCAAGTTAATGCGGCTAATACAGTAAAAAACCAAAATGCTCCAAAAGCACCAAAAACTAAAGCAAGTAATAGTTCAGTAACTTATTCAAAAAAACGAGGAAAAGCGGCTTTAAGAATACCTTTACAAATAGGTTATGGATCTAGTGGATCTGGGGCAAACGTACCTACTCCTTAATAAATTATGGCAAAGTATACTACGGCAAAATCAAGATATAATACATTAGAGGCAATCAGAGATCCTTACCTTGATAGAGCAAGGGATAGTGCTGAATTTACTATACCCTCTATTATGCCTAGAGAATATCATACAGGCCATACTACTTTATATACACCGTATCAAGGAATTGGTGCAAGAGGTGTAAATAATTTATCTTCTAAGCTACTTCTAGCTTTACTTCCCCCAAACCAACCTTTCTTTAGACTAACACTGGACGAGTTTACTTTGTCTGAGTTGTCTGGTCGAGATGATATGAAAGGCGAATTTGAAAAAGCAATGGGTTCAATTGAACGAGTTGTTATGAATGAAATGGAAGTTAATAACTTTAGAACTGCTTTATTTGAAGCTCTAAAACATCTTATGATTTGTGGTAATGTTTTACTTTATATTACACCTGAATTAAAAATGAAGGTTTATCATTTAGATAGATATGTCGTTAAGAGAGATGGTGTAGGTAACATTTTAGAGATTATTACAAAAGATATGGTTTCACCNAGCTCTTTAACAGAAGAACAAAAAGAATTAATAGACGGAGATAAAGATAAAGACGGTTACGATAATACTTGTGAAATATATACTTGTGTTAAAAAATCTTACAATGGTAAAAAATGGGAAGTTCATCAAGAAATAAATGAAAAAACAATACCATCTTCTATTGGTAATTATCCTTTAGATAAAAATGCTTTTATACCACTAAGATATACTTCTATTGATAATGCTGATTACGGCAGAGGATTTATAGAAGAATATATCGGGGATCTTCGTAGTTTAGAGGCATTATATAGAGCAATTGTTGAGGGATCAGCGGCAGCAAGTAAAGTATTATTTTTAGTAAAACCCAACGGTAGTACACGCCTTAAAACTTTATCTGAAAGTCCAAACGGTGCAATCCGTGAAGGTAATGCAGAAGATGTTACTACACTTCAAGTAAACAAAGGTGCTGACTTTGCAATCTCTTTTCAAACAATTAAAATTATTGAAGAAAGATTACAATTTTCATTTATGTTAAACGCCTCTGTTCAAAGAAATAATGACAGAGTTACAGCTACAGAAATTAATTTTGTGTCTAAAGAATTAGATGATAGTTTAGGTGGTTTGTATTCTTTGTTATCTCAAGAATTACAATTACCTTTAATTAATAGGTTAGTTCATCAAATGGAAAAGAAAAAAGCTTTACCTGCTTTACCTAAAGATAGCGTACGTCCTAAAATAGTTACAGGACTTGAAGCTTTAGGTAGATCAAGTGATTTACAAAGACTAAATACATTTGTTAATCAACTACAGCCATTTGCAGAACAGTTAATGACTTATTTAAATTTAGAAGAATATGTAAAAAGAGTTGGAACATCTTTAGGAGTAGAGATGAATGGATTAATTAAATCACAAGAACAAATTGCACAAGAACAACAAGCTATGCAAGAACAAATGATGATGCAACAAAATACACCTGCTGTTGTAAAAGAAGGAGCAGGTATGGTCAGGGATAGTCTTAAAAATCAGGGAGAACAATAATAAGGAGAAACAATGGTTGAAAAAGTAGACGTACCTGCGGAAGAAGTACAAGAAACACAAGAACATAGAGATGCTATGGAAGCAAAAGTTGATGCAAACAATACAGTTGAAACTGAGCAAGCACCAGAGGCAGTTGAGGAAAAACCTATACTTGGTAAATTTAAAACACAAGAAGATTTAGTTAAATCTTATCAAGAATTAGAAAAGAAATTAGGAGAAAGTAATTCTAAACAAGAAGAAACTCCTAACGAAGAATTAAAAACTGACACACCTGTTAATTTTGATTTTAATTCTGCTCAAAAAGAATTTGATGAAAATGGAGAGTTAAGTGAAACTACTATTCAATCACTTGAAAAAGCAGGATTACCAAAATCTTATATTGATAACTACCTTGCGGGTTTAGATGCTGTTGCACAACAATTTGAAAACAAAGCTTATGAAAGCACAGGTGGTGAAGAAAATTATAAAAGAATGACTGATTGGGTTAGTAATAATCTTTCTGAATCAGAAGTTCAACAATTTAACGATAGTATAAGTAAAGATAACGAAAGTGCATTATTTACGATTAAAGGTATGTATGCTCGTTTCTCATCTGAAAGTAAAGAACCTATGTTAACTACAGGAGAAACATCTGTACCAAACTCTGGATCTGCATATGAAAGTATAGGCCAGATGAAAGCAGATATGGCTAGTCCTCAGTATGCTACCGATAGTGCATTTAGAAAAATGGTAGCAGATAAGTTATCTAGATCAAAAGTTATTTAATAAAATTCTATGGACAAATTGCTAGTCCTTGAATAGCAGATTAAAAGTAAGACGAAACCCAATTGAGGTTGGACAATTCCGATACTGAAATTAACTAGCTCTATTAGCAAAAACCTAAAACTAAAAGGAGATATATATAATGTCAAATTATACTGTATCAAATATAGGGCAAAATGCGGGATCTGGTTCTACAACAGCTAGTTTCCTTAAGGTTTTCAGTGGAGAAGTAATTACAGCTTTCGAAACTGCAAACACTACCCTAGACAAACACATGGTTCGAACTATTAGTTCGGGCAAGTCGGCACAATTTCCAATAGTTGGAAAAGTGACTACGGCGGCTTACCATACGGCAGGAAACGAAATTACTGGCGGATCTGTAACTCACAATGAGAGAACAATCTCTATTGAGAATCTACTTATCGCTCCAGTTTTCATTTCGAAAATCGATGAAGCTATGAATCATTTCGATGTTAGATCAATCTACACAAAAGAAATGGGACGGGCACTCGCAAGTCAAATGGATAAGCACGTTTACCAAAACTTAATCTTAGCATCAAGAGCAAGTGCGGCATCGCCACAAGCGGCTGGCCAAACTATTACTGATGCTGACTTTAACACTAATGCGGCATCTGCGGCGGCGAGTATTTTCTCTGCGGCTGAAAAGTTAGACGCTTTAGATGTACCTGCGGAAGATAGATATGCGGCGGTTTCACCTGCGGCTTACTATAATCTGATTCAAGGTACTACTGTTATAAACAGAGATTGGGGCGGAAACGGTTCTTACTCAGAAGGTAAAGTTTTAAAAGTTGCAGGCATTAATATAATTATGTCTAACAACATACCTTCTACAAACATTTCTTCTGGCGTTGCTCAGGGTTCTTCTACAAATTTTGCAGGGAACTTCTCAACTACAGTTGGTTGTGTTTGGCAGAAAAATGCAGTTGGAACAGTTAAGTTAATGGATCTGTCTACAGAAATGGATTACCAAATCCAAAGACAAGGTACATTAATGGTTGCTAAATACGCTATGGGTCATGGTGTACTTAATCCAATTTGTGCAATTGAGATCAAAACTTCGTAATTAATTTTACGATTATATATTCACGGGGCGAGGAAACACAGACAACTCGCCCTGTGTTACCAAAATTAAAATATGACAACAGTAAGTAGTAAATTAGAAAGCGTCAACGTAATGATGACGGCGATAGGAGAAAGTCCTGTTAACACAATTACATCTTCGACAACAACTGACGTTTCTATAGCAATACAAATTTTAGATAATGTTTCAAGAGAAGTACAAAGTGTAGGTTGGCATTTTAATACAGATACTAATTATACTCTTGCAAGAAATACATCTAATCAAATTGAATTACCTACAAACGCCTTAAGAGTAGATACTTCAAATAGTGATGCTAATTTAGATTTAGTAGAAAGAGCAAGAAAACTTTGGGATAGAGAAAACCATACTTATACATTAACAAAAGATATAAAAGTAAACATAACTTGGTTGTTAGAATTTATTGAAATACCAGAAACAGCAAGAAGATATATTACAATTAGAGCAACTAGAATTTTTCAAGATAGAATGTTAGCTTCTGAAACTTTACACAGGTTTCATCAAATGGACGAACTACAAGCTTTATCTGCTTTAAAAGAACACGAAGGAGATACTAGAGATCACAGTATTTTTGATAATTACAGTACGTATAGAGTTATAGATAGAGACAACTACCAACCGATGAAATCAACAATTACTGATGAATAATGCCAGCCAGATTAATTTCCAATTCAATTCCAAATTTGTTGAATGGGGTTTCTCAGCAACCAGACACAATTAAATTACCAAACCAAGCAGTTGTTCAAGAAAATGGTTTATCAGATATTATTTCTGGTTTAGGTAAAAGACCGCCTACAGAACATATAGCTAAATTAAATACTGATACATTTCAAAACAGTAAAGTACATTTTATTAACAGAGATAGTGTAGAACAGTATGTAGTTTTAATTAGTAACCAAAGTATTAAAGTTTATGATTTAGCAGGTAACCAAAAAACTGTTGTTACACCAGATGGAACTTCTTATTTAAACTCACAAACAAACCCGCAAGATGATTTTAATTTAATAACTGTTGCTGATTTTACTTTTATAGTTAACAAAAGAAAAGTTGTTACTAAATCTGGGTCTGCTTCTACTGCTAGACCAGATGAAGCAATTTATTATATTAAAAACGGACAATATAAAACAGATTATAAAATTGTAATTGATGGAGTTGAAAAAGCAAGTTTTACAACTTTAGATAACAGCGTTGCCGCAAATGCAAGTTCTGTTACAACAGATAATATTGCAACAGAATTATTTAACGATTTAAATAGTAATTTAAGTGGGTACTCTGTAACTAGAGATGGTTCTATTATTCACGTATCAAAAAATAGCGGTACATTTACATCCTCAGTATCAGATGGTTTAGGAGGTGATGGTCTTATTATGATTAAAGGTAAGACTAATTCATTTGCTGATTTACCATACAAAGGAGTTACAGGTTTTGTAGTAGAAATACTTGGAGACGGCGGTACTGAATATGATAATTATTATGTTTATTGGGACGGCAATGCTTGGGCTGAAACTGTTAAAGACGGTTTAGATAACTCATTTGATGCCGCTACAATGCCTCATCTTTTAATAAGAACGGCAGATGGTAATTTTAGATTTTGCAAAGCTGATGGTTCAACTTACACGGCTAGTGGTACTTCTTTTGAGGAGCCAAGCTTTGCAAGCAGAACAGTTGGAGACGAAACAACAAGTCCAGACCCTACGTTTGTTGGGCGGAGAATAAACGATATATTCTTTTATAGAAACAGATTAGGATTTTTATCTGATGAAAATGTAATATTTTCTAAGACAGCTAAGTTTTTTACTTTCTGGGCTACTACAGTAACTACAGCAGTAGATGACGATATGATTGACTTAGCTGTTAGTCATAACAAAGTATCTATTTTAAAATACGCTGTTCCTTTTAATGAACAGTTAGTTTTATTCTCAGATCAATCTCAATTTACACTAGATGCTGAAGAAGTCTTATCAGCTAAAACAGTTTCTATTAATCAAACAACTGAATATGAAATTGATGATAGTTGCAAACCTATAGGTGTAGGTCAAAATATTTTCTTTGGTATGTCTAGAGGTAGCTTTGCAGGTGTTAGAGAATACTACGTTAATAATGATACAGAAATTAAAGATGCGTTAGATATAACAGTTAATTTACCTAGATATATTCCAGGTGCTGTTACAAATTTAAAAGGATCATCTGGTGAAAATACTTTATTTGCATTTTCATCTAGTGAAAGAAATTCTTTATTTGTTTATAAATTTTATTTTGATGCTTCAAAAAAAGCATTACAAAGATCATGGTCTAAATATATTTTTTCTTTAAACGATGTTTTGTTAGGTGGTGAGTGTATTCAAAACTATTTATTCTTTGTTACAAAAAGACCTGACGGTACTTATCTTGAAAAAATGAATTTAAAAACTAATGAGGTAGATACAGGTTTACCTTTTTCAGTTCTACTCGATCGTAAAGTTGTTTTAACTGGAAGTTATAGTAGTAGCACTAATAAAACTACTTTTACTCTACCATATCAAATAGTTTTACATACTTCTTCAGTTAATCCAAATACTATGGAAGTTGTATTAGGAGGTTCTTGGTCTTCTTCTCAGAAAGGAAGAAACATACCTGTAACTAACACCACAGCTACAACAGTAGTGGTCAATGGGGATTACTCATCTAATCCTGTTATAGTTGGTAGAAAATATATTTTTAAATATCAGTTTCCTACTTTCTATGTTCGAGAACAAAAATCTTCTGGTAATGCAACTACTGTTAACAATGGAAGATTACAATTAAAAAACATGAGTATTGCTTTTGGTGATACAGGGTTTTTTGAAGTAGTAATGACACCTTTAGCTAGATCATCTTCTACTTACAAATTTACAGGACAAGTATTAGGATCGAGCTCATTTACACTTGGTCAACCAAATTTAGAAAGTGGAACTTTTAAGTTTCCAATTCAATGTAAAAACGAAGACTCAGTTATATTTATAACTTCCGATAGTTACGTGCCTTGTAATTTCCTATCGGCAGAGTGGGAGGGTATTTTCTCTGTTCTTTCAACAAGAGTAATAACTTAATGATTATTGATGAAATAGAAACAAAAGCACAACACATAAAAGAATTAACAAAAGATTTAAGAAAAGAAGATTTAGCAGAAATAATAGCTAAAGCAGGTAATGTTGATGTTGAAAAAACTTTATTAAAAGGTTTAGCAATGACTAGCTATTGCCGTTCTTTTTTTGTAGATAAAAAAATTGCAGGTATATACGGAGTTGTCCCATCTTCTGATGATAAAAATATTGGATCTCCATTTTTACTTTGCACACCAAAAATTAAAAAGATTAAAATTAAATTCTTAAAAGAATGTAAAGATAGAGTACAAGAAATGGAAGACAAGTATCCTATTTTATTTAACTACATAGACAGTAGAAATAAACTTCATTTAGATTGGCTTAATTGGTGTGGCTTTAAAATTATTAATGAAAAAACATTTAACGATGTTTTATTTTACGGATTTATAAAACAAAACTTTAAACAGGAGACTAAAAATTAAATATGTGTACCCCAGAAGCGTATATTGCATCAAGAGTTCTACAGGGCTATACGCAGTATCAATCAGATAAAAGTAGAGCAAGGGATATAAACAATAACGCTGTTGCTAAAGCTAAAACTATTAGAGAAGAAGCAATTTATAAAGATAACGCACTTATACGTGAAAGAGAACTTAAAGAAGATCAATTAAAAGAAAAGAAACTTAAATTAAAAGAAGAAGAATTAAGAAAAAAAGGTCAAGTTAAACTTGCAATATTTGAAAAAGGTATTGGTGGTAATGTATTTGATAGTTTAGTTGGAGATGTAGAAAGACAAGCAGGTAAAGATTCTAATATAATAGATCAAAACTTTGATAATTATATGTATGGAATGGCTCAAGATAGACTTGCTTGGAACAGAAGATTTACTGATCAAATAAATAATTTACCTAGAGCATATAAACCATCTTGGCAAACTTACGCTATAGGTGCAAGTGTGGATATAGGAACTATGTATATGAACAATGCACCACCAGAGGAGCCACCTAAATAATGG
>JGI24004J15324_10000672_pt1 | contig 13727 bp, 16 predicted proteins | sample LinPmetageLP32_FD_15324 | JGI IMG/M metagenome (IMG submission 15324)
GTAAGGAACACACCGTCTGACGACAGAAGCATGGTGGTCTTCGATGAAGAACCAAGAGATAAACAATGGGGCAGACGCTAGTGTGTGTCCGATCAAGCGTACACGTCAACCCAACACAGGACTTCAATGAGTGGGCGGAGTATACATTCAATCAAGTTGAACAGAATTATAAATCAAAAATTAAATCAGATGGGACGTCAAGAGATGACAATAAATGTAGCCATACGACGACTGCACAACAGGGGTGTAGCCATCTCTGATATAGCAGAAACATATTCTCTAGCTGAGTCAAAAGTAGAATCTATCTTAAACATAAACAAAATGGCGAATAACAATTTAATTACAAACGCTCAGAAAGCGCAAGTCAAAAAGCTGAAGAAACAAGGCGAAACTTACAGAGTGATCGCAAATGAAGTAAACATAAGCGAAACTAGTGTTAGTAGAATACTAAACCCTAAGCCTCGGAACCAAAAAGTTGCTGTCAGTGTTTCAAAACCAAAGACAATCACCAAACAAGTGAGGGCTAAAAGCACTGGAAGTAAATCAAGGTTCAGCTTGTTTTGGGGGGCAATCGAAATCGTAAAAGAAACAGTTTAAAATCATGTACAAGGTTAGATTCCACCTCGGACGAGGTAAGAACTTCATGAAGTGGCAGGTCAAGTACCTATCAGAAAATGGAGACGAAGACAGGGTGTCTTATGTAAACCCACAAGATAATCAGCTAGCAATGCTAGGCTGTAAGCTAAGCGTACAACCAACAGCGGCTAAGAAGATTCACGACGGTGCGAACAAGACTGTGTGTGCATGGATAGAGTGCGAGGCTGTGCAAGTGCTGCAGGTCAATCGACTCAAGCCAAACGAACAGGACTACCGCATCAAGTTCAACCCGCGTCAAAGTCCTAACTGGACTGACGGATACAATAACATCGTTAGCGGTAACGAATACGAAATACTATTTACATATGACAGGACTCTATGGGTGGTTGATGAGGCTTATGAGTGTGGATCTTCCGACTTGGTTTAACAACAAGTTTGGATGGTTCTTTAAAAACGGAAACAAATAATTAAAACAAAATGAAAATGCAACAAAAACTGCCTCAGCTACCGAATAGCGTAATAGAACAGATAAGGGTAATTTTTAACCCTGATAACGCCGTCAAAGCAACAAAAGGAAAAGCAATCACCCGTGAGGAAACAACGCACTACCTAAGGCTATGGGCTTCAGGTGTAACGATCAGCGAAATAGCGCGTAGTCACAACATAGACGATCGCAGAGTGTCTAATGCCTTTTACAGACTAATTGACCTCTCGGAGGTTAGAAAAATGAGATTCAACAAATGAAAGAGCCAAGAATATCCATATACACGAATCAGTCAGCTGAACACACGAAGAACGACGGGCGTAAGCTGTTCATTGAGTTCATGGAGGTGATGAAAGAAGAGATGGACGGAAAGGTGATACTCCCTTTAATGACTAATGACATGATGAACAAGTTCAGGGAGTTTGAAATAAGAATTAATAAACTATACGAAGATGGAGAAAAATACGGATTCTAATGAAGAACATTGACGCAACATGGTTCGTTATGATGAACTATAAATCAAGAGTTCCCTCTACGAGGCTGGCGGCTCAGTTCGCAGTTCAAGACATCATTGAGTTTGATGTGGACTCTTGGTTAGACATACCCATACACGAACACCTAGGTCAATTTGTGTCCCTCGGAAGGGAAGTAGCTGAAGATAATTTTGACGAATTCATGAAAAGCAAGAAGTATCAGCGTAAATTTATGGACGCAAACCTTAGGGTTTCTGATACTATGGTGAAGTACGCAGAGATTCATCACAAACTGAAGGAAAAATCCATGTCAGAACGCTGACGGGTAAGGAAACGTATGGTGTGCGGGGAGATCCCGTAACACGCCTTGCTTGGAGACAAGCAACATTGAGAGCGTTGAGAAACAAAGTTTCCTTTTTCTTTGGATTGCTAACAACCCGTTGGTATGTTTGTGGATATAATTGAATTAAATGCTGAAAGAACAAGTGAAGCAAGTAATCAGAGATTACTACGTGTCGATAGGTATTGAGCCCGACTACACGACCAGGATATCCGAACAAGCGCAGTCAAGGGCGGCTATAATGTGCGCCCTCAGAGATACCCTAACCGCTACTGACATAGGAAGGCTATTTGGTAAGGATCATGCAACCGTACTACACCATAGGAAATCACATGAAGGGAACCTAGAGTCATGGCATGGGTACGTTCATAAGTACGAGATAGCAAGAAGCATGGTGAATGTAAATCTTCGCTCAAAAACAGTTCAGTCGCAAATAAACAGAATCGAAAGTGAGATAAAAAGACTAAACGAATCAGCAAAAAAATTAAAGGAGTCAATTAAATTAATTAGTGAAAATGAGTAACTACAAATTCAAGACCACGAACATACGTGGCAAGCAGTACGTTGAAGTAAACGAACGAATCAAGTTCTTCCGACAGGAGGAGCAGTATAAAAACTGGAGTCTTATCACAGAGTTTACTGTGTTGGACGAAGCTCAATGTGTATGTAAGGCGTCCATCGTAGACGCAAGTAACCGAATCATATCGGTAGGTCATGCACATGAAGTGCAAGGAAGTAGCAACATCAACAAGACGAGCTACGTAGAGAACTGCGAGACATCAGCTATTGGACGTGCATTAGCTATGCTAGGTATCGGTATTGATACGTCAATCGCTTCAGCCAACGAAGTGTCTGATGCTATTGCCAAGCAAGACAAAGATGAACCAACCAAAGCCAACAAGATCATCAAGGAGGTACAGGAGAAGTTTGATACTGACCCGCCTGAGAACATCATGGACAAAGCTGTTGCTTACATCAAGTCGCAGACCGACAAGAAGAAAGCCTTCGAGTCTATCATGTCGAAATATGAGGGTAGCCTAACGGAAAAGCAGGTCACTGGATTGAAGAAGTTTGTTAGATGACAAAAGTTGAAAGAGTCAGAACTGACCCTAAACAGTTTGCGGCTTTTAGAGCGCAATGCCTACACGTAAAGCTCACGAAGTTTTGGGTGAAAACAAATGATTCAAACCCAGAGTTCTCTGGACTATTCTACATAAAGCATGCAGATTTCCCCGCAGACATAGACATTGCTGAGTTTTTTATAAACTCAAAGGGTAAAAAGTTTTGGATGACCCCAGGCGACCCAACCCACTGGTCTGAGATAGAGACATACGACTACCTGGATAAAGACGGAAACATGATATATGAATAATGACAGTTCCTGAACAACTACAAAAAAGATACAACAAGTCCCACCTTTCTTACTCATCCATCAAGCAAGCTCTTGGTGATATGGCTCAGTTCGATAGGTACATGAAGGGTGAGGTAAAGTACAAGTCTGACGCTTTAGATTTCGGTACGTTGTACGACATGCTTTTGTTCGAGCGATCGAAAGCAATGGAGAAGTATTTTGTGATAAACAAAGGCAAGATACTTCAGGAGTGTACTGAGAAAACCAAGACCTCTAAGTCACCTCACTTGACCAGCGATTACAAATTAGTAAAGGCTGAAATGGAGGAGCAAGCAGGTCTCAAGGGTATGACTCTTGTGTCTCACGACGACTGGCAGATGGCAAACGACATGATTGATCGCTTGGCTACCTGCGGATTACTAGACACGTACTTAGCGGGTGAGTATCAGGTTGGTTTTTTAGAGGAACTACACGGGATTCAAGTCAAGGGATTTTTGGATTGCCTTGGAGATGGATTCATAAGCGACAGCAAGTCAGCAAGGAGTTCAGAGAAATTTAGATACGCAGTCAGGGACTTCTCGTATGACATACAAGCCTACATATACACCAAGGTTTTTGGAATAAAAGACTTCTACTGGGTTGTACAAGAGAAAACTTATCCCTACCTTCCTGCTCTCGTCAAGTGTAGCGACGAGACAATCTTCGTGGGTGAAATGAAATTTAATGATGCAGTAAACAGGATAAGAGTCTTCCTAAACCAAGACTACGACCCCAAAAAAGATTACCTACAATATGAAGTTTGACGAACACACAAAAGAGATCATTGAAGGTCTCACAACAATAGTTTTATTTATTTTAATCTTTATAATCCTCTAATTATGAGCGAAGAAAAAAAGTACGAGAGTGTTCTCGTAGGTTGGGCGGACGAGCCTAGCTACAATGAAAAAAATGAGTTAATTGGATGGAGCTTCCGTCTGAAAGACAACGAACTGAAAGACGCCATTGATCAGTACACCACGAAGCGTGATGCACAAGGCCAGGGCGGAAACGTGCGGTTCAAGTTATTTATGTCTAAGGCGGGTAAGCCATGCCTAAGCGTGTGGGACCCCAACAGCGAAGCCGCTCAAGAGCGTCGAAACAATCAGGCTAAAGATGGTGGGTCTTCTGACCTTCCGTTCTAGTATATACAATTTGGTTAAGAGGGGGGTAGGGCGAAAGTTCTACCCCTTTTCTTTCTCAACTAGATGGTACGTCCCATATACTACATGACCGCAGAGGTCACGATTATAAAAAAAAATCGCCCACACACAAGAAAAGTGTGGATCGTTAGCTCCTATGATAACCCTATAGATATCATGGACAACGACGCAAAAACTATGTCTAGACTGAAGCAAGAATTGTTTACAGCTAAGGCTAAGAATAAAACCATAGTCATCGACTCAATCACCTCAAAGAAGCAAGTCGGGACAACATTACAGCCAGATGAAACAGAGTGAAAAACAAGTGGGTGGAACTCATTACAAGGGAATGAGTATTCAACCAACCAAGTTTATTGCCTTGAACGAAATTCCTTTCATTGAGGGGAATGTAATTAAGTACGTGTGCAGGCACAGGTTTAAGAACGGGAAAGAGGATGTGCTTAAAGCAATCCATTATTTAAATTTATTACTCGAATACCAATACTCAGATGAGAGTCACTATCTACAAAAACCTATTTAAAAAATCAAAAAGTGACGCGCACACGGTCCCCATTTCGGTTGCCTTAAAAAGGATTAAAGAAGGTAACTCTGAGGCTACAATATCCAGAATTAGAAAGGGTCACAAAGAGTTTAAGAAGGCACTTCCAGTTGTTCTTTTTAGTGGAGAGTTTGGAGACAGGAATGACGGGGGAATTGAAAGGCATAGTTCGTTTGTGGTTTTAGACTTTGACCACATTGATGTAAACAAATCAAAGCCTATACTAGCAACTGATCCATACGTATACTCTTGTTGGGTATCACCCTCAGGAGATGGACTAAAGGCACTAGTAAAGATAACAAACCCTGAGAGGCACAGAGACCACTTTAGGGCTCTCATAGAGTACTTTAAGAAGCAATACGAGTTAGAGGTAGATAGCACAGGGATAAATGAATCAAGAGCATGCTATGAGTCGCACGACCCTGACATCATAGTTAACGAAGAGAGTAATCAGTTTGGAGCCTTCTCAAGTGAGGATAAAAAAGAACAGGTAGCGTCAGCACAATCTGGGGATTACACGGATTATGTGAAGCTGAACCTAGCGGCTAAGATGATTCGTCAGGCACCAGACGGAGAGAAGCATGACACATTGCTAAGAGCGTCCAGGCTCTGCGGGGGCTATGTAGCCGCAGGGAGAATGGAGGAGCAAGAGGTTGTAAGGGTCTTAACTAGAGAGATTCTAAAGAGAGACGTCGATGATGAGGAGCATACGATACGCACTATACGTCAGGCAATAGACAAGGGAAGGCAAGATCCCATAACGGTTACAATTGACAGCGAGAAGAAAGTTCTAAGGGAGCTGTTGATTAACGACGGAGATATGTCTTTTATATCTTCAGATGACGAGGACTTCAGGTGGATTGAGGATTTTGCCAACGGCAAGATACCTATTGGTTTAGACACGGGAGACCCAGAGCTTGACAAGCACTTCAGGTACAAAAAAGAGTTTGTGATTATTAACGGGCATAGTAACGTAGGAAAAACCACTATGGCGTTATACATGATGATTAACTCCACGATCAGACACAAATGGAAGTGGGTTGTTTACTCATCGGAGAACAGGACAGCCTCACTAAAGATGTCATTGATTCAGTTCGCTATGAACAAAAAGATATCCTCTATGAATCACGCTGAGAGAAAGAAAGCTTACGAGTGGTTAGGTAAACACTTCACCATCATAAGCAACAAGCAAATATACAGCTACTCAGACATCATACTTTTCTTAGAGAAGATTATGAAACAACAATCAATAGATGGGGTATTCATAGATCCGTACAATAGCCTAAAGCTAGACATGAAGAACAGCTCCATTGGTGTTCATGACTATCACTACGAAGCGGCATCTGAGTTCCTTACCTTTTCTACCTCTCAGAACGTAGCTGTGTGGTTAAACATGCATGCCGTTACGGAAGCCCAAAGGCGCAAGGGGTCTGATGGGTTACCTATAGCTCCTTACGCAGAGGACACAGAGGGTGGGGGGAAGTTTGTTAATAGGTCTGATTGCTTCGTTACGATACACAGGAAGGTACAGCATCCCGTCCCGTCAGACAGGAAGATTACTGAGTTTCACATACGGAAGGTCAGGGACGTAGAGACAGGCGGAGAGCCAACCCCTATTGAAGAACCAGTCAGGTTTGAGATGAACACATCGAGGACAGGATTCAGGATGTATAAGACTCAAAGAGACTTGTTCCCTAACATGGATTTAGACGGAGGGAATCAATCGAACATAAGTTTTCCCAGAAACGACTCATTTCTAAGCCAATAAGGTGTATATTTTAGGCGTGAAGCGTAATAAGAAAGGAACTTCTAAACGCAAAACCGCTAAAAAACGAAACTTAGGTAAGTATAAAAGTGGTTTGGAGAAGACCTGCGCTGATCTTTTAGCCGAATCTGGACTTAAGTTTTCTTATGAGAATCATGAATACGTCTTGATGGACAAGTTCAGATACCCAGGGACCTACCTGAAGATGACGGCAAAAGCAAAAGACCTTTCAGACAGAAGCAATAAGGTTGTCCTTCCGATAAAATACACACCAGACTTCGTTGGACCAGACGAGGGGTGGATAATTGAAACCAAAGGGTACACTCCCTCGCATCATGATTTTCCGATGCGATGGAAGCTGTTCCTTCATTACTTGATAGACTCAGGAGAACCATTCCCCGCTTTGTTTATCTGCAAAAACAAAAGGCAGATTGAGCAAGCAATAGAGAAGATTAAAGAACTAGGATATGGTAAAACAAGAGCTAACAAAAGAACAACTGGGAGAAATCTACGCGATAGCGACGATCAGGCTGCATGATGTAGTAACGGAGCTGTACGAATCCTTGTTTTTAAATGACGGTGACCCAAGGGTGGATGGCGGTAACGTAGCCAACCTTATGCTTAGCGTCCGCATGGAAGTAAACCAAGAGCTAGATCTAATCAATGAGGCCCTGCATCAATACAACGAATTTAAATTAAATGATAAGTCAAGCCAGGAGAAAATACTCTTCAAAGACGGGTTGGATAGCTGAGACTCGTTTTAAACGAGCGGCTGAGAATTTAGGGTTGAAGGTAATAAAGAGTCAGAGAGATCAAGATATGCATATGCACGTTGATTATTGGTTGAGCCATGAAGGAGGCTCAAACCATGGGGTTGACGTAAAAGGTAATAACCTTCCAGATGAGATATGGTGCGAGTTTAGAAACGTAAATGGATACCCAGGATGGATGTATGGGTATGCAAAAATCATAGCCTTTGATATGCCAGAGGAGGGCGGGTTCTGCGTGATAGACACAAAAGACCTAAGGGATTACTGCGAGAGCAACGTAGAGGATGTGATTGTCACAGAAAAGTCACAGGCGTACAAGAAGAAATATCAGAGAAGCGGACGAAAAGACCTGATAACTAGGATATACTTATCCGACCTAAAAACAATTAGTTCTTACAGGGTTTGGGAGTACTTCAAAGAGTACTAACGTTTTTTTAATCTCATCCCTTTCTTCGCCTTCTTTACAGGGACGACACCACCATACTTATTTAGGTTCTTTGTTTGCTTTCCATAGACACTGAGAGGAAGTTTAACCGCGTCTTTATCCATCATAAACCTCTCTTCAAGCATACGCATGACGTCTTTTTTATCCATGCCTAGGTCCTCAAAGAGCATAGCATACTCGTCAGCTTTTTCGTAACCACCAAGAGACTGTGCTCTCTTAACATCGTCCACGCTGCCAACATCTTTTATCCTTCTAAATCCTGACTCGTTGTCGATGATGTCATCCATTCTTGCTTGCCCAAAGATATTATCAATGCCTTCCTCAAAGTTGGAGCGATCATAGGCTTCTTCAATCTGGCCTTGGCGCAGTGCGTCATCGGATTGCGACTGAAGCCTAAGCATTCCAGCCGTGTTCTCTTCTCCTGCCTTTTTGATAGCTCGCTCAGAAGCATAGCTAAGGTTCTCTTGAGCTCTTCGGGTAGCCAACTCATCCATGGGGTCTATTGCCTTCACTATAATATCCTTCATGGGCATTTTAGATAGCTCACTCTTGGGTGTTGACTTCAAGAACTTAGACAATTGCCTCACACCAGACTTACCTATCTGTTGTAAGAACTTAGGCCCCCCAAAAGAAAGTATGTCAAACAAAGGGTCTACCGATCTTATGCTTCCAGACTCATACCCTCCAGTCATCCTGTCGCGCTCAGCCTTCTCAAATTGAGCTGCTTCTCCAGCTGCAATTAAAATTCGAGGGTCAATCGGTGGAGCTGTCCTTGTTGATTCAGCTACTGGACGGTGAACTCCACCATGAGGGTACTTGTTTATTTTCATCGTTTTGATTTCTCTATTGTCCTGCCAGCAAAGTAAGCGCCAAATACAGTCAACATTAGTATCTCCAGCAAAGATACGTAACTATCTTTTACGTTAAATGGGAGCTGGTCTAGGGAGTCAAGCACCATGGTGATCATGAACATAGCCATCAAAACAATCAAAGTGATTGGTCTGATTAGCTTGGCTAGCTTCACATCACTCCCCATGTCAGCTTTCCATCTCTCAGTTACGTTTTCCTGGAACTTAACCTCAGCATCAATGGCGGCTTGAGCTTCCGCTGGATCAACGCCTGGCTCTTTGTCCAGCAGTTTCTTAACTACACCTAAGGCTCCACTATCTGGAAGCAAATTACCTACGGTACTCAGCACGTTCGGAGCTTTACTTTTAAGCCAAGCGCCAAGCTTGGTGTCCTTTATCTTATTTTTGTTGCTCATCGCTCTGGTTGTAAAATTATAAATACGTTATCGTATATATCCTCAGCTCGCTGCCTTGAGATACCCACGTTTTGACCTCCCTTAGTCATCTGAACCATCTTCTGAATGAGGTAATCCCTAGGCACTCCCATCCTGTTAGCGGCATGAGCATATTTATGCATCTCTGTCTCTAACTCAGAGAGGGCTCTGTTTGCATTATCCACATCTTCTTGTTCGTAGAAGTCAGTGTTGTAATCGGTGTCTTCAGATCTCCTCAAGGCTTTAGCGTCCTTCATTCGCTCGCCCAACCCCTTGGCCACATATCCGAACTGATCCCCGAAGTCTATCTCAAATGTTTTGAGCCCAGTAAACTGACCAAACGCTTCATTGAGTTTAGCGTCAGAGTTGTATATCTTTCTTATCGAAGTAAAAGTACCAGGCTCTAACACTTTGTACCCGTAAGATAAGATATCTTCTGTTTGAGCATCCCAAGTGTCCTCTGGGTTGTAAATCTTTCTACCGTAGTCATCTTCATTTTTCAATAGATTAGCACCCCTCCTGGTGGCAATGTCTACCCCAACGAAAGGCTCCAGTACGGATAAGTATCCATCTATAAATGATTCAATACCTAAGCCTTTGCCTTCATCAGCTAATGCTATAGAGTTCATGACCTTTGACATACCCCCAAAAGGATCTGATGCAGATACATCCTTGTACTTGAACTTACCGTTTTCAACCCCACTCAAGGGCAGTAGATCGCTATCCTCTGACCAATCAGGAAGAAACATCCTTATGTCCCTTTCTCTTTGTCTTTCTTCTTCTGTAGCCCCTGGGTTCAAGGCACCAGCCACACCCATAATTCCTGCTCCAGCAGCACTTCCCATGGTTGCTATCAGGCCAGTTTTAGCTCCCTGAAAACTTGTAATACCCGCAAGTCTCTTTGCTCCAATCTTCATTACCTCTGGATTGCCAGATGCAATCTCTTGCCTAGCAATGTTTAAGATATTGTAAGACGTTCTGTACGACTCAGCTTGGAAACTTACAAAGTTACCGATCACAGGGTTTAGCTTTAAGAACCTTACCGCCTCAGGCGTTCTGCTGTACGTGGGGTATGTATTTTTTACTATCTCAGCAACCTTAGCGTCTAACTCCATGGATTGCTGCTCGGTAAGCTCTGAAGGAAGAACCCCATACTCAGCCTTAGCGTAACGCCTAACCTCATTCTCGTATGCAATAATCTTAAAGAAATCATCCTCAGCCTGATACAAATCCTCCGCTTTCTTTTTACCCTGCTTAAGTAGTTTTTTACCCTTGCTGTCAAGCCTAGACCCAACCACATCATCAAAATTACCCTCCTCCCCTAGCATTGACTTAACCTCACCTAGACCTGCGCTTTGTTTTACAATACCGAGAGAGAGATATTTATTCATCTTTGCGTTTAGTTCCGCATCAGACATACTGCCAATATCGTTTCTTATGACCCTGTGTGTTTCTCGAAGCGTTGAAAGGTCTGTGTGACCATTCGCCCACATAAAGCCTAAGTTTCCAAACACGTTCTTGAAGTGAGTACCTACAGATCCTATTGTTTTTGCCCACTTAACAGAACCCGTGATCTTCATCCAACCAGCAAAACCAGCACCCATAAGCTTCTCAGAAGGACCCTTAAAGTCCATACTCATTCCCGACTTATTGAACTCCTCTGCTATTTCTTTTGTCGTATATAAACCATTCAGCGGACTCAAGGACTGGCTTCCTTCAGACGCGATCTGAACGCTGAATTCTCCCTGAGGCTGATCAAATAAATACACCCCCATGCCAGCCTTCTTGATAGAACCAAGGGCTCTATTGGCCTCGGCTAATTGAGACTGCTTGAGAATTGTCTGAGCGTAATTTTGAATTGGATCTGAGAACTCTCCCATCAAAGCTCTTATCTCAACGGGGACTTCTTTTCTTTCTTTCAGTATATTAAGGTCCTTACTGGTAAGCTTTGGAGTTGAGGCAAATGAATTACCGTCTTTATTCAATATCTCAGCAATCTTACCATCCAATCTTTCCTCCATAAGCTCATGAAAATCCAACTGATTAGGGTTGTTTTCTGGGGTGTAGTTCTTGTTTAAAGTTCCATCCTCATTTTTATATGCATCTTGTCTTGTTAGCCCAACAATATTTTCGAAGTTACTTACCCTAAGTCGGTTCTTTGCTTGATTTACAATTGTCTGACCTTCCTGAGAAGCCAACTGATCTTTCCAGTTTTTCTGCTCAAAAAGCTTGTATGATCGAGTGAGGTAGGTATCTAGGTTTGATACAATTGCATCTACCTCGCCCATATTGACAGCTCCTTCATTTACAAGACGTAGAGAAAGATTATCTATGTTGGATCTCATCTCTTTGGCTAAAGAGACAGCACGAGGGTTAAGTAAGTCACCAGACTTACCACCTCTTAAGACCTCATCAAACTGAGAAGCCCACTTATCTCTATTTCCTTGAGGAACATCAGCCTCCAATCTTCCGAACTCTTTAGCGTGAATCTGAACGTTATTCATTTCAACAGCTGTGAAAGCTTCTTTAGCTTCAGACGCCTTAAACATAGACTTAGGCATGAGCCTTCTAGCATTCAACCATTTGCGCTGAACCTTAGTCCTTCCTTTCAATACGTCAGCAAAAAACTCCTTAGCATTTCCTAATCCATAAGACTTATCTACAAAAATACCTTCATCTCTTTGAGCCTGCCTTAAGTCTCTAGCGCCTTCTCTATTTTCTTTATCTGTTTTTTCTTGTTGTTCTAGCCTCTCTTGCTCGCTTATGGCTGCGCCCTCACTTTCAGCGGCAGCAACGATAGCTTCTTTTTGATTAGGATCAGTAACTTCAGGTGCTGCCTCTTGGCTTTCAAGCCGCTCCCGAACAGCTCTAGTAAGCTCTACCTGAGCCGAGTTATCTAGACCCGATTCCTCTGCTGCGGCTAGAGCTTTTTTCATTCGACGGGTTACAGCAGCAAGCTTAGCACTTTCAGAGCGAGTTCTGTCAAATGGCATTTTACCCTCAATAGCTTCAATTTCAGGCGAGAAAGTGCTCTTCATCCAATTCTCGAACAGCTCAATTACATTATCAGGAGTGTCCTCAATTAACTGAGCATATCTTTCGCTTTGAGCAGATATTATAGGGTCTACCTCAGGGGCAGCCTCTTCAACAGGACCAGCCTCCTCAATAGAGTTCACTATAGCGTCTATGTCATTATTGTATTTTTTTCTTTGCGTCTCAGGTGTGCGGCCTGTCTTCCCGTCTAACCTTTTTAACCTAGTCTCTAGCTCAATAAGCTGACTCCTTTGCTCTGGTGAAGCCCCTTCAGGTAAGCTCTCCTCTATCTGAGCTAATTCCATCTTACGCTCCAGGTAGCCAGACATCCTGTCATCATTCTCTACTCTAATGTTAAGCCCTAGGAGCTGTTCATTGGTAGATGTTTCGACAACATCAGAGAACGCATCCGCGTCTACACGAGCGTCATTGATGAAGTATCTGTTGGGTTCATTAACCAATACATTTCGAGCTCCCTTGTCTATCATCTCCTGTCTAATTCCTACATAAGTAGACGTTATATTAGCAGGAGTCTGAGTCACAGGACCTGTCGCCGCCTCAAGAGTTATTTCTAGTGGGTCTTGCTCTTGATCTGCCAACTCTCTAGCTAACATCTCTGATCCACCACCCGTAACTACATCACTAGCTACTTGAGCAGGAACCAAGACCTTTGTGCTAGCCTTTCCAGCAACCCTTACGGCTCTAAACGCTTGGCTGAATAAAGAACCCAGTACAGCATCAGCCGTGGCGATAGTGACCTTCCTGGTTAAGGCCCTGTTCCTGATTGACTTGTATTTTTCGTCGTCCTGTAGAACAGCCAATATGTTTTCTGGAGTGAAGTCAAGCTCCTCCTTTTGAAGCTCTTCGTTCAAGAACTCAATAGAGGACATAACACCTTCCACTTCCGCTCCAGCAGCAGCCATCGCAAATGGTGCTGACAATCGCCCCCCAGTAAGCATCCCAGGAACTACGCCAAGGGGTCCAGCTGTGCTAAAGCCTGCCATCCCCCCACCGATAACGCCAGTCGCAAATACTTTTAACCCTTCTTTTATAGCTTCGGGATCAAGAGTATTAAGACCACTCTGAAGCAAGAACTCATAAGCTACCTGAGGGTTTTCAGCAAGCGCTTTAAAGCCACCCATTGAGTTCCCGTCCTCTTTAATGTATTTATTGGCGTTAGTCAGGAAGGATTTCATGTCCTCACTCTCACCGTAATCCTCGACATTTTGCTGATGTCGCATCATCTCAGCAAAAAACTCCTGAACGCTTTCTTCACTTGGTTTATTAAACATAAACCTAGCTTCGTCAATGGTCTTTACGTTGCTGTAACCAGTGGCTGTAGATCTAGCACTATGATCTAAAAGTCCTCCCAGTACAGGAATAGCATTCACAACATCCCCTACGACACCCTTTAGGAACTGAGGCTCTTGACTTACCTCAAATCCAGGCT
>JGI24004J15324_10000674_pt1 | contig 13715 bp, 24 predicted proteins | sample LinPmetageLP32_FD_15324 | JGI IMG/M metagenome (IMG submission 15324)
GCAGTTGCTGTTGCATCCGCATCCGCATTTGTTTCACTTGTTGCTGCATTTGTTTCGCTTAGTTTAGCAGCTGTTGCAGCGGCTTGAGCTGCTAGTACATCTGCACTAATTAAATCTGGAATACCATCTATTTTTGTATCTGTAAATAATCCACCGTTAGCAGAGTTATCTGTTGCACCTGTAAACTGACCAGGTCTTGCTGCAGTTGTCATTATATTAACCCTCTTCCGTTAAAGTTTATTTGTAGATTACCACCAGATGCATTTCGCTTTCCATCTTCATCATTTAATTCTTGAATTTCTGTATAAAACATTTTACCATATTTAGCTGCTTGTGCATCATCTTGTGTATAAGAAAATATTTCTGCTAATGCACCCATAAGTAATATACGCTCATTTTCATCTCTAAGCCAATTAGGTACAAGTGTTCCTATATAATATGTGCTTGTTACTGTACCACCTGTATTTGCTGCTTGTGCGTCTGATTGTGTAGCGTAAGCTGTTGTACCAGTATTACTATTAAAATATAATAAAGCTGAATATTCTACATTTACACCTGCACCAGTTGTGGTAAGAAAACCAGCATTATAATTTAATACTGTTACAGAGTACAATGCATTTAACGCAGGTAATCTTCTATAATAATAAAGTTCAATTGCATTGGCAGTGTTACCTGAACTGTTTTGACCAAAGCCTGGAGTTAAAAACAATAAATTTCTTTGTCTTGCAAAATAATTATTTCCTGAATACTTTTCAGCTGTTGGATCATTAAATGTTCTTATATCAACTTTTTCATTAAACACTCTTGTTGCTTGACCTGCGGAATCAACTTCTTTAATTTGTATAAATTCAATCAAATCATATGGCAATATTATTTCTGTTTTACTTGGTAGCAAACCACTTGTTGTAGTTGTTGCTGCTTCTAATAATGTTTTTTCATATGTTGCAACATTTTCTAATGGTGGTACTCTTAATGTTCTATATGCTTTATCAGCAGCATACTTTAAGCAATCTTTTATAATTGCATCACTAACTACTTCTTCATCTCTGTTAGACCAATTACGTACTAACGTAACTAACTCAGTATATGTTAATGCCATATGATCCTCCCTTATGTATTGATTAAGAGATCAGGATACTCAGAAATCAATATGCTTTTTAACTTTTTTAATTTATCTTTATCACGCATAAAATGTGTATCATGTACATCTATACCATGATCTTGATTTATTTTTATAGCAACAATATCTGGGATAGTAGCCATTTTTCTATAGCCTTTATTTGACCTACCAAAATATGCTTCTCTATCTCTATCTAATTTAGCTGCATCTCGATATTGTGTAATATCTTGTTTAGCTTCCCATTGTCCCGAAAGTAAATCAAAGCCACCTTTAATACCTTTGTTTGCATCAACNGTAGCACTTTGAACTCTCATATTATTTTGTTCTGCCATATTAAGCACCTACACTTGCATCAGTTAAATGATGAAAATGTCCGTTCTTATTAAAGAAACCTAATCTTGCGCCAACATTTTGTGCTAATACAACTGCTGGAATTGTGGGTCCACCATTTGTTCCATTAGCGGAAAAGTGTGTAACCTTTCTAGTAGCAGTTATTTTTGCACCGGAATTACCAGTGACACTAACTGGCGCATCTGTAATTCTAAAGGTGCAACTACTTACTGGTACGTACGTAGTAACTAGCGGACTTGCTGTTACATTTGCTACGAATTCTATGTATTGCATTTTAATACCTCCTAGTATTATTTATTTCTTATTATTCATTGCTGGTCCACATCCTGAAACTCTACCACCTTTATTATAGTAGCTAGCGACATTACCACCCATTGCTTTATATTGTATATCTTTACCGGTTTTTTCTGCATACTTTTTAGCTGCTTCCATTCCGAACTTGTTATACTTAAATTCTTTATCTCCAACTTTTGGCATACTTATCTCCCTGTAAAAACTGTTCCACCTTTACTATAATACTTAGACATTTTACCGCCTGCTGATTTATAGCCTGGTCTGCTTTCGTAATTTTTTTCAACTTTCTTAAATGGGTTTTTAGTATTACCTAATGTTTCAGTTTTATTAGATCTATTAGTTTTATACTGCTTATTGTTTTTATTATTAAGTGCTGCTTTCATAGCTATAGTTGGTGAAAGCGCTTTGCCAACTACTGCTGCTATTTTATTAGATGTAGGATTTTTAGTTACTTTTGCTGGTAGTGGATTATTAAATGTTTTTTGAAATTCTTTATTATAGTGTTCACCAAAAGAATGATTTTGTTTATATTTTAAATCTTTCTTAGCTTTGATAGCTTGCATGTCTTTAGTCTTAGCTGCACCATTTACACCTGATTTCTTTGTATTTTTTTTCTTTGCTACTATTTTAATTGGCATACTTATCTCCTAAAAATATAAGGGAAAGCCGTGGCATGTGCCTGTTTGACTTTCCCTTATAATTAATTAACCTTTAAGCTAAACCGTAAATAGCACCACAACCAGTTGGGTTACGTACTTCTAAAGTCGCTTCTTCAATCATCATTCCTTTAGTGGAATCACCTTGCTGACCTACGTCAACTTCCTGCATCGGTCTTAGTGATGCCATAGCAAACCACATTGGATCATAGATAAGTGCTGAGAAGTTTGCAACATCAGTTGTTGCGCCTAGGTTAGTAGTACCGTTAGTTTGAGTAAACTGAACAGCATTAGTTAGACCCATGATATAGTTTGGTACAACCATAATATCACCAAAGTCTGACATATAAACATCTACTGATTGCCTTAGCTTTCCACCTTCATCAATGTTTCTTACAACACCAGTATCACTAATCATTAAGTCTGAGAAATCTCTTCTTAACTTTGGTGAAAGCATTATCTTAGTAGCCTTACCACCTTCTTCATAAATCTTCTGCATAACAGAATCAATTTCAGTAAGTGATAGTGAACCTTTTGCAGGTTGACCAGCAGCAGCTGCAGCTGATTTAAGTATTCCAGTACCATCACCTTGCACTGCTGGGGCTTGCCAACCACCTAAGTAATTAACAGTTGCAGTACTATTTATAAAAGCCTGGTATCCACCAGCAGATCTTGCAGTATTACCTTGAGATGCAACAGCAGCAGAAGTATTAAAAGAATGAATCATATCATGCTCAACATCTCTTCTTAACTCTGTACCTCTTTTCTTTAACTGATATGCATATTCATCTGCAACACCAGCCTGATCGACTGCACGTCTAGTTCCTGACACAGCAATAGTTTTACCATTGATCTGTGTATAGTTTCCTAGTCTGGTTCTATTTGGACCAGATACAGCAAACTTTGCGCCAAGTGCAGGGTTTGCACCTGTACCACCAGCACCGTTAGCAGTTGGAGCAATCCAATCTGTACCTTCAGCAATGAGTGAAGATCCAGGAACTTCTAACTGGTCTGTTTGCCATTCGTGATAAATAGCAGTTGCTTTTGCTTTTCCAATAGATGACATAAAAGGAGTCTCATCCCTTGTGATCATCGTAATAAAATTAGCAAGATCTTCCCTTTCAGAAACATCTTTATTCGTTGCTCTCGCTGGTCCTGCTGGACCGCCAGTGCCTCTTACACCTAGATTACTAGCCATAATTTTTACCCTCCGAGGTATTTATATTATAAATTTAAGGAGCGTTCTGCATAACCTCTAAGGAAATCCATTTGTTCAGTATCACTAGCTTTACCACTTAAAGTCTTTTTTCTTAACGCTGTAGCTTTATCATCTGCTTTTTTATTTGCAGTTTTAGCTTTACGTAAGGGAGCCTTGTTTGTGATGTTAGCTTTTCTTTTAACTGTACCTTTAGTAATTCCTTGTTTAAGCTTTCTATAATCATCAACAAATTTAACAATAACAGGATCTGCAATTGTATCTAATACTTCTGCAGGTATACCTTCTGTAATAGCAAATGCTCGAATATCTTTTGCAACAGTTTCATTAAAGCCTGGAATTAATGTAGGAATAGTTTCATTAAAATGTTTTAACTGTTCTGTCCATACTTTTTCAGTTTGCGCTTTAGTTTGAGTATCAATTGATTGAATTAATTCCTCTCTCTGTTTTCGTGCAGTCCAATAATCTTTTTGAATTACTTCACGTTTATCTTTAAGTTCGCCAATAGTATAGCTATCATTATCTTTTCTAGCTTGTTCGATTTCGCCTTCAAGTTCATGATAAGCTTTTGAGTGGGCTTGTTCTGCCGAATACAATACAGAAATAGATGCTTGAGATAATTTATTTATCTCATCTACTTTAGTTTGATATTCTTCGTCCATGCCCTTGCGTGCTTCTCCAAGTTCTCGACCCTTTTTTGAAAGATGTTGTTCAGTAGAATAACCTTTAATAAGATCATTAAAAGATACTTCGGAATCTTCACCATCAATTTTAATAGCAACTTTAGCATCTAAGTTTAAATCATCTAAAGAATAAATTTCAGCTTCTTGGGTAGACGCATCATCCTCATCTGTAACTTCTTCTTCTTCTGTTTTATCTTCTTCTTCAACTTCTTCAATTACGGATTCTTCAGTAACTTCTGGGTCTTTTGTTACTGCTTCTTCCGGGTCTAACTCAGGTACTTGCTCTTCGGGTAGAGGTTCTACGAAATCGGAATTTCGTACAATATCAGCCAGCAATTGTTCTTCTGTTCGACCAACCTCTGCTACAGTGTCATCCGTTAGGGTAGAGCCTGCGGTTGCTTCGGTATTATCCATCTATGCGTACCTCCTTTTTTGGTGTAGCTTTAGAATTCTGTTGTATTGTTTTTTCATATTTATCTTTTAAAGTATATAAGCTTGCAATAGATAGCGAATTTAATTTAGCTTTTCCTGCACTTCTCATTGAGTCATACTCTAATGTATTTATCATTTCGTTTAAATTAGTTAATAAGGCGTTATAATCAATTTCCCTCATTATTGTCCTCCTGTAAGTGTGGTATGTTTTTACCATACATCTCGAAGTTTATCATTTTCGCTTTAACACTACCTAGTGCCATTGCTGAAGAGTAGAGGAACTCACGAGATTTAGTTTCATGTGGTTCTGTCTTTAACCACTCAAGAAAGAAATCAATTAAGACTTCTCCATATACTTCATCAAAAAATTCTGATCTTTCCTTAGAAGCGAAGTGACCCTTAACATGAGCCCTTCGCGCTAATTCTTCAGGATGAATTTTATGATTACCATAAGATTTATTATTACCCAGCTTCGTCTCAGCTGTCTGTCGGTATTTTTCCATATCTACACTCTATGCATTATGTAGATTCTGTCTTTTCTATTTGCTAATCCAGTAGCTTCATAGTTAGAATGTTCTTGTCCTGCTATAGCTGCAGTTCCATGTCCTGACTTTACATTTTCCATAACACAAGCGCCATGTGCGCCTATATGATCATATGTTAAAAATGAATTAGCTTTAACAAGAATACCTGTATCAGCTGCATTTATTGCACCATCTGTTTTTAAATCTAATGTTATATCTGAATTTGTTTCATTAGCAAATATAACTTGCTTAGTATTAGCCGCAGTTGTTACTGCAGTACCAGCTTGCGTTGCACCAACACCTAGTGCTGATATAGTTGAATGTGCCATTTAAATAACCTCCTGTGGTTGTTCCATCATTGGCTGCCCTTGCTCTTGTGGAGCTGGGCTAGGGTTTAATAGTTCTCTTGCCATCATAATTATATCTGAATAATTAGGATGAGGCGGTAACTCTGCTCCTTCTTTAGTAGCCTTGATGGCTAGGTCTGCCCATTCTTGAAAGTGTTTATCTATAGACACTGCTAACTGTTTAGAGTTATCATCCATAGTATTCTTACTTTGAGCATTAGTATAGTTAATATTTGCTTTGCTTAATTCAAGATCAGACATTAACTTTTGTTTAGCAGCTTCCATTTCTGTCATTTTATCTTTAGATTGTTGTTCAATTGCTTGTGCAGCTTTTTGTTTAAACTCATCTGTTGTATAATCTTCTAAGAAATCATTACTATCTAAATTCATTGCTTCTATTAGTTTAGTAGCTAATACAGCTGGAGCGTCAGTCTTAATAATAAGGCCAGCACCTTGCTGATTTAAAGAAGGAAGTATTTCTTTTCCTACTTGTTGTAGCTTATTAATCATAGTAGCGTTTGAATTTTCACCAATATCTAACTGTATTTCAACATCCATTTTTGATGGTAGCATATCAATATTTACAGTACCATATACACCTTGTAAATTGTAAGGCATTTTTCCTTTCATATTTTTATGCATGGTTTCATACAAGCCAGCTATTAAAGTTTTAAAACCTGTCTCAGCAAATCTTCTTGCAATATGTTGTATACGCTTTTGTGCTGCACTTTGTACCGCACTCATTTTTGCTTCACTATTTCCTGATACATAAAGTGTATCATTTAAACCTTGTGCAGCTTTAGACATACCTGTTGCTTGTTCTTTTATAGTTTGCATATGTTGTAATAAAGGAACTGTACCTGTTGAAATTGTTTCAGGAGGTAACGATGCAACAGCACCTGCGGGATTTCCATTAGTTGGTATTAGTTGTTTAGGCTTCATATTTTGTAAAGCACTAAAGTCAACAACATTTGGATCTGCTAACTTAGGAGAATAGTTTGTAAGATAAGTATTTTCTACGAACCCTCTAAGTATTGCAGTAGAAGCTAATGTTGAGCTTCTAGCAAAATCTGCCATTGATAAACCATAAAATTCATGAGGTATATCTATTGGTACAATTGATGCTAAATTAATAAAATCAATATCTTCTTCAAATAATATATGTGTACCAATTGTAATAAAACGTTTTAGTTCGGCAATGCCATCACCATCTCTATCAACTCTTATCCATGATTCTGTAACAGTAACTTCTCTATTTGCTTCTGTAGGTATTGTTTCATAAGAATTAGAACCTTGATAATAATCTTGACCGGTAACTTCTTTTCTTGCTGCAACATCTTCAGCATACTTCATTGTACCTAACCAGCTATCATCATCATCTAAATCATCCCATGAATTTATATCAGCTGCTTGCTCAGGATAATACTTTCGTATCTCTGATCTTGTCATTTCTGTTTGAACACCAATATATGCGGCATCATCTAACTTAGTAGCATCTCTACTAATACGAAAATTTTCTGGTGGTATTAATTCAAGCTTAACTCGTGAGTTATCTATTTTTTTACGTACCCTTACATTAGTATATACTAAATCTACTTCTGGTCCTAAACCATCTGCCTCACCAATAACTTTATTTTCGTATTCAAGTTTGCCAACAATTTCCATTGAATCGTCTGATAGTATTTCATCAAGCTTAGCCTGACTAATTTCTTCAAACTCTTCAAATATGTATTCATAATCTTCAACATAGTCCCATCTTAATATAGCATTTTTCCATAACAATGCAGATTTCATCCATTGCTGCATAATTTCCCAGCCATTATTTTTTTTAAACAAACAATAATTTACTATATTACTTGCATCTTTAGCTGCAGAAAATGCGCCAGGTGTATTATCATATGGTATAAATCTAGCTAATTTTTGATTATTTAAAAACAAATCACTTAATACTGCCGTGTATGCTTCAACTACTTCTGTAGTTGATGTATCTACTATAGATGACACACCTTGTGGTGCTAAGTGAAAATCAGCTACACCTGCATATTCATATGTTGCTTTTAATCTTTCTCTTGCTAACTCGGAACTGTTTAGCCAATCGCCTGTAGAATTTGATACACCACCTTCAATCATATTTATAAGCTGTTCATCATCAACTGCTTCTTTATAACCTTGAGTAGCCATTAGTATTTCCCTCCTATTGGTGAGTAAATCTTAGCAGCTTTTTCTAATTGTTCTGATGTATACTTACCAGCATTAGGTAAAGGCTTTTGTGGTTTCTTTGGTGGTTTTTGTTCTTTTGGTATTTCTACATATCTTGGCATGATCCGCTCCTGGGTTCAATCAATATTATTCATTCTTTCAATAAGTCTATTTGCTCTGTTTGTAACTTGCTTATGCCATTTTGAGTCTTCCATTTCTATTGCTGCTTCTTTCCAATCTCTATTAGCTAAAGCAACTTTAAATTTAAGAAAGCCTTGCATTCTTGGTCGACCCATATTAAACATCATATTAGCAACAATTAATTGTACTTCTTCTGGTAAGTCATCAAAAAATACATATACGTTTTTACAATCGTTTAATACAATCTTTATATCTTCTTCAAATGCATCTATACATCTTTCAGTACAAACAGGGTAACCTACAGTATATTCCCACTCGGGATCGGAACGAGTAACCAAGTGACCCACGCCAAAAGTGCGTAGCTCAAGATGATCGAGATATATGGATTCTTTGTAACCTTCATCAATTTTTAATTCTTCCCGTAATTTATCTATATTCATTTTATCTGTGCCTCGCGACTTTCTTTGCAATTTTTTTAGGTTGCTTTGAATGTTGCTTACCTGCTTTAGTATCTTTTTTTTTCTTCCTAGAGGTTGCAGCGTATTCAGCTGCTGTGAGAGATCGAACAGCTGAAGCCGGCATATAGCGCTCGCCTGTAGCCTTCGGACCCACTGTAGAATTCTTACCACTTTTGGTTGTCCACTTTTCTTTACCCCACTTTTTTAAACTTTTCTGACCTGCTTTTAAAGGCATTACTTGTATCCTCCTCCGCGTGCTTTATATTGTTTAGCTAGCATTTGTGCTTTACGTGCAGACCATTGACCTGGTTTACCGCCACTACCTGCTGATTTTATTCTGCTAAATAATCTTTTACGCATTGTTGGTTTAGTATAATTTCCTGCTGCATTTACTGCCATAATAATTTCTCCCTACCACTTTACTTTATGAGACCAATATTTTGCCGACAACTTCGTTGTAGGTTTACCTTGAGCATTATGTCTAGCATAATAAGATTTCTTTCTAGCTTTATCTTTAGCAGTTGTAGGATTCTTACCAGCACCGGAAACTCCCTGNTGTCCAAATCTTATAAGCTTTTCTTTTCCACCTTCTCTTGCTAGTACAGCATGNGATTTTGTTTTATGGCTTGGTGTACGTTTTGGTTTATTATAACCACTAAATGTTTCATTTCCTTTTTTTATCATTTTTTAAATCCTTAAAGTGAAATAGATATTTACTGTTAGAAGTATGTTTAACACCAGACATAAGTTTACCTTTAGCATCTTTATGCGTTTTACCTTTATGCTCTATTCCATTTTTAAAATAATGTTTTACGCCTTTCATATTCGACCCCTTTTTACTTTTTATTCATCCAGGCAGTTGTACCCATATAAGCACCTACTATTCCTGCACCACTTATATAAAATAAGTTACTAATATCTGCCAGTGCTTTAACACGATCTATATCTACAAAAAACATTGCTAATGTAAATACTCCCATAGCTATTAAAGTAAACCTAGCCATTCTTAATTGTGCTAAATGCTTTCTTAATTCATCTTCTGTTGCTTTAATCATTTTAGCGTGTTCTAATTCCTCATCAGTAACAATACCATCTCCATCGGCATCATACTCATTATACATACTATTTTTTTGCAAGGATTTTTTCATATGCTTCTCGTATTTCTTCTATAGATCTACCACAACCAACACAAACATTACTCAGATTTAGTTGGCACACTCCCACGCATGGCGTCACTTTGCCACTCATAACCATAGGTCTTCTTCCATAATAAATACTCCTGACTTTCATTTTCGTTTTCCGTTTCTTTATTATTCGAATCTTTTTGCATATATTGATATCCTTTATTTAATGGCGGATTTATCCCCTACTTCCGCCGGAGTAGTGAGGACAAGGGAAACTATAGCCACTTGGTTTCATCTTGCACATATGTTTCTGCACGTTGAGACCAAGGAACTTTATTCATTGTTAGTTTATCATAATGAGTTCTTAATGTTTCTAAAGCAATAGCTGTTGCCATTACTGTATCATCATAACAACCAGGTGCAGCTTCTGTGCGACCTGATGGTGTTGATATATAATCTTTTAATTCTTGTATAATTACTTTAGAGCCAATCCATATATCATCATTTTCTACAGCATTTTTTAAGTTACCTATAATATGTGGTTTAGTTACTTGTGTAGTTCTAAAACCTGGTACAACACCTTCTTCTTTTGATATAGATGATATTTTAGTTTGCTTATATAAATTAATATAATTCATTTGTGCAAGCCTAGATAATGTTGCAACGCCCATAGAATTACTTTCTACAGTAAGTAAAGCATTATTAAAGTATCTACCAAGATAAAACAAAAGATCACCAAATTTACTTGGATCAATATGATTATCTCTGTATAAACCTATAATCTTTCTTTCTGTATCTAAAACTACAGCTGTTGAATAATCTTGACCTACCCCTAAAGCTACATCTGCAGCAACAATATAATTGCTATCCCAATCGGGGTAATCCCATATAAGTAAGTTACCTTCATTAGATGGCTCCCATGATGTTGCTTCAAAGTCAAATAAGTATTTCTTTTCTGGTTCTACAGGTATTAGTCTTGCAACTTTTTCAGTATCGAATACAGATGAACCCGCTGTAATAAACGCTTCATCAGGAGTTGCTGGGTATTCCTGGCGGAACTTTAGTTCCCCACCTTCAGCAATCTTCAACCGACGCCAATAGAGTTGACCATCTGTTAGGCCATGATTCTCTACAAGTAGTTCTTCTTCCGAAGAGCGTTCAAAAGATTCAGGAGGATCTCTGTAGTATTCTGGTGTAGAAAACCACGGTAGAAATAAAGGAAGATATTCATTCTCACCCTCTAGTGCTCCTTTCCATAATCTATAAAATTCACCCATTGCACCGTTAGCTGTTGACTCAAGTATAACTTCTGTTCCTGGTGCTTCAGATATACCCTGGAATAAACCAGCTAATATCTTTTCATCATGTGTCCAAAAAGCTACTTCCGATAAGTGTGCAATCGTCGGAGTTGTCCCGCGACCAGCTTCCGGAGAACCCGCCGTATACAACCTATAGGAAGATACAGGTTTTTCATTAGAAGTATCTCTTTTAAAATGTGGAGCGGATATAACAATTTCTTTAGCATTTGATTTTACCTCGTTAGGTCTAAATTTAGGATTCATATTCTTAATGATATTCCTACTCATATTAAACAAGGCATCTGACGTTGCACTATCATGTGCCATTACAACTGATCTAGCATGTGGTGTAAAATATGTTTTCCAAAATACTCGACCTGCGCAATACGTACTTATACCTTGTTGCCGAGCTTTAAGAATAATAGCGCGAACCTTACCGGTTTCTTTCAGCTGTTTATCCAGGGCTTCTGTAATTTTAGCTTGACAACTGTTAAAGTTGAAATCTACAAACCCAGCTCTAGCATCCTTTGTAATAATCTTTATATTTTCTTTTGCAAACAATGTGAAATCTTTCTCGTACTTAACAAGCTTATTACGCTTTTGTTTTTCTTCGAGAAGACTTAATAATTCTTTTTTATTATTCATATACTTGTCCTCATGAATAAGTGTCTTTAAGGGGACATTTAAATTCTAGTAGCCCTAGGAGTTAGAATGTCTCCTTAAAGAGGGGGAGACCTTATGTATATAATCTACTATAGAGGCTAAGGATAAGACTAATTAATTTAAATATATATATATACCCTATATACTTTGCTACCCCCTAACTTTCTATATCGCACTTTATAATACTTCAGCAATCTCTATATCATCTTTCTTTGTAGTTAACTTGAAGTCTATCACTATACTACGGATCTTATAGTAACCTAGAGCTATCTTTATTCTATACTCTCAGTGCTCTACTAAAATATTTTTATTATACTATTCCTTTACCATTTATACTTAAAGAAATTATCATTTCTTTTTCTATAATATAATTTAAATATCTTTAATATAACATAAGGATCTATCATGTCTTTTCTATTTATAATTACTTCTCTTACATTATTAGCTTTCCTATTTATACTATGGCAAGCTTATACACTTATAAAGATTCATAACAATGATTAAGTATCTTAAACAATATAACAAATATCTTAACGCTATCATATATCTTTCTCTTGACTTCTTAGCGTTTATAATGTTCTTACTTATTATTCTTATAATACTTTACTAACTAATATAAAGAACCTAACGGTTCTTTTTCTATAATATTAATATAACATCTAACTGAAAGTTTATCATATGCCTAATATATACTGTTCTAAATGCAATACTACATATAATAAATTAAAATATAATAATCACTAAATGCTTAACAATTAATTATTATATTAAAAATAAACTACCAATACCTCATCATTTAAAACCAAAAATAAATTAAGAAGCTAACGCTTCTTTTTCTATAATATTAATATAAAGAAAGCTTATACTATGAATAAAATACTATATGAAACTGCAGTTATTATATTTACACTTTCAATATCTTTCTTAATTGCAAGTGCATCTTTAACTGCATTAAATTACTATCACTTAAAAACCTTTGGCTATATAATCACAGGTTTTTAAAAATACTTTACATTAACCTTAAGTCATAAATTCGTGGAGATTATAATGACATTACCTAAAATAATACTACATCGTCCTAAAATTACATACCAAGTTAATCCTAACGGTACTGTAACATTCGTTAAATCAATTCCTGAAGCATCTAAAAATGCTCAAGAACAAAAGTCATAATTATGTATACCTCAAACGGTAAATTGCTATTCTTTTTTATTATACTTATAGCACTCATAATTATACTTTAAGAAGAGGCTAACGCCTCTTTTTCTATAATATAATTCTTAAAACACTCTTAACCTTAAAGGAAATAAAATGACTCAAGATCTATCTACATTTACGCCAAGAAATTATCGTATCAATAACGTAACTCTAAATTGGCCAAAGCTTTCTAAACCAGTGAATCCTTTTGGCACCGAACAGTATGAATTGCAAATTGAAACTACTGATAAATCACTTGCAGACGAACTTAAAGCAAATCATTTTAATGTTAAAGTAAACGAAGCAAATAAATCTTTTACTATTTCACTTAAAAGAAAAGCTAATAGAGCTGATGGTAGTTCTAATGGTGCGCCAAAAGTTTATAATGCTGATGCCACTATAATGGAAGATGTCTCTAAAATCGGAAACGGTTCTACTGGCAATGTTATAGTATACCAAATGTTTTATAAAACTGCTGGTCGTGAAGGTATCTCTAATTCTCTAACATCTATTCAAGTTACAGATCTTAAAGAATATGCTGGTGCCAGTGATTCAATGTTTGAAGCAGTAACTAATATCGATGCTGCACCTCAAGCACCATTACCTATGGATGAACCAGCTACTGCAAATCCATTCTAATTGCGCCTGCTAGAGCGTAAGAGCGATTAGTATCGATGGTTCCATCTAGCACTTACAATGACACTTAAAGCGAGTACTTCTGGTTACGCCATTAGTACTCGTTTTTTATAGTAAACCTACATCCGAGGAGTATCATGATTGAATTTATTTTAGGATTCTTAACTGCAATACTTATAATCATATTGATATGTGTAGGTATTGTCATTTATGTTAAACATATGTCTATTGAGATATAAACACGGAGTATTTTATCGGCTAAGAGTAATCCTCAGCATGATTAAAAACTGCTACACAAACTATAAGAGTATAGTGTAACGGCAGCACAATAAGCTCCAACCTTATTAGTCTGGGTTCAAATCCTAGTACTCTTGCC
>JGI24004J15324_10000675_pt1 | contig 13713 bp, 10 predicted proteins | sample LinPmetageLP32_FD_15324 | JGI IMG/M metagenome (IMG submission 15324)
AGTAAAAGAACAATAGAAGGATATATTTAAGGTACTTCGTAAGGCTTGGTAGGTTCGCCTAATAGGGAGTCAGTAGTTTATAATCCTCCTCAATGCCATACATAGACTATCATTTAGGTACTGATATTGTTCTTACTAAAGATGATATTAGTAATGGTCTTCCTAGAGAACTAACTCCTAAACTTAACTTAGGTAAAGACAACAGAACATGGAAGCAACCTCATCTAACAGCTCTTACTCTTATACTTTGTAATCTTGTAACTCTTCACAAAGAAGATGAAGGTAAGTTCTTATATTCAAGAAAGAAGAGAACAATACCTAAACAGTTCAATCCTACAGGTGTTGGTTATAGGTCTCTGTTCTTTGTTATAGATGCTCTTGTTGAAGGTAAGGTACTTGAAGGATACATAGCTCCACCAAGAACAACAGGAGTTAATCCTAAACTACTGTCAGAGTTTAATGTTACTCAAACAGCTTTAGACTTTGCATATGCTCTAGGTATTAATACTAAGACAGTAAAGGTCTTAGATAACTTCCATGTAAGACTTCGTAACCATAAGCCACCTAATGAACCATTAGAGTTTAAGCAGAACTCTTATACAGGTTATGTTGAGATGCTTATGTCTAAGTACAACCATTACCTTAACCAACAGAACATACTGATTAAGATAGATGATAAGAAAGATGAAGGTATCTTAGAGTATGGAACTAAGCTTAAAGGTCAGAAGATACATCTCTACCGTAACTATAAGAACTGGTCAGAAGACAAAGATGTAGCTAAAGACTTTGAAAGCTTGTTACCTTTTATAAAGTTATCTAATCCTAACTTTGCCTTTGGTGGGAGAAGTGGTGGTTATTGGCAGAACATATGGAAGCACGATAGACCAACAGTTCTAATCAATGGTAATAAAACAGGAACAGCAGACTTTCCTTGTTCTCATATTAATCTTTGTTACAAACACGAGACTAAGAACTGGTATCAGTTAGAGCCTAATAGTGAGTTAGTTGAACAGGGAAGAGGTGATGAAGACGCTTACTTGGTACATTCAAAACTTCCCAGAGATATTCCTAAGATGATGGTACAGATGATGTTGAACATTAAAGGAAGAACCTCAGTAAGTAAGACATTCAATGACTGGATACTTAGGAGGAACACTAAGCTAGTTCCTATCAATCCTAAACCTAAGTCTTTATTAGCAAAGACTCATAACAAAGTTATTGATGAAGACAATGTAGCTTCTAAGGAACTATCAGCTCTTTACAAGAAGACAGGGTTAGAAGCTTTAGATGTTATGACTGCTATTGAAGAGAAACATCAACCAATCAAAGACTACTTTTATAAAGGTAAGTTAGCAGGTCAGATAATCCAATGGGAAGAAGCTAACCTAATATTTAATCTAGCTTGGGAGTTCTGTTCTGTACACGATATACCTACTCTTACAGTCCACGATGAGCTGATAGCAGAGGTAAAACATATACCTATGATTAGGGAGTTTATGTACTCTTCCGGTTACTCAGAAGTCTGTAATAAATACTCTTTAATGAACAAGATAAAAGGTATGTAGAATACCTTAATAAAGGTATCTAGGGCTTCATATAAGGCTCGTGGTGAAGAGCTTATAACAGGGTTAGAGTACTTCGTAATAGGGAGTCACTAGTTGCTTAGAACTTATATACCAATTGGTGTTCATAATAACCAAATAACTCTTTAATAATGCAGGGTACTAGTCTTTTCATCTTAGGGTTAGCTTTAATTAAATCGCATATATAACGAACATCATTAATGTCTATTGATTGATTACTATCTACTTCATCAATGAGTATGGCTAACCAATTCTCTGCAATGTTATCTATATCTTCTATGTCATAACTGAACTTCATAATCTTTCTCCGATTTCGCCACTTCTCGTTTAATTACGAGTAAGTGTTTTTGGTTGGTTCACCCTAGCTGACCGACCAACAAACACGAACGAGGAGAACTTTAAAAGTTTTCAAAGTTTTCAAAGTGAGTAATAATTTAAGTATCTGGAGAAACAATATGAAAAAACTATTACTGATACCTTTACTGTTCTTGATAACACCTTATGCAAAGGCAGACATGGATTATGTTTGTGAAGTTCCTTGGTTATTTTATAACTTAGAAGATGGAACTGATGCTAATGCATTAATCAAAGAGAATTGTGAAAGAGATAATATTGTTTATTTCACAGGAGTTCCAAGAATGGCTATTCCAATTGTCATTTCGATGTGGTGTAGACATGATAGAGAAATAAATTTTATAGAGGTAACGGAAGCTCAGTATCAGTCTAGAATTAGCTGTGTGCTATATGACAACAAACCTAGAAAAGACATAGTAATGAAAGGAGTTAATTAAGGCTCATATATGTGTGGCAGATACACAGTTAGAAATGTACAACAGATACAAGATGAATACGGTTCATCTATCAAAGCTAACTTCAATGTATCTCCATCACAAGATGTTCTAGTACTTACTGATAGAGAAGGTGGTTCTACTAAACCAGAGACTATGAGATGGCATTACAGCCCTACATGGGCTAAAGAACCAATGAACCTAATCAATGCTAGGTCTGAAACACTACGAGAAAAGCCTAGCTTTAGAATGGCTCAGAGATGTTTGATTGTTGCTGACGGTTGGTATGAATGGTTACGAGAAGGAGATAGCAAACAACCATACTACTTCCATATGAGTAACAAGGTCTTTAACTTTGCAGGTATCTATACTGAGTATCAAGGAGTCAAAGGCTTTGCAATCATTACTATGGATGCTAATGAGAAGCTTTCAAAGATACATCATCGTATGCCTGTGATGTTAAAACACAATGAAGGTAGAGATTGGTTAAAGGGAAAAGATGTCTATACCTCATCTCTATCTGAACGAGTTGAATACTATCCAGTAGATAAGATAGTGAACTCACCAAGAAACAATGATGAGAGATGTGTTGAAGAGATTAATTTAGAGGAGAACTAGATATGAATATGGTTACAGAAGATAAAGATAAAGCTAACAATGAAGTAAAGATTACTGAGATAAGGCTTAGCCTAGACAACATCATAGAGATAATATTTAAATGGTTAGTAGGTTTTATTGTTGTTGGAATACTTATCGGTATTGGTGTTGGGCTTATAGTATTTATTGGAAGTTTAATCTTCTAGACTGGTTTAACACCTAAATTGGCATAAAATTTGGAAGCACTAGATATATATGGGGGTATATGGGTGTGTACTCCTACCTACGGGTGCTAAGAAAAGAAGACATAAATGAAGAAGACTCTTTAATGTGCGTGGATTTATACTGTAATATCAGTATCTAACAGGAGTTTTAGGCGGGGTAAAAGGGAACTCTATAGAATGGTCATAGGTACGCTGTAGGTACGGTAACTAATCTAATAGATATAATAGACAGTAAGAATGTTATATTAGCAGTACTTACAGAGCATCTATAAAGCAGTACCTAAAAACCTTGCCAAGGTTGAGGTCGCCAGTTCGAACCTGGTTTCCCGCTCCAATTAAAACAAGGTTTAAGCCCTATATTGATAGGGTTTAAGACTATTAATTGAAACTCTCTCTAGCCCTCATTCCCACGCAGTAGTGATTTATTTGTAGGTACGTTTACGGTACGGTATACTAGGTCAATGCCTAGAAAGTCAGAGCCATTCACTGAAAGCCTTATAAAGTCGCTACTTCCAGAGGATAACGAATATGTTAAAGCAGATAATGGATTGCGTATAAGAGTCTATCCTAATGGTACTAAGACATGGAGTTATTTTAAAACAGCTCCAAACGGTGTAAGAAAGACTCTACCTATTGGAGAGTATCCATCTATAAGCCTTAAACAAGCTAGAGAAGTAGCTAATAGAAGTCTAGGAGACATGCTTAAAGAAGGACACGATATAGCAACCACTAAGACTGGTGTTACCTTTGGGGAGTACATTCTTTCAAAGAACTATACTAGATGGTCTAGGACTACCAGAGAAGCTCATAAGGAGATAATGTCTAACTTAACCAATGTAGTTCCGTCTTGGATGCATAGGAAACAATTAAGGCTATTTGAGAATACAGATTTTGAAAAGTTTGTAGAGGATAGACAATTAGGTAAGGGCTATGACAAGCCTGTTAAGTCTTCAACGATTAACCGTAACCTCAATAACATTCGTTCAGTCTTTAGACATGCTTTCGACAACAAAGAGATAAAAGAAAATCCTATGGATAGGTTCTCTAATCTTAAAGAGACTGATGCAGTAGAGAAGCTAAGTCTTACAGATGATGAAAGAAAAAGACTTGTAGCAATATCTAGGGATAGAACATTACCTCAAGCTAATACAAGACGACATATGGAAGTCTTTGTAGAGCTTGGACTTTATACAGGTATGCGAAGTGCTGAACTCCATAGTCTTAAATGGAAACATATAAAGAACGATAGGATACATACCATAGATTTTCCAAAAGAAGTTTTCGGAGATAAGACCAAGAGACTCTTTCAAACAGTTAAGAAAGATATAACCAGTATGATGATTGACTCTTCAAGTGGTGTTGAGCTTACAGAGGACTTAGCTAAATTAATGAGAGATAACCCTAATGAAGCATCAAAGCTTCCAGTAGATATTGATTATGAAGATAAGAGTAAGCAACAAGGGTGGTACATAGAGATAGATGGTAAACATACAAAGTCCAAGAGAAACAGAAATGTAGGGATACCTGAACATCTTGTAACAAGGATTAGAGAGTATCTATGGGAAAGAGAATATAAGAACACTTATGACAAATATAAAGATGCTGTTTGTCCTGATGAGAACCTAAATGTAGTTCGGAGCAAACATGCTACTGCAATGGGTGTATTTGATGAGATGGAGGTAATACCTTTTAAAAGTGTTAAGACTTCCTTTGAAACTCTATGCGATATAGCAGGGCTTAAACATGTATCCATACATACACTAAGACACGACTTCTGTACTCAGAATATTAAAAGGGGAACAGATATATATACAGTTAAAAAGTTTGCAGGACACTCTGATATAAGAACAACAATGAGATATGTACATGCTTTAGGTAAGAAAGACTTTGATGCCCTAGAAGCTTTGCACGATGAACATTCAATTTAAGTTACCAACAATTCCAAAGACCAACAATGTGAGGAGGATGTTTTTCATATCTGTTTCTCGTATTCCTTGAAACCTTTAAAACATTCACCACTCCAATCTATTCCCGGTGCTAAAGGTCCTGCTCCAAACTCTGCTTTACCGGTAAAACGATTAAGGTAAAAGCTGCCATTCCATTTATCAAACTTAATTAGACTCTCAGTTAATGTGTACCCATCAATCTTAACTTTCTTACCAATATTTTTTTTATTAGCATAATTTGATTCGTGGTAAAAAAAAGTAGCAATGCCATCACCATCAAAACTAATGAACATAATGATATTGCCTAACTCACAAGTATATTTTAATGGGAAGTCTTCACCGGATGCTCGAAGGTCTTCGACTGGCGTTGTAGCACAGCCAACAATAAGCAGAGGAAGTATTAGTAATAATTTTTTCATATCTGTTTCTCGTATTCTTTGAAGCCCCTGTAACACTTACCATTATATTGACTGCCAATAGTTCCTACTTGAGAAGCTTGTCCAGTTCTTCTATTAATTTGCAAAAGACCAGTGCCAAAACCAACAACCCTCATTGGAAGAGCTAATTGTATTAATTGAGGTCCAAGCTCATAAGACCTAATGTTTTTAAGATTAGCTGTTTTCAAAGTTTCCTCATAGCTTGGACTGCCTTGATAATTAAAAATTAGAGACCCAGTATTATCAATGTTTAACTGCAAATACATTACTCCAACAGTAAATTCACAAGAATACTTTATTGGAAAATCCTCACCTGATGCTCTGAGTTGCTCGGGTGAAGTTGAAAGACAGCCAGAGATTCCAAAGACCATCAAAACTAAAGCAAGGGTTTGTTTCATTCCACTTCCACCTTCGGTTTAAACTGATTCTGTTGAAGAATCATTACAAGAAAGATATACCTCAGCCCCAACAATTACTATATCAAATAGCTCAAGTGTATCTTCAATATCACAGTCTCTATTGTTTTCCTCTAACCAGCTTTCAACTGCCATTCTATATGTCCTAATACTTCTCTTACCTGCATATGATGGAACAGTAAGCCATAGAGTGCCAATCATTGTCAGACCTTCTTTGAAAGATTGTCCTTCACATGTTTTTGCTAAGATAATTTGATTGTTTTTATCTTCGATTATTTGTACGCACTCATCTCCAACCATAACAATGGACTTATCTTTTATACCTTCTCGATAGTCTCCGGTATAAACCTGACACCCAGATATTATTATTAGCGTTATTGTTAAAAATAAATTTCTCATATATAAATAATAACTTAACAGGTTAATGAGTTAATACCTTTTTTATATTTAATTAATGGTGAATTTAATGAACAAATGTCTTTATATTCCTTATTAAATCAATACTTTACAGAGCTTTACAGGGTATTAAAAAGAATACTTAACAATATATAACTAAATAATTTGTTTTAAGTTAATATAAGTAATGATTATTGGTTTCTTATTAGTATTTGTTCCGTTATACCTAATGGGATATTTCTATAAAATGCTTCTACCTAATAATGAATTTTTAAATAAGGGTGGGGTTAAGTTTGTTTATTGTTTAATTGCTCCATTAGTTGCAATTACGATTGCTTTTTCAATAGCCTTTGGATTGGGTTTACACGAAAGGGTATTAATGGCTGTTAGTGGTTGGACAGTAGTTTCATTTATTGCTGTCTATTTTACTATTAAAGTAAAAGAACAATAGAAGGATATATTTAAGGTACTTCGTAAGGCTTGGTAGGTTCGCCTAATAGGGAGTCAGTAGTTTATAATCCTCCTCAATGCCATACATAGACTATCATTTAGGTACTGATATTGTTCTTACTAAAGATGATATTAGTAATGGTCTTCCTAGAGAACTAACTCCTAAACTTAACTTAGGTAAAGACAACAGAACATGGAAGCAACCTCATCTAACAGCTCTTACTCTTATACTTTGTAATCTTGTAACTCTTCACAAAGAAGATGAAGGTAAGTTCTTATATTCAAGAAAGAAGAGAACAATACCTAAACAGTTCAATCCTACAGGTGTTGGTTATAGGTCTCTGTTCTTTGTTATAGATGCTCTTGTTGAAGGTAAGGTACTTGAAGGATACATAGCTCCACCAAGAACAACAGGAGTTAATCCTAAACTACTGTCAGAGTTTAATGTTACTCAAACAGCTTTAGACTTTGCATATGCTCTAGGTATTAATACTAAGACAGTAAAGGTCTTAGATAACTTCCATGTAAGACTTCGTAACCATAAGCCACCTAATGAACCATTAGAGTTTAAGCAGAACTCTTATACAGGTTATGTTGAGATGCTTATGTCTAAGTACAACCATTACCTTAACCAACAGAACATACTGATTAAGATAGATGATAAGAAAGATGAAGGTATCTTAGAGTATGGAACTAAGCTTAAAGGTCAGAAGATACATCTCTACCGTAACTATAAGAACTGGTCAGAAGACAAAGATGTAGCTAAAGACTTTGAAAGCTTGTTACCTTTTATAAAGTTATCTAATCCTAACTTTGCCTTTGGTGGGAGAAGTGGTGGTTATTGGCAGAACATATGGAAGCACGATAGACCAACAGTTCTAATCAATGGTAATAAAACAGGAACAGCAGACTTTCCTTGTTCTCATATTAATCTTTGTTACAAACACGAGACTAAGAACTGGTATCAGTTAGAGCCTAATAGTGAGTTAGTTGAACAGGGAAGAGGTGATGAAGACGCTTACTTGGTACATTCAAAACTTCCCAGAGATATTCCTAAGATGATGGTACAGATGATGTTGAACATTAAAGGAAGAACCTCAGTAAGTAAGACATTCAATGACTGGATACTTAGGAGGAACACTAAGCTAGTTCCTATCAATCCTAAACCTAAGTCTTTATTAGCAAAGACTCATAACAAAGTTATTGATGAAGACAATGTAGCTTCTAAGGAACTATCAGCTCTTTACAAGAAGACAGGGTTAGAAGCTTTAGATGTTATGACTGCTATTGAAGAGAAACATCAACCAATCAAAGACTACTTTTATAAAGGTAAGTTAGCAGGTCAGATAATCCAATGGGAAGAAGCTAACCTAATATTTAATCTAGCTTGGGAGTTCTGTTCTGTACACGATATACCTACTCTTACAGTCCACGATGAGCTGATAGCAGAGGTAAAACATATACCTATGATTAGGGAGTTTATGTACTCTTCCGGTTACTCAGAAGTCTGTAATAAATACTCTTTAATGAACAAGATAAAAGGTATGTAGAATACCTTAATAAAGGTATCTAGGGCTTCATATAAGGCTCGTGGTGAAGAGCTTATAACAGGGTTAGAGTACTTCGTAATAGGGAGTCACTAGTTGCTTAGAACTTATATACCAATTGGTGTTCATAATAACCAAATAACTCTTTAATAATGCAGGGTACTAGTCTTTTCATCTTAGGGTTAGCTTTAATTAAATCGCATATATAACGAACATCATTAATGTCTATTGATTGATTACTATCTACTTCATCAATGAGTATGGCTAACCAATTCTCTGCAATGTTATCTATATCTTCTATGTCATAACTGAACTTCATAATCTTTCTCCGATTTCGCCACTTCTCGTTTAATTACGAGTAAGTGTTTTTGGTTGGTTCACCCTAGCTGACCGACCAACAAACACGAACGAGGAGAACTTTAAAAGTTTTCAAAGTTTTCAAAGTGAGTAATAATTTAAGTATCTGGAGAAACAATATGAAAAAACTATTACTGATACCTTTACTGTTCTTGATAACACCTTATGCAAAGGCAGACATGGATTATGTTTGTGAAGTTCCTTGGTTATTTTATAACTTAGAAGATGGAACTGATGCTAATGCATTAATCAAAGAGAATTGTGAAAGAGATAATATTGTTTATTTCACAGGAGTTCCAAGAATGGCTATTCCAATTGTCATTTCGATGTGGTGTAGACATGATAGAGAAATAAATTTTATAGAGGTAACGGAAGCTCAGTATCAGTCTAGAATTAGCTGTGTGCTATATGACAACAAACCTAGAAAAGACATAGTAATGAAAGGAGTTAATTAAGGCTCATATATGTGTGGCAGATACACAGTTAGAAATGTACAACAGATACAAGATGAATACGGTTCATCTATCAAAGCTAACTTCAATGTATCTCCATCACAAGATGTTCTAGTACTTACTGATAGAGAAGGTGGTTCTACTAAACCAGAGACTATGAGATGGCATTACAGCCCTACATGGGCTAAAGAACCAATGAACCTAATCAATGCTAGGTCTGAAACACTACGAGAAAAGCCTAGCTTTAGAATGGCTCAGAGATGTTTGATTGTTGCTGACGGTTGGTATGAATGGTTACGAGAAGGAGATAGCAAACAACCATACTACTTCCATATGAGTAACAAGGTCTTTAACTTTGCAGGTATCTATACTGAGTATCAAGGAGTCAAAGGCTTTGCAATCATTACTATGGATGCTAATGAGAAGCTTTCAAAGATACATCATCGTATGCCTGTGATGTTAAAACACAATGAAGGTAGAGATTGGTTAAAGGGAAAAGATGTCTATACCTCATCTCTATCTGAACGAGTTGAATACTATCCAGTAGATAAGATAGTGAACTCACCAAGAAACAATGATGAGAGATGTGTTGAAGAGATTAATTTAGAGGAGAACTAGATATGAATATGGTTACAGAAGATAAAGATAAAGCTAACAATGAAGTAAAGATTACTGAGATAAGGCTTAGCCTAGACAACATCATAGAGATAATATTTAAATGGTTAGTAGGTTTTATTGTTGTTGGAATACTTATCGGTATTGGTGTTGGGCTTATAGTATTTATTGGAAGTTTAATCTTCTAGACTGGTTTAACACCTAAATTGGCATAAAATTTGGAAGCACTAGATATATATGGGGGTATATGGGTGTGTACTCCTACCTACGGGTGCTAAGAAAAGAAGACATAAATGAAGAAGACTCTTTAATGTGCGTGGATTTATACTGTAATATCAGTATCTAACAGGAGTTTTAGGCGGGGTAAAAGGGAACTCTATAGAATGGTCATAGGTACGCTGTAGGTACGGTAACTAATCTAATAGATATAATAGACAGTAAGAATGTTATATTAGCAGTACTTACAGAGCATCTATAAAGCAGTACCTAAAAACCTTGCCAAGGTTGAGGTCGCCAGTTCGAACCTGGTTTCCCGCTCCAATTAAAACAAGGTTTAAGCCCTATATTGATAGGGTTTAAGACTATTAATTGAAACTCTCTCTAGCCCTCATTCCCACGCAGTAGTGATTTATTTGTAGGTACGTTTACGGTACGGTATACTAGGTCAATGCCTAGAAAGTCAGAGCCATTCACTGAAAGCCTTATAAAGTCGCTACTTCCAGAGGATAACGAATATGTTAAAGCAGATAATGGATTGCGTATAAGAGTCTATCCTAATGGTACTAAGACATGGAGTTATTTTAAAACAGCTCCAAACGGTGTAAGAAAGACTCTACCTATTGGAGAGTATCCATCTATAAGCCTTAAACAAGCTAGAGAAGTAGCTAATAGAAGTCTAGGAGACATGCTTAAAGAAGGACACGATATAGCAACCACTAAGACTGGTGTTACCTTTGGGGAGTACATTCTTTCAAAGAACTATACTAGATGGTCTAGGACTACCAGAGAAGCTCATAAGGAGATAATGTCTAACTTAACCAATGTAGTTCCGTCTTGGATGCATAGGAAACAATTAAGGCTATTTGAGAATACAGATTTTGAAAAGTTTGTAGAGGATAGACAATTAGGTAAGGGCTATGACAAGCCTGTTAAGTCTTCAACGATTAACCGTAACCTCAATAACATTCGTTCAGTCTTTAGACATGCTTTCGACAACAAAGAGATAAAAGAAAATCCTATGGATAGGTTCTCTAATCTTAAAGAGACTGATGCAGTAGAGAAGCTAAGTCTTACAGATGATGAAAGAAAAAGACTTGTAGCAATATCTAGGGATAGAACATTACCTCAAGCTAATACAAGACGACATATGGAAGTCTTTGTAGAGCTTGGACTTTATACAGGTATGCGAAGTGCTGAACTCCATAGTCTTAAATGGAAACATATAAAGAACGATAGGATACATACCATAGATTTTCCAAAAGAAGTTTTCGGAGATAAGACCAAGAGACTCTTTCAAACAGTTAAGAAAGATATAACCAGTATGATGATTGACTCTTCAAGTGGTGTTGAGCTTACAGAGGACTTAGCTAAATTAATGAGAGATAACCCTAATGAAGCATCAAAGCTTCCAGTAGATATTGATTATGAAGATAAGAGTAAGCAACAAGGGTGGTACATAGAGATAGATGGTAAACATACAAAGTCCAAGAGAAACAGAAATGTAGGGATACCTGAACATCTTGTAACAAGGATTAGAGAGTATCTATGGGAAAGAGAATATAAGAACACTTATGACAAATATAAAGATGCTGTTTGTCCTGATGAGAACCTAAATGTAGTTCGGAGCAAACATGCTACTGCAATGGGTGTATTTGATGAGATGGAGGTAATACCTTTTAAAAGTGTTAAGACTTCCTTTGAAACTCTATGCGATATAGCAGGGCTTAAACATGTATCCATACATACACTAAGACACGACTTCTGTACTCAGAATATTAAAAGGGGAACAGATATATATACAGTTAAAAAGTTTGCAGGACACTCTGATATAAGAACAACAATGAGATATGTACATGCTTTAGGTAAGAAAGACTTTGATGCCCTAGAAGCTTTGCACGATGAACATTCAATTTAAGTTACCAACAATTCCAAAGACCAACAATGTGAGGAGGATGTTTTTCATATCTGTTTCTCGTATTCCTTGAAACCTTTAAAACATTCACCACTCCAATCTATTCCCGGTGCTAAAGGTCCTGCTCCAAACTCTGCTTTACCGGTAAAACGATTAAGGTAAAAGCTGCCATTCCATTTATCAAACTTAATTAGACTCTCAGTTAATGTGTACCCATCAATCTTAACTTTCTTACCAATATTTTTTTTATTAGCATAATTTGATTCGTGGTAAAAAAAAGTAGCAATGCCATCACCATCAAAACTAATGAACATAATGATATTGCCTAACTCACAAGTATATTTTAATGGGAAGTCTTCACCGGATGCTCGAAGGTCTTCGACTGGCGTTGTAGCACAGCCAACAATAAGCAGAGGAAGTATTAGTAATAATTTTTTCATATCTGTTTCTCGTATTCTTTGAAGCCCCTGTAACACTTACCATTATATTGACTGCCAATAGTTCCTACTTGAGAAGCTTGTCCAGTTCTTCTATTAATTTGCAAAAGACCAGTGCCAAAACCAACAACCCTCATTGGAAGAGCTAATTGTATTAATTGAGGTCCAAGCTCATAAGACCTAATGTTTTTAAGATTAGCTGTTTTCAAAGTTTCCTCATAGCTTGGACTGCCTTGATAATTAAAAATTAGAGACCCAGTATTATCAATGTTTAACTGCAAATACATTACTCCAACAGTAAATTCACAAGAATACTTTATTGGAAAATCCTCACCTGATGCTCTGAGTTGCTCGGGTGAAGTTGAAAGACAGCCAGAGATTCCAAAGACCATCAAAACTAAAGCAAGGGTTTGTTTCATTCCACTTCCACCTTCGGTTTAAACTGATTCTGTTGAAGAATCATTACAAGAAAGATATACCTCAGCCCCAACAATTACTATATCAAATAGCTCAAGTGTATCTTCAATATCACAGTCTCTATTGTTTTCCTCTAACCAGCTTTCAACTGCCATTCTATATGTCCTAATACTTCTCTTACCTGCATATGATGGAACAGTAAGCCATAGAGTGCCAATCATTGTCAGACCTTCTTTGAAAGATTGTCCTTCACATGTTTTTGCTAAGATAATTTGATTGTTTTTATCTTCGATTATTTGTACGCACTCATCTCCAACCATAACAATGGACTTATCTTTTATACCTTCTCGATAGTCTCCGGTATAAACCTGACACCCAGATATTATTATTAGCGTTATTGTTAAAAATAAATTTCTCATATATAAATAATAACTTAACAGGTTAATGAGTTAATACCTTTTTTATATTTAATTAATGGTGAATTTAATGAACAAATGTCTTTATATTCCTTATTAAATCAATACTTTACAGAGCTTTACAGGGTATTAAAAAGAATACTTAACAATATATAACTAAATAATTTGTTTTAAGTTAATATAAGTAATGATTATTGGTTTCTTATTAGTATTTGTTCCGTTATACCTAATGGGATATTTCTATAAAATGCTTCTACCTAATAATGAATTTTTAAATAAGGGTGGGGTTAAGTTTGTTTATTGTTTAATTGCTCCATTAGTTGCAATTACGATTGCTTTTTCAATAGCCTTTGGATTGGGTTTACACGAAAGGGTATTAATGGCTGTTAGTGGTTGGACAGTAGTTTCATTTATTGCTGTCTATTTTACTATTAAAGTAAAAGAACAATAGAAGGATATATTTAAGGTACTTCGTAAGGCTTGGTAGGTTCGCCTAATAGGGAG
>JGI24004J15324_10000676_pt1 | contig 13701 bp, 15 predicted proteins | sample LinPmetageLP32_FD_15324 | JGI IMG/M metagenome (IMG submission 15324)
AAAAAATTTTTTAAAGAATTATTAAGTGATGAAACAGGAAACTACTCATCAAAAAGATTAGGTGGTTTACTATGCGTATTAGCATTAGTAACTTCCTTAGTAGCAAATACATTTACTCATGGTGATATTAAACCAGCTGAGTATCTGGTAGATGCAGTAGCATTATTTGCATTTGGATCTTTAGGATTAACTTCTATTGATAAATTAACTAGAATAAGAAATAAGAAATAAGATGGGGTAATATCATTAGGAACAATATGTCTTGTATTTATACTAATGTATACTCTACCTACATTAATTAGATGGTTATGGGAAAAATTATAACATGTCCTCACTGTAAGACAGAGTTTGATATATCAGTTACACCTCATGAAACAGAGTCTAAGTATCTTTGGATCTTTGATAATGGTCATGGAGGTATGATAGATGGTGTATATCAAACACCAGGAAAGAGATCTCCAGTATGGCCAGATGGCACACAGTTATTTGAAGGAGAATTTAATAGAGCTATAGTAAATAGATTAATGGCTAAATGTGAAGCTAATGGTATAGATGCTATTAATCTCGTAGATACTCAAAAAGACATTAGTCTAACAGAAAGAGTAGATACTGCTAATAGATTAGCTAAAGCTTCTCTAAAAAAGTGCATATATGTTAGTGTACATGCTAATGGCTTTGATAAAGAGTCTGCAAATGGATGGAGTGTGTATACTTCAGTAGGGATGACTAAATCTGATGATATTGCTACAGTATTGTTTGAAAAGGCTGCACGAGAGTTTAAAGGAGAGTATATGAGATCAGATACATACTCTGATGGAGATGTAGATCAGGAATCAAACTTTTACGTTCTTAAATACACTTCTATGCCTGCAATACTATCAGAGAACTTTTTTATGACTAATTCAGATAACTGCCATAAGTATCTTTTATCTGAAGAAGGCAGAGATCGAATAGCTAAGATACATTTTCAAATGGTTCAGCAAGTAGAAGCTGAAGGTAAAATATAAAATTATGAAATTTAGAAACGGTTGGAAATCATATAATAAACAATGGGATAAATTTGTTATTAAAGTTAGAGTGTCCTCATTAGATATATTTGGAATTGAAATAGATATTTCAAGAAAGTTTTATTTAATAACTCTATTAAATTTCACTATTAAAAACAGGTAATCTTATTTAACTCTCTATAGTTTAAACTTTATTTGTATATTTGTTTATAAATAAAAATTTAAACCAATGGAAAATCCAAATGAAAATCTGTCTCCAGAAGAACTTGAACAAAGAAAAGAGGAGATGAAAGTATTTTATGATACGTCAGTACCATATTTAGAATCACAACTTAAATATGAAGAACTTCTAACTAATGTTGAAGAAGCTAGATTTAAAAGAGCTAACTTTCAATATCAATGGCAAATGCTTATGGCTCAGACAGCTATGCAAGAAGAAGATAGTAAAGAAGAAGATCAAAAAGAAACATCTTCTAAACCACCTAAAAAAACAAAGTTAAAAAGAACATAGTATGGCACTTGTAAATCAAGTACGTAAAAATGTTAGGTTGCAAAAATGGGATATTGTTAAGTATCAGATTTTAACTTATTGCTATATAAATAAAATTTTATTAAGTAATGCAGATCTTGAATGTTTAACTTTATTAAGTTTTAATCAACCTATTGAACTAAGTAACTTTTGTTCTGATGCCTCAGTTGAAGATGATTCAATTTTTAAATCTCCTCAATCTGTTAGGAATTCATTAAATAAATCTGAAAAGCATAATTTAATTACTAGAAGTTCTAAGAATAAAAAAATAATTAAATTAAATCCTATTTTAAAAATTCAGGTAGAAGGAAGTATATTACTTGATTATAAATTTTTTGCTCATGAATCCAAAAAAGAGTAAGAATTTTATCAAAGAGATATCAGAGGATTTAGAAGTTAGTCCAGATTTAGTAGAGGATTTAGTTGATTTTTACTACAAAGAATGTAGAAGTATTTTGAGTAATCTTTCACATATTAGATTAAATATTGAAGGTCTTGGACATTTTGTATCTAGACCTAACCTAATGGAAAAGGCAATTAAAAGATATACAAAAGCATTACAAAATCATGATACTTCTACATTTTCGGCTTATTATAATAAAAAAAATATAGAAAAAAAATTAGAATTACTTAATAATAGTTTAATACATCATAACCAAGAAAGAGATAAAAAAGATAAATTCAAGAAGTCAAAGAAAGATGAACTTAAAAAAGATTTGGAATAATAGAAAAGAAATTTATGATGGTATTAAGAACTCAGTCATAAGAGATGATTTTGTTGAGGATGTTGCGGCTAAAAGAATGGTTCTATGTAAACAATGTCCTGAGATAGATTTAGAAGGTTCTAAATGTGAAGTACCAGGTACTCAGCCATGTTGTAGTAACTGCGGTTGTTCACTAGGTTTTAAAACAAGAGCTTTATCTACAGAGTGTCCATTAGGAGAATGGAAAGCTATAATGACTGAAAAACAAGAAGATAAATTAGGAGAACTATGAGATTACTATTTAATGAAAAAGATCATACTTATATTAGTATAGATGACTCTGAAATAAAATGGACAAGTGTTACATCTTTGATTTCAAAGTTTAAGAAAAAGTTTGATGCCAAAAAGGTATCACAAAAAGTTACTAAGAATAAAAAATCTAAATGGTATAATATAGATCCTGAAGAAATTATAAATATTTGGAATAAAGAATCTAAAAGAGCTACAGATTTAGGTAGTTTCTATCATAATCAAAGAGAATCTGATTTATGCTCTCTTTCCTCTATTGAAAAAGAAGGGGTTTACTTACCAATTTTTCCATGTGAACCTTTAAAAGATGGTAAAAAATTATCATCAAAGCAAAAATTAGAACCAGGGGTTTATCCAGAACATATGGTTTATTTAAGATCAGCAGGTATATGTGGACAAGCTGACTTAGTTGAGGTTATTAATGGTAAGGTAAATATTATTGATTATAAAACAAATAAAGAAATTAAAAAAGAATCATATAAAAATTGGGAAGGTATAAGTGATAAAATGAGTGCTCCTTTGCAAAATCTTGATGATTGTAACTTTAGCCACTATAGTTTACAACTCAGTATTTATATGTATATTATATTGAAACATAACCCTAAATTAAAACCAGGTAAAATATTTATACATCATATCTCTTTTGAAAAAGAAGGTGAAGATAAACATGGTTACCCAATTTCAAAACTGGATTATAAAAATGAGCCAATTGTAAAAGATGTTAAGGTTATACCTATAAATTATTTAATTGATGAAGTACTAATGCTTATACACCATATAAAACAAACCGCATGATAATTAGACTATTTGATATAGAAAATGATACTGTAATCCCAACAGAACATTGCTATACACTTAAGGCATTAAAGGATATAATGGAGAATTATCCAGATGACTACTTAAAAGTTTATCAGTATTTATTTTATATGACATGTCCTAACCCAGACTTAAATCCTTTTTTTTATACACCAGAAGTTGATAAAGAGTCATTAATATTAGAGCAGGTAGAGGCAGAGTTTTCAACTGAAGATGATGATATACATTCTGCATTAAAATTTTGTGAGAGAATGTATGAAACTCCAACATCAAGGGCATATAATGGTATATCAAAAGCATTAGATAATATGGCTAGATATATGGCTAACACACCTATAACAGATGGGAGAGATGGTAACATTAATCAAATAAGAGCTGTAGCAAAAGATTTTGAAGCAATTAGATCTTCCTTTAAAGGGGCCTTTAAAGATTTACAAGAAGAACAGCAAAGTAGTGTTAGAGGTGGTTATGGCTTAGGATATGATCAGTAATACTATATATGAAAATATACCCACCTGGGATAATGGTGTATGGACTAGTACAAGTTTTGATACTAGAGAAGATTTTGCATCTTTTGTAAGAAACCTTTTTAAAAAACCAGGAGAATATGGTTTTAATAAAATATCTTTAGAATTTAATGCTGAAGCTACTAAGTTTAAAAATACAGGTGTATATTGCACTTCTGCATTTAAGTCTAAGGACTTTGTTAAATACTGGGATGATCAAAAGTTAAAATGCAGAAAAGGTGTAATATTTAAATCTAAAGATAATATCTGGTATATACCACGAGATTACTATATGTGGTTAAACTTCTTACCAATTTTTAATAAGGAAATACAGCAGTTTGGATTTGCTGATATTAGAGATGCTCAATACCATATGGCACTATATGAAGTGCTAGCAGAGTTAAACTATAAACATGTTGCCATACTAAAGAAACGTCAGATAGCATCTTCTTATTATCATATGGCAAAGCTTATTAATCAGCAATGGTTTGAAGCTGGGGTTACTCTTAAGATAGGTGCTAGTCTTAAAGACTATATTAATGAAAAGGGTTCCTGGAAGTTTTTAGATGAGTATGCAGCATTTTTAAATGAACACACGGCATGGATTAGACCCATGAATCCAAAGAAGGTTATGATGTGGCAGCAAAAAATTGAGGTAAGGAAAAACAATAGAAAAAATGAAGTAGGTTTAAAAGGAACTATACAAGGTATGTCATTTGAAAAAGATCCTACAAATGGTGTAGGTGGTCCAGTTAAATACTTCTTTCATGAAGAAGCTGGTATTGCACCTAAAATGGATAAGACATATGAGTATATGAGACCAGCAATGAGATCAGGACTTACTACTACAGGGTTATTTATAGCAGCAGGATCCGTAGGTGACTTATCACAATGTAATCCGCTCAAGGATATGATTCTTAATCCAACATCTAAAGATATTTATGCTGTAGAAACTGATCTAATAGACCATAAAGGAACTGTAGGTATGTCAGGTTTATTTATTCCTGAACAATGGTCTATGCCACCACATATAGATCAATACGGTAACTCATTAATAGAAGAAGCTACTATAGCATTGCAGGATCAATTTAATACATGGAAGGATGATTTAGCTCCAGAAGACTACCAGCTTAGAATATCTCAGCATCCAAGAAATATTAAAGAAGCTTTTGATAATAGATCTGTTTCTGTATTTCCTACTCATTTATTAAATGCTCAAGCTAGAAGAATAGAAGAAAAAGAATATGGTTACGAGTATTTAGATATTAGTACTGATGATACTGGTAAACCATCTGTTTCAAAAAGTAACAAACAACCAATACGTGAATTTCCAGTCAATAAAAAAACCGAAGATAAAACAGGTTGTTTAGTTGTTTGGGAAAGACCTAATAAAGAAAAACCTGATTTTGGAACTTATTATGCATCTATTGACCCTGTAGCAGAAGGTAAGACTACTACTTCAGATTCATTATGTTCTATTTATGTAATGAAAAATTCTGTAGAAATTACAAAAGTAACAGGAACTGAAACTGAAACTTATATTGAACAAAGTAAAATAGTAGCAGCATGGTGTGGAAGGTTTGATGATATTAAAAAAACACATCAAAGATTAGAACTAATAATAGAGTGGTATAATGCATGGACAGTTATTGAGAATAATATATCTCTTTTTATTAACTACATGATTCATAGAAAGAAACAAAGATATTTAGTTCCTAAAAGTCAGATAATGTTTTTAAAAGATCTTGGGGCTAATGCAAATGTATTTCAGGAGTATGGTTGGAAAAATACAGGAACGTTATTTAAGTCTCATTTACTTAGTTATGGGATAGAGTTTATAAGAGAAGAGCTTGATCAAGAAACAAAAGAAGATGGAACTGTGGTAAAAACTACATATGGTATAGAAAGAATTCCTGATCCTATGTTGATAAAAGAAATGCAAGAATATGCAGATGGAGTTAACGTGGATAGATTAGTATCATTTGTAGCACTTGTATCTTTTGTTAGAATACAAGAATCTAATAGGGGATATGCTAAGCAAACTATAAGAGATGATTCAGCTAAAAGTTTGCAAAAGTCAGAAAATTTATATAAATTAAAGAGTAGTCCGTTTAGAAATATGGGTAATAAACGTAAAAAGAGTAAATCAAATTCATTTAAACGTTCACCGTTTAAAAATATTAAATAGTAAATATGCAAGTATTTAATGCACTTCAATTAAGAAAAGGAGCTAAAGCTAAGCAAGATAGAATGGGTACCTTAACCCAACCGCTACAATTTTTACCTAAAAAAGATAAAAACCAAGAATGGGCAGCATGGAATTTAGACTGGCTTGAATGGAATGGTTTAAAACAAGTTCGTAGGAATGCAAGAAGGTTAATGAAAAACTACAAGCTTGCAAAGGGTCAAATTGATAGAACAGACTACATTGTAGAAGAAGATAATGAAATGGTTGATATTATTGACAACCTTCTAACTGAAGACATGTCAGCTTTAGAACTAAGGTTTTATCCTATTATACCAAATGTAGTAAATGTACTTACTGCAGAATTTGCTAAAAGATCTACTAAACTTACTTATAGAGCTGTTGATGAGTTTTCATATAATGAAATGCTTGAGCAAAAAAGAGCTCAGGTAGAACAAACATTAATGGCAGATGCTCAGACAAAAATAATGTCTGCAATGGTAGAGCAAGGATTAGATCCAAACTCTGAGGAAGCCCAGCAACAAATGTCACCTGAAAATATTAAGACGCTTCCAGAAATAGAATCTTTCTTTCAAAAAGACTACAGATCAATGATTGAGCAGTGGGCAGAACACCAGCATAAAGTTGATGTAGAAAGATTTAGAATGGATGAACTAGAAGAAAGAGCTTTCCGTGATATGTTAATTACAGATAGAGAGTTCTGGCATTTCCATATGATGGAAGATGATTATGAAGTAGAACTTTGGAATCCAGTATTAACTTTTTATCATAAATCACCAGAGACTAGATACATGTCACAAGCACAGTGGGTTGGTAAAACAGATATGATGACTGCAGCAGATGTTATTGATAAGTATGGTTTTTTAATGACTGAAGAACAGCATGAAGCATTAGAAGAGATTTACCCAATTAGATCTGCAGGATATAATATTACTGGTCAACAAAATGATGGTAGTTTCTATGATGCTACAAAATCTCATGAATGGAATACTAACATGCCTTCATTGGCAATGAGACAGTATACATCTTTTATGGGTGAGAATGGTTTAGGAGATGGTGGGGATATTGTAACAGATATTATAACAAGTGGTGAAAACTTTGGAAATGATCCTGACTCAGGATTGTTAAGAGTAACTCAAGCATATTGGAAGTCACAAAGAAAGCTTGGTCACTTAGTAAAAATTACAGAGGCTGGTGAAGTTATTAATGAAATAATTACAGAAGATTATAAAATAACAGATAAGCCTATTTATGATGATAGATTATTTAAAAATAAAAGTAAAGATAATTTATTATTTGGTGAACATATAGATTGGATTTGGATAAATCAAACATGGGGTGGGATTAAGATAGGACCAAATATTCCAAGTCACTGGGGTATGAATAATCCAGGTGGTTTTGCACCTATGTATTTAGGTATTAATCAAAATCATTTAGGACCTATAAAGTTTCAATTTAAAGGGGACTCTAGTTTATATGGTTGTAAACTTCCTGTAGAAGGAGCTGTATTTTCAGATAGAAATACAAAGTCAACAGCACTTATAGATTTAATGAAACCATATCAGATAGGTTTTAATATTGTAAATAACCAGATAGCAGATATTCTTGTTGATGAACTTGGTACTATTATTATGCTTGATCAAAATACATTACCTAAACATTCATTAGGGGAAGATTGGGGTAAAGGTAATTTGTCTAAAGCTTATGTAGCAATGAAAGATTTTGGAATGCTACCTTTAGATACATCTATTACAAATACTGAAAATGCACTAAACTTTCAGCATTTTCAAAAGTTAGACTTATCTCAAACTAATAGGTTAATGGGTAGAGTTAATTTAGCAAATCATTTTAAACAACAAGCTTATGAAGTAATTGGTGTTAATCCACAAAGAATGGGACAGCAATTATCACAAATGACTGCTACAGGTGTAGAGCAAGCTGCTAGTGCATCATATGCACAAACTGAAATGTACTTTATTCAGCATGCTGATTATCTAATGCCTAGAGTACATCAAATGAGAACAGACCTTGCACAGTTCTATCATTCAACTAAACCATCAGCAAGATTAACTTATATCACGTCATTAGATGAAAAAGTTAATTTTCAAATTAATGGTACAGATCTTTTAATGAGAGATTTAAATATTTTCTGTACTACAACTGCAAATCATAGAGCAGTTTTAGAACAATTAAAACAACTGTCTATGAATAATAATACTACTGGGGCATCTATATATGATCTTGGAAAAGTTATTCAATCAGATAGTATTGCTGGTTTAAATACTGTACTTAAAGCTTCTGAGCAAAAACAACAACAACAGAAACAACAAGAACAACAACAGCAGCAAGAAATGCAACAGCAACAAATACAAGCTAATCAGGAACAAGAAAAGCTGAAACTTGATTCAGTAGCTGCTGAAGCAGAAAAAGATAGACAAAAAGATATTCTTATAGCTGAGATTAGAGCTGCTGGTTATGGATCTATGGCAGATATTGATAAAAATATGCAATCTGATTATCAAGATGCTATGAGAGATATTAGAGATACAGAACAGTATCAAGAGCAAACCTCTTTACAAAGAGAAAAAGAAGTAAACAGATCTAATAATGAATCTGCAAGAAATCAAATTGAAAGAGAAAAGATTCAAGCTCAAAAAGAAATAGCAGATAAGCAATTACAAATAGCTAGGGAGAATAAAAATAAGTATGATAGAAAGGAATAATAAATAAACTTTACTTAAATAAATTACCGTTAGCTATATATTGCCATTTTTTTAATTTTCATTGTAAATTTATTAAGTTTATTTTAAATATATTTACTATATTATTATTAACACAAAACCAACAACATGAGTGAAGAGCAAAACAATACAAATGATGCTTTGGAAAATGCATCAGCACAAGACTCTACAACTATAGAACAAGTAGAAGTAGATATTGATCAGATGTTTCCTCAACCAGGTGCAGAAAGTATAATGCTACCTGAAGAAGAAACATCTAATGAGAAAACAACAGTTCTTTCTAAAGAGAAAGAATTTGATACAACGTTCATTGACAAACCTGTTGAAACTTCTGGTAAAGAAGAAGTGTCAGATAATCAAAGTGAAGAAGTAGTTGAAGAAACTATAGCTGAACTTGATGAAATGATTACTGCTGAAGAAGAAACTGGATCATCTACTGGTAGACCTAAATTAGATAAAAATGGGTTGATGGATTTAGCAAATAAAATGATAGAAGAAGGAACTCTTTTACCATTTGATGATGATAAACCAATTGATGAGTATTCTACTAAAGACTTTAGAGAGTTGTTTGAAGTAAACTTCCAGCAAAGGGAGGATAAGATTAGACAAGATACACCTAAAGAGTTTTTTGAAGCACTACCTGCTGAATTGCAAGTTGCAGCTAAATATGTTGCTGATGGAGGACAAGACTTAAAAAGTCTTTTTAGAACATTAGCACAGGTGGAAGAAACTATGGATTTAAATCCAACTGAAGAAAGACACCAAGCTGAAATTGCAAGACAGTATTTACACGCTACCCAATTTGGAACTCCTGAAGAAATAGAAGCAGAAATCCAAGATTGGGCAGACCTTGAAAGATTAGAAAAGAAAGCAAAGCAATTTAAACCTAAGTTAGATGCTATGCAGGAAGAAATTGTTGCTAGAAAATTAGCTGAACAAGAGCAAAAGAAAAAGCAACAAGAGACTCAAGCAAAAGCATATCAAGATAATGTTTATGATACGTTAGCAATTGGAGAATTAGATGGTGTGAAATTAGATAAGAAAACACAAGGTCTATTATTTTCAGGATTAGTTCAACCAAGCTATCCTTCTATATCTGGTAAACCTACAAATTTATTAGGTCACTTATTAGAAAAGTATCAGTTTGTAGAGCCAAGGCATGATTTAATAGCTGAGGCACTTTGGTTATTAGCAGACCCAAAAGGATATAAAACAAAGATTAGAGATGTAGGGTCTAAAACAGCTGTAGAAAAAACAGTAAGACAATTAAAAACTGCTGAACAACAAAAATCAGCAGCATCTTCTGTTAATAGACAAGAAGATAAACCTTCAACAGGTAGAAGAACAGTTAGTAGAAGATCTACTGGCAATAAAAAGAACAATATGTTCAAAAGATTTTAAATTAGTAAACAAATAAAAACAAATAAATAAATGGCAACTCCAGTATTAAACAATGGTATCTTTCTAAGGGATACAGCTTATGATGCAAGTTCCCATGTGGATTCGTACCACCTGGTGAATATGCTTAAAGACGCAGAGCCAATGGACTTAGGTCCAGTGGATTTGTGGGCAATGACACAAAAGGTAGAAATGCCTTTATACCAAATGTCAAGTTTTGGTGGTAAAAATGTAATTGAAGTAGACAATGCTCGTGGAGAGTATAAATGGCAAACACCTGTTTCCAATGATCTACCTTATATTATAGAAAATATCATGGAAGACGGGGCAGTTCTTGGTGTAGATGGAACTACTTTCAGAATTAAACTTTCTCGTAGAGAGTTTGGTCATGGTGATATTATTACTTATGACAAGTATAATGGTGTTGAACTTTACATTACAGAAGAAGATATTCTTCCTGTAGGTGATGGGTTCATCTATACTGTACAACTTGTTAATAACAATAGTTCAGCAGCTTTAGACCAAGCATATCTTGCAAATGGTACTAAGTACTTTAGAAAAGGTTCTGCTCGTGGTGAGTATGGTGAAAGATTCTCTGACATCAGAACAGCTACAGGTTTCCGTGAATTCTACAACTATGTAGGTGGAGCAGAAGCACACGTTCACTATTCAGTTTCTTCTAGAGCTGATCTTATGATCAAAGGAGGAATGAATGCAGATGGTACAGTTCCTGTAACTGAAATCTGGAGAACATCAGGTGATGCAATGAATCCTTCTGTAGCTTCATTAGAAGATATGGTAAAAACTATGGGTAAAGATAAAGTTAAAAGAGCATTTGATAATGGTGACCTTTCTAGATCTTTCCTTACTTCAATGGAAGCTGCACACCTTTCTAAGGTAGCAAGTGATATTGAGTCTTACCTTATGTGGGGTAAGGGTGGTAGAGTTAGACAAGATGGACCAGATGATTTAAGATTATCTGTAGGTCTTTGGGCTCAGCTTGATAACTCTTTCAAAAGAGTGTATAACAAAAATAACTTCAACCTTGACTTATTCCGTTCTGAGATTTATAACTTCTTTAACGGTAAAGTTGAATTCCAGGGTCCAGATCCAAGTAGATCACTAGTTGTTCAAACTGGTATGGGTGGAATGAGAATGGTTAATGAGGCTATCAAACGTGATGCTGTTGCTTCAGGACTTGTAATTCAAGCTGCTGATATAGGAGCAATTACTGGTAAAGGAATGGATCTTAACTTTGGTTTTGCTTACACTTCTTATGTAATTCCTTTCTTAGCTAACGTTAAGTTTGTACTTAACCCAGCATTTGATAATGTAAATACTAATGATATTGAGAACCCAATCATTGATGGTTTCCCATTATCTTCTTATTCATTCATTATCTTTGACATCACTGATAATACTAATGACAATATCTTCTTATTGAAGTTGTCTTGGGATAATCAATTAAAGTGGTGGTATCAAAATGGTACAATGGACTACATGGGACGTAGCCAAGGATTCCAGTCTTCTGGTCAATTCAATGGATACAGAGTTATGATGTCACAAACAATGCCAGCTATCTGGGTAAAAGACCCAACTAAGGTATTGAAGATTGTAATGAGAAACCCAATTACTGGAGGATCATTCTAATCTAAACAATAGATTCTTAAAAGGGGGAGGGCTTTTCCTCTCCCTTTTTTTTTTAATAACCAACAAAATAATAACCAACAAAAATAAAACCAATGGCAAAAACAGATTTTACAATGGTGGAAACACCAACAGAAACTAGAAATTCAAAAGTATCAATTAAACCATACTTTGATCAAAGAGTTGAAAATATGGGTTTAGAAAATTATGGGTTAAGTCTATTTGACGGAGTTACTCATCAAGAACAATTAGCATGTATAGAAATAAACGGTATTTCTAGATATCTAACAGGTCTTAATGAGTTTGCACCAGAGTTAAAAAAACTAAACTCAGATATTAGGGATTCTAAAATAAAACAAATTAGAGTTGCTGTTTCTGAATTAGAAAAAGAACTTGCAGCAAATATGATTGATCCAGAAGATAAAGACTTTTGGAACAAGGTAAAATTGCTTAAACCTGATAACTCAGAATTCTGGAATAAGATAGAATTAACTGTAGGAAATACAATAATATTCCTAGATGTAAATGATCCTTATGATAGAATAAAAATGTATGCTATTGAGGCAGGTGGATTTTCACTAGTAGCTAAAAGCTATGAGGATGCAAAAAGTAAAGCAAAGCCTCCTAAGTTTTATTTAGATAAAGATGCAGAAACGGTATCTAGTAAAACTGAATATAAAAAATTACGTAATAAAGCATTAGCTGAATTACAAAAGTTATTTGATAAGAATAGTACTAAGCTAATGTATGTAGCAAAAGTAATAGATGCAAATAGTACTCAATATAAAAGATCCACACCTTTAGATGTGTTGTATGATAATTTAGATGAGTATATACATGGAGAAGGTGCAGAATCTAATATGGAGAGATCTGTTAATTCTTTCTTAGAAACTGTTAACCAGGATATGGAAAATCTTAAATTAAGATCAATTGTAAAAGATTCTTCTTTCTTTAAGTTTATTGTGACTAAAAGTGATGGTCATATTTATCATGGTAAAAAGAATGTAATATTAGGAAGGAACGTTTCTGATGTAGTTGAATACTTAAAAAACCCTCTTAATGAAGACATACTAGATGATTTAAATGAATCATGTGAAAAATATTGGAAAAGTTAAATTTAAAAAATAAAATATAATGGCAAATAAAAAAATGGTAATGGGTCCAGGAGGTAAAATGGTTCCTAGTTATGCAATGGATGGTAAAGGATCTAATGATCTTAAAAAATCTGGATATGGTAGCATGGTAAAAAAAGCTAAGCTAGGCATGGCTCAAGAAACAGACATGATGCAATATGGTAAAGGCGGGGCTAATAAATATGGTAACGGTGGCTATAAGGCAACAAGAAGAAATAAAAACTATCCAAAATAAAAGATATGGCTTACTATGATAAAATGAGAGATGAAATGCTAGGTAAGAGTAGCCCACAAGTTATCATGGAAATGATGAAACATGGTGGAGGCTGTGGTTGTGGCAAAAGAATGCCTAAGTATTCTAACAATCCTAGAACTATTCAAGGAAGACAACTTAGAAATGGTGGTTCAATGAAGTGTGGTGGTTATAAAATGAAATAACATGGCAAATACTACTGATGCAGGAAAGGTTTTAGCATTTTTCAGAAAAGGAGGATCTAAAAAAAAGAAAAAAACTAAGAGTAAAAAAGACTCTTGTTATTATGCAGCTAAAAGAGCTCATAAAGTATTTCCTTCTGCTTATGCTAGTGGTATGATTGCTAAGTGTAGAAAGAAGAAAGCTGGTAAGAGTAAAAAGAAGAAGTAGTGGCAGTTAGAAAGACAAAGAAAGGTGCAGCTCTTAAACGTTGGTTCAAAGAAAAGTGGACT
>JGI24004J15324_10000679_pt1 | contig 13687 bp, 17 predicted proteins | sample LinPmetageLP32_FD_15324 | JGI IMG/M metagenome (IMG submission 15324)
ATGCTACTCTTTCAATTTCTTTTATATCATATCCTATTTGTCTAAGAGAATCTGTGTTACCTCTAACAAGTTCTTCTAACGCTTGGTACTCTGCTTGTGATGCTAATTTGTACGAACCATCACGCAATGCATATAATATTCCCTCAAGCCTACCTACCCATGTTGCCATTTCAGCCATTTCTTTTACAAGTTCTTCTCTAGCGTCCGCATAGTTCTTAGAGTTTCTTCCTGTTTTATCTGTGTAAGTCCTGTGTATATTATCTATATCGCCGTAGACACGTTGCTCTAAGTTTGTTATTTCTAACTTTAATATAGCAATAGTAGTAGTGCTTTCATCAATTTGATTTGTAAGTTTACTTGTGTAGTTAATAGCACCATAACATGCTGCTAACACAGACAACACTACTGGTATTGAAGCGATATATTTAATCATTGTTAACTCTTTTTATTTTTATTTGCAAAATTACGAGCAGCTTCTACACTACCAAATCCCCATTTTTTAAGGGCTAAAGCTTTTCTCGTAGGTTCTCCGTTGGGCTTTTTCATCGGCCCTTTCATACCAGCAAAACGTGCTGCAAATGAAACTCGTCTAGGGTTAGTTCCTTTACTAACAGGAGGTTTTAAATTAGCTCCTTTAGAATTAAAGTGTGCTCTACCTTTAGCAGATAAACCTCCCTTAGGATTTTTATGTATCTTCTTCATTACTTCTTTTTCTTAGGCTTTTTATGACTTAATACTTGAGAATTTTTTGTGTGTTTAGCTCCAGTATGTAATGATCCATTAGGCATTTTATGTGTTTTGCCTTTAAAGAGTTTTCCATCTTTTGTATAATGAGGTACACCTTTCATGATTTCTTTTTCTTTTTTTTATTTTTTAATATTTTAAAATCTACTTTACTTATCTTACCATCTTTGTTTGCATCTATTTTTTTTTGATTACCTTTTAATTTTTTTACCATAATTAACTCTTTTTCTTTTTCTTAGGAAACCCAGCTTTCATATTAGCATAAGCTTTAGGTGTTATAGTTGATTTTTTCTTAGACCTACTTGTCCCTGCTTTTTTTCTAGCATTTATATTCGCATATAATCCTGGTTTAGCCATGTATTTTCCTCATCATATTACTTAATTCATTAGCTCTATTTGGTGTTTGTTTATACCATTTAGAATCTAACATTTCGTCCGCAGCTTTATTATAATCTTTTTCTTCTAATCCTTTTAACATGTTTTTGAAATTAGATACACCAGTAGTTCCTAATTGAAAGCACATTTCTATGAGTATTTCTTCAGCTCTTTCAGGTAAATTCATATTACCGCAAAGACTATCAGCGCCATAGATGGCAGTATCAAAATCAATGTCAAAATAATGTTGAAGAACATCTGTAGAATATTCAAGACCATCTTCCCAAGTTTCATCTTTACGACAGAGATGTCCCCATCCTATTGTTCTCTTTCCGAGAGTATCTTTATAGACCATATTTCTAAAACCTTCATGATGCTTGATTCTTTCCTCTAAGTTCATTTATCTCTATTAATGCCTTTTGATTTTTCGTAAGTTCTCAAAGCACCCATTCCCAATAAGGCCATTACTAAAGGCATCAAAGTTCCCATGTCTAATTCTGGTAAAGGTTTTGTGTCCCAATTAAAAGTTGCTATTAAAAATAATAAAAATTGTTTTAAAACATATTCCCAAAAAATTGCTAAAGCACAGCTAAAACCAATAAGAGGTCTCCATATTCTTTGAATGGCTCCTGATATTCCTCCAGCAGTGCTTTGAGCATCAGCTAAGTTAATGCTTAACTGTTTTTCTTTTAGCTTGGCTTCTATTTCGGCAAATTTTAATTTTAGAGTTTCTCGTTCTTCTTCAGAAGTATGCAGTTCATCTATAACATTTCCAACTGCTTGAATTGTTTTACCTCCAAATAATTTGCCTAATACCATTAAATTGCTCCGATAATAATAATAATTACTACAGCAACTATACCAGCTTTAATCCAGTCTTTCATTCCCCAATCACTCCACTCTTTCAAGTGCGCCCATAAGTCTTTTAAAAGTTTCATTGAAACCTCCTTTTGTTATTGTCTTTATATCATATATTAATTATCTTTAACAGAATTGTTAAAGTAACATTTCCCTTGTAAATCGACATTTAGTATAAGAACCCCTAATTTTTTTTGTAATTTAGTGGCTACTCTATACACTCTTGTCTTACTTCCCTTATATAATTTTTTATTTTTTCTATGACTCTCTACTTTAACATCTATGGGAATAAGTTTATTGTTTTTTAATATGACTATATCTATTGGACCAGTGTTATGCACATTATAAAAAACTTGATGTCCTTGATTCAATAACCATTGAATGGCGTAATATTCTCCAACAGTTCCTAATCTACTTTTACTTATTTGGGCCATGACATGTTTGATACAGATATTAGTATACCTACTATCAAACTGATTATGCCTAAAGCTTTTAGTGTACCTCTACTATTAGCAATAGTCATATTTAAACTGTTAATAGCTTCGGTATTTTTCTCGACTAATTCCTCAAGTCTATCGTTAATTTCATCTTGGCGAGTCCATTTCTCGTTCTCTTTTGCTTCATGTATTTCTAATTTAGTTGCCACTATTCACCTAACCCTAAGATATCTGCACCTATTTCCATTCCTTTATCTACTGCTCCTGCGCCAAGAGCCACTCCTTGAATACCTATATCTGCTGCAGTTCCTACAATATCTTCTGAAACTTCTTCATTACCTCTTACATATCCCGCTGCTGAAGATTCTAATACTTGAGATAAGTTCATTGCTCCTTTACTTAAATGTGCATTTTTATATGCATTTTTAAAATTATCAAAACTATAAAAATTAGCAAACCTTCTATTATCTAAAATATTAAGACTAGATAAAAACCCTCTAATGATTGTTCTTTTTCTATCTAATTGTCCAAAGAAAACATTTTGTAATGCAGCTCGTACATTAGCTTGACCAGATCCCATCTGATCTAATACAGGACTATAATATTGATCCATAAAGTCAGTCATTGCTTCTGCGTTATCTAACCATTTTTTTCCATACAGATTTTCATAAAAAACAGGGTTATCTACTATTTCTTGTTTCATAGCTTTAGGGTCAAAAAGAAAAATACCTTCTCCAGCTTGTTTTAAAGTTTTATTATTAAATTGCATTGCTGCATATTTTTTAAAATTTAATAAAAGGTCATCATCCATTAAATTCTTTTCTTTTGCTTCTTTAAAAAACTTTAACATCATATCTGGATTTTTTTGGAATTGACCATAAATAGCTTGAGTATCGTAACCAGATATTTTACCAACATATTTATTTAAAGTTTCTACAAGTTGTGCTCTTTTATTAGTTAATGTTTTTAATTCGTCAACTGCCTTTACTCCACCTTTACTAATTCGTTCCCATTCAGCTTTAGAGAAAAATTGTTCTGCAACTCCAGCATTATTAGTCATCCATGTTTTGTATAACTTATTAATTTCTTTATAATTTTTAGTTTCAAATGCTTCTTTTAATCCTTGCCCGGTATTTCCGTCTAATGTTCTTTGTAAACTTTCGAGTATAGATTCTTTAAATATTTGTTTTTGACCTATTAAGTCAGGAACATTTTCAAATAGATAAGCCATTTGATTTAACTGTTTCATTCCATTTGTTTTTCCTACTAAATTCGAAAATAAATTTGCTCCTTTTGTAGTTGATCCAATCTCATTTACGTTTAAAGTTTTTCGTAATAAATCTCCAGTTCTCATATCGCTTAAAGCTTTTAACTCTGAACGAACATTTAACCATTGATTAAATTGTTGCTCTCCTACTTCTTTTCCATGTTTATTAACAAATTGTTTTTTAATTCCGCCATACATATCTTCACGAAGTTTTTGAGCTAATATTAAAACTTTATTTTTTTTAGCTAAAGCTCCATAAAGATTTGGATTATCTATGATATCATTTAAATCATTTAAAAGTCGGTCAACTTGGTTATAAGATAAATCTTTTAATTTACCTTTTCCTGGAGTTCCTTTTGTAAAGATAGATACGTCTTTAATAATTGCTTCAAGAGCTTCTTTTTGACCGCCGTCCATATTTTTAAAAAAAGAAGTTTCTAATGTTTTTTTAAGTTGATATGCTTGACTTCTATATTCATTAGGACGGATAAAAGGTGTATCTAATTTTAAACCAGCTTCATTAAAAATACTTGCAATTTTAGTATTACCTTTTTGAATAGAAGTTGCAAGAAAATCATTAGCTTGTATAGTAACTAATTTAGGATCAAAACTTCCTTTATTAATCATAGTTAAAATAGATTGTAATTCATTAGCAACTGGAATAAACAAAGAAGAAGAATTATTAAGTTCTTTTTGAGTAATATTATTTGCAATCATTTTCATTTCATTTCCAAATAAATTTTTTGGATTAGCAGTATATGATGGAATTTCATCAACACCAACTCCCATCATTTTTGCATTTAGTAATTGAAATGCTTCACTCGTTTCTTTTATTAGTTGTGCTTGAGCTAAATCTAATTCAGTTGCTGCAAATGTACTCATTAATTTACCCTTAGCTTGTTTAGTTACAGGAAGTGCTCCTGCTTTAAAAGCTTGAAGAATACTTATATCAACTTGAGGAGCGTTATCTCCTATTTCATCTTTTAATATTTTATTAACTTTATTAACCATTTCTTCATTTACTTTTCCTCCAGCCTCTATAAAAGTATCGTAAGCTTTAATAACTTGTGTTGGAGGTAAATTTCCAGTTGCTCTTGAAGCTGAACGTTTAATTAATCTAGCTAACCCAGGAATGGCTACACCAAAAGCACCTTCTAAACTAGCTACTATTCCTACATCTTTTGCTAAATTTGTCCAGTTTTCTCCCATAAATTCTATTAATTTATCCATATCAACTTCTCCCTCTGATGCTTGAAGCGAGTACGCATATCCAAAACTTTGAGTTACTATTTCAGCAATTGATGCTCCTGTTGCAGCGCCAGTAGCAGACCCTAATATTCCTCCCGGAGTTCCTACTACTCCACCTATTATAGAAGCAGTTATTCCTGGTACTTCTCTTAAAAAAGCTGCGATATCTTTCATATCTGCTCCTGGAACATTAACTGGTGTTACATCTCCATTACCTATTCTATANGCAAGCATGTCTCCTTGCTTCCCATCATAAAGAGGAGAGAGTTCGGCAAATGTTCCTACTTTAATTAAAGAAGGATCAAGAGACCGATCCATGTTCATTAGTACAGATTTTAATAAATTCTTTTTAACTTCTATATCAGCATTAGGTCCTAACATTTCAACTATAAGTCGAGGAGCAATATTCATTGCGAAATCATCGTCAATACCGCCTAAAAGCATTGCTTCTTTTCCAGTAGTTCCTTCTAGTACACTGTTTTGATAATTAGCAAATGAATTTTTAACGTTAGCATCTCCTTGATTGTATAAGTTATCAGTCATCATTTTACTTGCTTCTTTAATCATTTGAGGATCAGCATATCCTGGAGTTGCGCCTTCTCCAAATTTTTCTTGAGTTAATTGAATAGCTTTCTGATTAATTTGATCTGTTAATAATTTATTAGGCTGAATAAAATTAGTAAAGACATCTTCATAATAAGTATCCATACCTTCTTTCATTCTTTGATCTTGTAATGTAGCGCCTTCTTTAATAGCGTTTAAACTTATTCCAAAATTATTACGAAGGTAAGTTTCATTTGATTCTTCTACTTTATCATCTTCAAGTACAGGTAAAGTATCTACTTCAACGTTAGCATCGGGATTAACATTTTCTATTATTATATCTTGTATTTCAAGAGGTAATTGCGATGTATCAACCATTACATTCCTAACCCTAAATCATTATTTAATATCCAAACGTAATCTGCGTTTTCTTTATTTAAATCTACACTTCCCCAAGCTACATCTTTGTAATCTCTATTTTCGCCAGCATATGTTATACCGTAAGTATCTTCAAATTCATCTACTAAAATTTGCATACTCTTTTCAAGAGTATCCATATCTACAGCATCATTATTAAGTAAAGTTTTATAAATATTATTAATCTGAACTCTTTCTGAAAAAATAAGTGTTGATAATTCTTGTGCTCTTTCAAAAGATTTTTCATCAGTTTTTTGACTAAAGATGTTAACGAGTTCTTTTTTATTTTTTTCTCCCATAGCTTTTTCTTGTCCCGTACGCTGTTCTTTTGTATCAGCAAAATTTAGAATAGCTAATTTAGAAGCAGCTCTCATATCAGGGTCGTCCATCCCGTTATATCCGAATGCACGTGCTGCTTCTTCAATACCAGCAGTATCATCTCCTGCTATTCTTGACGCATATGTTTTATTAGCTTTATCTTCTCCCCATGCTCTTGCATAATCTAAAGCTGTAGTATATTTTTTACCGTTAAATTCAATTCCAGTTGTTGAAGAATACATTCCAACTTGTAAGCCCTGTGCTTCTAATTCGTTGAGCCATACATTAATACCTTCATTAGTTAGTTCATCATATCCATAAATTCCTTGGTATAAAGAAGCTAATTTAAAGAATGATTTTGATGATAAGTTAGGTCGTGTTTGTTCTAAGAAAGATACATCTTTATCTGAAACCGGATATAAAGCTTTAAGTTTAGGAAGAATATCATTCTTTACAAGTGCTCCTACTATTTCTCTCGTTTTAAATACATCTTGACCACCTTGTAAAGCGTCTTGAATTCTTAACCCTAAAGCACTATCTCCAAATACTCTATCTGCGATGTTAGCAAAAGGTTGGAAGAAAGTTTGTAATATACCTAAAGAATCTGTTGGTTTTTCTAGGGTTCCTAATAAATTTACTGAATCAGCGAGAGTTTGAGATGACTCTTCTGATACTTTATATGTTTCATAAAACGCAGTAACATCATCTTTTGCTTGTACTGCAACATCAGTTTCATTTGGTTTTAGAGCTGTACTTGAATCTTTTGTATCTGGAGCTAATGCTGCATCTAATGTACCATAGATTTTTTTACCAGCTAGTGATCCTACAAGTCCTTCTATTTTTACTCTATCCCCTTTTTTAAAGTTGTCATATCCAGAATCTTCTAAAGCTTTATCTAAAGCTTCATTTTCTCCAAATACCGCAAAAAATTCTTGGTTATCATATTTTAATCCTTCTATTTCTATATTATCAATATCAAATAAACCACTTGGTCCTACGTTAGCTGTAATCTTATTCGTTCCACCTTTAGTGTTATTCTCTTGTATTCTCTTTTTCATATCATCAGATAAAAGAGCATCTACATTTGCATTTGTTCCTATTGTATAATTTTCAAATGTTTCGTCAGTATAATTTTTATCATTAGGTTTAAGAATAGAATCAATACCTATTAAATTATTATTACCGTCATATTCTAAAGTAATTTTATTATATTTATTAGTAAGTGATTGAGACTGAAGGTAATCATAATAAGATATTACTTTATCCCCCTCTTTACTATATGGCATTAATTTAAGATAATTGTCTATCATTGTATTATTCCCGGGAAGATATAACATATCTATATATCTATTTTTACCTGGAGTTCCAGCTTTTGCTTGATTAGCCGCTGATAAATAAGTTGACGTGTCTATTAGAGCTTTTGACATTTTAGCAAAAGGTGAAGCGAAACTTGGTGTTCCACCTTCTTGTATCATTCGTAATCCAGCTTGTGTTTGAGGAGACTGTAAAAATGCAGCAAATTTATCTTCGTCAGTTAAAGTTTCATATGCACTTCCTACTTTATTATACATTCCTTCAACAGCTTGAAAAGGTATCCCTGCTATTTGTGAAACTACTTTACCAAAAGTTAATTGTTCTTCAGGATTTGGTGGATCTTCATTTTTAGTATCGACTTCAGCAGAAGCTTTTATAACTTCTCCTCCAGTTCCTGATTGATTTACAAGAGCTTGCATTTGACCAATAGCATCTGGTTGATTAAGAAAGTTATCAACCATCATATCATTTCCAGTACCACCGCCACTTTCTGCAATTAATCTAGCTATTTTTTCATTATAAGCTACATCACTTTCTGGTAAAGCTCCCATTCCAGCACCAGCTCCAGCTGACTGTTCAGATTGATATTGATCGTAAAGTTTATCTAAACTTCCATACTTACTAATAAGTTGTTCATTAACGACTGTTTCTAACTCTCCATTATTATCATCTGATAATGTTTTTAACTGTGTAATATCATCTGTAGCAGTTCCATTAGGATTAAAAAAATTAGCTATTGCCATATAAATTTAAATTTATAAACTCATTCCAGTCATTGCGGCTCCAGCTATTTGAGCAAATGGTGACGTTCCTCCAATAACATTATCTTGTGAACCAGTAGATGACTGTCCATAACTTCTTATAGGTGCCGCTCCCATTATTTGAGATAAGAAACCAAGTTGACCTCTTCCAAATCCTTGCTTTTCTATAAAGTCTTTATACAACTCATTTAAATTAGCTTGGTTAAGAGCTTGTTCTTGTCCACCATATTGCATAGCACCTTGTGCTTCGTTCATTGCCGCTCCTTGTTTTTGTAATTGAAGTCCAGGTATTGCTTGTGCTAATTGACCAAGATTATTCATTCTTATATTTCTATCAGTTTGAAAAGCACCTCTTCCTGATTCAAAACCACCAGCCATTAATGAAGCTGTTAAATCTCCACCAGCTTTCATTTCTCTTTCCTGTGCTAATGCATTTTCAATTACTGCTCTTGATCCACCATAAGCTCCTGCTCCTATTTGAGTAGCATCTCGTCCCGCTCTTTGTTGCCCTGCTATTTCGCCTAAATTTGCCATAGACCTATTCACTACATTTTCAATGTACGGATTCATGTATTGGTCTACAGTAGCTCCTTCAAATCTTTCTTCTCCGACAGCCTGCATCTGATCCATCATTCCTCGAGCTTCTTCAGTAGCACCTGATTTTGCAAACGCTCCTAAATTGTTTTGAGCAACATTCATTGCATCTCGTTGTCCTTGAGTAAAGTCCGCTATTCGTTGACCACCATAAGCTTCAAATGGTTTTTTAGATTCAGCTTCAGCTCTTTTAAATAATGCTTCTTGTGCTTTTTTAAAATATTCAGGAATTTCGTATTTAGTTTCTCCAGAAGAACCTGCCGCTACAACTGATGATTGTGGTTTAAATATACTTCCCATTATAGCCCCTCTGAATAAGTTCCGCCAAGATAATTAAGATTTTGTCGTGTAACCCATTGATGTTTTCTCTCCATATCTTTACCTTGCATAATTTCTAAAATCATTGGTGTATTTCTTCCTTTTGCATACTCTCTTGCAAAATCCAATAAACTTTTAGCGATATTAGGATTTCTTTTCGTTTCATCTACAAAAAACCATAACGTTCTATAAAAAGCTTTATCAGTGTACCAAGTATCACAATTTGCCATTGCTATACTTCCAATAATCTTATCATCTTGCTCTGCTACGACAACAAAGTGTTGACGTATGTATTCTAATATATTTTCACTTGCTTTACTATTGTTTGTTTGTCCAAAATTAAGTTTTGTTTCAATTAGCCATTTTTTTAAAAGTTCTCTTATTTCATGCGTGTCAGTATCTTTAGCTATTCTTAATTTAATCATCTAATAATCCTTTAGTTTTTAATACATCTATTAGTGTTCCAAGTACATTAATAACGTCATTTAAACTTGCTGTAGAGCCATTTAATGTCTTTGTTTCAGTTATATTCGAAGTTGAATAACCAATTGCTGCAGCTTGATTTATTTGAGTTAAGTATCTTTCTAATGTGCTACTAGTAACATTTATAGTAGTTATTATATCTTGACCTTCTATTGCAATAGGTAAACTCGGAGGTGGTTTAAAAGTCATCTTCTACCATCTTGTTTTGTATCCATTCGTAAAGTACCAAATCTCCAGTTATCACTAGTAGAAGTATCGTTAAATATTTTAAGCGAAACTTGCCGTCCACGTGCTCTCATATTCACTAATCTAGTAGAAGAAGTAACTGATAAGTTAGTCGTAGTCGTCTGAGAATCCGCAGGAAAATCACGAGATTGAACAACCATTTTTACAGTACCGGCTAAGTTTTTAAAGTCAGGAATTATCCCTCTAATAAAAGTAAAAGTATCACCGTCTGCAATATCAGCATCACCACTCGTTAAAGTTGATTCTAAAATAGCGCCATCATCCGATGTTCCTGATTCATGATTAAATAAAAATGAACGACCTGCAGTTGCTCCGAAGATAGTATCTTGTGTTGTTGCTGTTGACGTAGGACTAAAATTTAAAGCCATAGGCTGTTGAAATACTGCGTTATCTATCCATGCAGTTCTATTTAGATTACCTATATACCATACGTTTTCTACATAATTATAAATAACATATCTATCTATTTCACTACTACTAGCAGAACAATAATACCAAACTACTTCATTAAATTGATTATTCTCTCCTGCATATACTTGCGAGTATTGAGTTCTATTAATATCATTAAACACATACTGTTTTACGCTACAAGGTATTTCTTGTATTGCCCCTGCGTAAGTCATAAATCTACCATCGGCCATCCAATAAGCTTTATCATTTACTACTACTGCTGCATTTAAAGCAACGAGCCCACAATCTGTTCCTAATAATCTAAATCCAAAAATATAAGGAGGACCAATAAATTGCATTGAGTGTAAAGCAGTATCAGTCCAGACTAATATTTCACCACGTGTAGACTGCGCTGCGATGATTCTACTTCCTTCTCCTAATCGTTGAGAGCCCGAAGTATTAGTAACTCCCGGAGTCCACGTTGTAAAATTTTCTTGACTAGACCAACGAATAAACATTTTATCTTGAGTAGTACTTCCAATTAAAGTAGTTCCAAAACAAATAGCGTGTCTATCTGGAGTAGAAATTAATCCAGTTACAGATTTAGTAGGAGCATTAGTTACTATCGTTAATGGAGTTCCTACTCCTGCACTAGTATCCCATTTATATAATCCACCATTTTTTAACCACGCAAATAAATCTTCACCAGCATTATCAAAATGCCATATCCCTGCGTCAAGAATAACATTAGATGTAGAACGAGCTGTACCCCAAGTTGAAGTGCCCCATGTATTAGTTCCCCAACCATACCCAAAAGTTTGAGTTGCAGGCTCACCTTCTAATTGAAAAACAAAACTAGCTGTTCCATTAGTAGTTATTCCCGCTGCTGTTTCTGTATTATTAGTTGCCATCGTTAAAGTAAATTTATCGGCATTAATAACAGTTTGCACTTCAAATTGTTGATTAAAATTAGCTGCAGTAAAACTAGTTGTACCTGCTAAACTTGTAGTTCCACTAATAGTTACAAATTCACCAGCGATACAACCATGATTTGTTACTGCTACTGTAAAAATAGCTGATCCATTAGTAGTAGTAAAACAATTGTTTTGTGTATTAAATGTAGCTCTTATAGGAGTGATATCATAAAAGTTATCGCCTTCAAATAAATAAACTTTTCTGTTAGTTCCAATAGCAGCGAAACGAGTTCCACTTAAATCGAACCAACTAAATAAACCTCTCGCTACTCCCATTAAAGCGAAAGTAGAAGCTTTAACCCAACCTCCTATTTTTTGAGGAAGGCCATAACGAAAACGTATTTTATCTCCATCAACCCATTGACCCTCAGCACCATATTCTGTCGTTTCTTTATTTATACCGCCTATAAATTTTACATTAGTATATGCCATTATTTTATCTGTTTCTTATTATTAGCCTCAATTATTTTTATATTTAAATCTTTATTAGCTTGTACCATTTCATTTCTAAAACTCTCTATTGCAGCACCAGCTTGATTAGTTTGTCTAGAATTTTCTATCATTAACATTGGAAGCATAGCCATAGAACAACCATATTCATCTATATCTTCTCCAGTTTGAGGATGCATTCCTTTTATTTGTATAAACCAAGCACAATCAAATTTTTTACATGGTTCAAAATTATTTAAAGGACAATTATCTTTTACCTCTAATTTCATATTAATCTTTAGCTGCTATAATTACATCTACATATTGAACAGCTAAATCGACAGTGTCGGTATCAGAGAAAGAATGAGTGTGTGCAGCTCCAGCTAATGTGCCATTAGTATGAGAGTGACCACCTCCTCCACCTACATAATCAGTGTAAAATCTTTTTGCTCCACCATCGTTACCGGTATTTCGAGTTCCTGCACTTACACTATCTCCAGTACCAAACTCAACATGTCCTCCCGATAAGTGTCTGTGCGATGGTATTTCTGTTAAAGCTAAAGTATGACTTCCTGTACTTCCAGTTATCGTTACTGCAGTTGATCCACTTGTTCCCGATATAGATACAGTTTGACTAGTAAATGCTCCAGTAAAAGTTTGACTTCCTCCTGTAGTTACTGATCCAGTAGTAAGTCTCAGTGCTTTATTATTATGAGTAGTTTCTTTTGTCCAACCAGTTGGAGAAGCAGATTGTTGAAATAACATTTTAGTACCTGAAACAAAAGGCTGTATCCCAGTTAAATTAGTTCCATTTCCTATATAAGTAGTTGAAGAAGTTCCTACATTTGCTCCCATAGTGTCTATAACTTTAGTTCCATTTTGTACATAAACAGAAGTAGTTCCACCTTGAGTTAAAGTTATATTATTTGCAGCATGCCCAGTTGGAGCGATTTGTAATGTAAAAGAACCTGAAGTGTTATTAAATAATGTATATTCTTTTTCTATCGCTGGTAAAAATACATAAATGTTTCCTGATAATGAGCCATTAAAATCTATTACTTTATTTCCAGCTTCATTTGTTGTTTCTACATCAGGGTCTCTATTCGCTGTAGTCAAAGTAACGTTAGCACTACCAGATACTGATTTACTTAAATATCCTCCTACTGATGCGTCTATTACTTTTAAATTATCGTTAGTGTTATTTCCCCAAGTACCAGAATTGGCACCGGCTTCCATAACTTCCATTTTTAGTCTTGCAGTGTATGTTGATGCCATTTTTATTTATCCTTAATTTATTTTCGTCCAAGTATTAGTAGTTGTCGCATTTACATTCGTCCATTGGTTATTTACGCCCGGTACCACTGGATCCCAGAAAATTGCTGAACCAACTCGTATATTAGCAGAAATTCCAGAAATTGACAGTATTTGATCACGATTAATTGTAACATTTCCAGTTAGGGCACTTAAATTTTGACTCCCTGCTGCAATGAATTGATTAGTAGCTTGAGTAACATTTCCTACTCTTACAGTTCCATCTAATCCAGTAGCAGTTAAAACTACTCCACTTGCGATAGTAACATTACCAACGCTAGTTCCTAATTGTTGCCCGTTAAGTAAAATATTATTAGGAATGTTGACTAAAACATTTCCAGCAGCAGTTGAAAGTTGTTGACCTAAAGGTATTATCGTTTGCCCTGTATTAACGGAGAAAGTAGAAGAAGCTGCTATATTTAATTGTTGTCCTTGAGCTACAACTGGTCCATCTATAATAATATTAAGGTCGCCTTGACCTATATTTAATTGCTGATCTGGAGCAGTAAATAAAGCAGTACCAGTAACTCCAGCTACACTATTAAGAGTAGCATTTAATAATTGAGCAGTAGGTATAACTACTGTTCCAGCTCCTACTGTAACATTTCCAACAGTAATAGTTGCTTGCTGTCCTGAAACAGCTACTATTGCATTATGACG
>JGI24004J15324_10000682_pt1 | contig 13645 bp, 23 predicted proteins | sample LinPmetageLP32_FD_15324 | JGI IMG/M metagenome (IMG submission 15324)
GGGCGGGCGGGGACTTCCAAATCTCATCCTTTTCGGAGTACCTTTTGGGGGTGGGGGTAAAAATTGACCTCCGAAAAATTGCATGATCATTTTCACCTTTTGGGATTTTTGCCTCAAATGTGCTCCCACCTTCTAAAATAATAAAGTTGATAACTGTCACTCGGGGGAGTTTTTTTTCTTTTTTGGCTCAAGAATCGGCTTTCTTGCTAGAATTTCACGCAATGCATCAGCAACCTCGGGCATTACCTTCTCAATCGTTGCAAGTGCTCGGTTTTGGCGTTGATGATTTGCTTGTTTGGACTCCATCTCTTCCTTGCCTAATGATGCCAAAGATTTTGCTTGTAATCGGTCACCACTTAAAACCTCAACTGCAATCCAAAAACAAAAAGGATCGGCTCGATATAATCTCAAGAGTTTTGTCATCAACAAAATCGGACTTGTTGCATCACAGTCCTTGAGCTCAATCAAGCGCACACATATCTCACTCGTGATTTGCGTCCGTTCGGGCATATCCTCTCTCTCTGTGATATCGTAACCCATATCGGGGATAAACCTCACATATTTGGATTGAGTTCTGTCCATCACATGAGGCTTGGATGGTCGAGCAACTGGGTGACATCCTCAGACAATTCGGGCTCTTCGGCAAAAAGCATCATCTGCTTGTCCTCAAAATTAACATATATCCCCTCAAGTGCTTGCTCCAAGGTTGCAACTGCTTTCTTGTATCGTTTGTTTGTCTCCCTTTTCTCTGCCTTAAGAGTTGCAACTGCCCTCCTTATTTCGCTTGTCTGTTCAAAAAGCTTTTCGGCTCCTGTTTTTTCCTGTTCCTGCTCCATATGTGTCCCTTTGTTTTGTGTTTGTGATGCCCCCCCTATATGGTCGAGCGTGATATCGATGACCCTCCCCACCACCTCAAGATTTTTTGCTTCTCTCTTGGCTTTATCTCGGGCAATTCTTTTGATTTCAGCCTGTTGATCTTTTTTGATCTTTTCTTTCATTGCCAAAATGTTGGGAGATTGGTCTCTCATAAAAGCAATTTGCCCCTCCAAAAGCTTAATGATTGAGTGAGGAGAATATCCGTTCTTGATATCCATCGGACTCATTGCATCCATTCCAAGCTCTTTGAGCGTCTTGATCCTTGCCTCAAGCAGTTGAGCCTCTCCCTCCCCCCCTTGGGGATTGTCGAGATGCCCTGCTTGGGGTGGTGGAGTCTTTTTGATCATGTCCAAGAGTGTCCACATTCGGGGCAAGTGATTTCTGTCGGTTCTGATTCCTCGGGCGTTCCTTGATGAATTTCAGAGACCAATCGCTCAAGGTCTGCATCTGTGTATCCTGTGAGCTCAAGATCGTGCTCTCCTGTGTCCAGTTCCTCGATAAGGTTTTTAAGTGAGACGGAATCAAACTCGGAAAGCTCGGCAAGTCGATTGTCTGAAATCATATCTGCCCACTCTTGAGCATCACTTTCGTAATCTTGGAAATCAACTGGTGCTTGAGTAAATCCTGCAACTCGGGAGGCCATGAGTCTGCCATGGCCTTTCACAATAAAGCCCGAGCGATTGCTCACGACAATTGCTTGCCTCCATCCTTGGAATTTGAGCACTTCTGCCAAGAGTGCAATTTGATTCTCGGGGTGAGTGTTTGGGTTTCTCGGGTTTGGGATCAGTTCTCCCAAATCCACAAGCTCAGAATGGGCGCACTCAACTTTCATCGATTTGGTTGATCATTGTCATAAATTCAAAGGCCAATTGTGGAACTATTGCGTTTCTGATTGAGTCAATTCTGTCCACCCTATAGGAAAGCCCATCATCCACTCCTCGAAACTCGCGCAACGCTGTTTCCCAAGGTTTGTTCCACGGAACGGATTTGCAGACCCCCCCCACTCGTCCAATCTCCCCACGACATGATTGCGCCCTTGGTTTGATGTTCCGCATGGAGTAGGCAAAAACCCAAATTCGGTCTCTCCTGTGGGGCGCATCAACGGAGCAAGCCGGAACAATGATCGCATCCGTGGAGTAGTCGAGATTCTCCAAGTCATCAAGCACCGAGTCGAGTTCCAACGAGATGAGACCAAGCACATTTTCAGCAATGATCCAACTGGGTCGCGCTTCTGATATAACTCTAGCCATTTCCGGCCAGATCGCTCGGTCATCTTGCGAGCCTCGTCTGAGCCCACCATTACTGTATGGCTGACAAGGAAATCCTCCTGTGATGAGCGCCGGATTTTTGAAGTCTTTTCCGTTGATGTTTTTAATGTCTCCGAGGTTTGGGATTCCAGGGAAGTTTTTTGCAAGGACTCGGCAGGAGTAGGGGTCGATTTCGGAGAATCCAATTGTTTGGAATCCTGCCCATTTAGAGGCGAGGGCAAATCCCCCAATTCCCGAAAAAAGGTCGAGGTGAGTTCTTCCTTTTTCACTCAACTTTAAGCTCCTCTTGAATTGGTTTGCCAGTTCTGATGACTTGAAAAAATTCAACAATCCGAGAAAAGAATGCCTCGTACCGAGCAGGAGAATGAAACCTTGGCCTTGCATCTTTTTTTGTCACTTGCGTGGTAAGCAAAGTGGGCTTGTGAAAACAGATTCGGGCATCGATAATCTCAAAGAGTGATGCCTCTCCTCTTTCCGTAAGTTTCTCCGAGAACAAATCATCAATTACCAAGATATCGGCTTTGACTATTTCCGCTTTCCATTTTCGGAATGCTCGCTCGGATCGAATGACCTCCATTAGTTCATCATAAAATCCTCCGTGAAAATATGCCTTGATGGTTTTTCCTTGCCTTATGAGTTTCTCAAGGAGCAAGCAAAGCGTCCGAGTTTTCCCTGTTCTTGTGTCTCCGACTAAAACAAGTCCTTTGCCTTTTTCTGTCCTTTCCCATGCCAATGCATCAATGACCTGTTCCATCCCCATATCCTTTTCTAATCGTTTACGATCCGTCTCCCGATAGAGTGGTGGAATAATTTGCTCAAGCACCTCCTCCTTCTCTCTTTCTTTCTCGGGATTGTTTTGTCCTCTCATGTGCCTTTCGTAACACTCATCACAAGCAACTGCCTTCATAGATGCCACTTCAATGGCATTCCACTTTTCTGTTTTCCCACAATGTGGACAGTCACGATCCACAAATGGCGCTTTGGATTTCCACTCTTTGAGATTAGGGCAGGAACACATCACAAGAAAGTCCCAATCCTCCCAACTGGAGGGTGGTTGCCAATCACCCGAATGGGTCAGAATAGTCCCGATCTTTTTCGGTTCTTGGATTGTCTCGGTTGTCATATTTTCCCTCTAGGGTTTTTGCACAGTTCTCGGGGTTGATTAGGAAAGAGATTTCCGCTCGAAAGTTTTCTGACCTTCCGGCCAAGAAATCGGATGCCTCTGCCTTGATGAATAAATCCTTAAAGTCTACGCCCTCGGACAGTCTTGCATTGATGTGGGAGATTCTTTTGTCCGTTATGGTTTTGCATGGGGGCAAGCTTGGGCAGAGCAAGTGGTATAATTCTATGACCTCCTGCGCCTGTTCTTTCTTTGTTTTTATATTCTCTTCTACTTCTTCTTCTACTTCTACTTCTACTTCAACTTCAGCGCGCCCTCGTGCGCGCGCGCCTTTGCTTGTGTTTTGGTCTCCCTTTTGCTTTAGCTTTTGCTTGGAGTTTGCTTGAGTGTTTGCTTGAGTTTTGCTACCCCCTTTGCTTCCTGCTTCAGTTCTTTTTTGCTTGAGGGTTTCATCTCTTGAAAACCTTCGGGAGTAAATTACACCCTCCTCAACTGAGCAGACTCCTGCATCAGAAAGCTCATTTAAAAGCTCGGAAACTAAGCTCTCCTCAATACCTACCAAACGAGAGATTTGGGCATCTGTCAGAGCTTTGCCATTCATCTCTAGAAATCCATATCGAGCACCATCTCTTTGCCCGATCTCGTGCATTAGGCAGAGGAGTTCAACCCATAATCCACGAGCTTGCAAAGTGCAGATTCGGAGTGATGAATCAACGCGCCAATCCGCAGGATAAAACTGGAAACTTGGACGCTTCATCAAAAAGGCACATTCTCCTCAAGATCGGGATCAACAGGCTTGCTTGGTTGAATGGTTTCCATGGGCTCGGTTTGTTCCTGCTCTCCCTTGATTGGGGTGACTCTTGTAATCTTGTTATATTGTTTTCCGTTGTAGGAGGTGATTTCCACCTTTCCCCGAAACTGATTTCCAACAAACTGAGAAGCATCAAGGAAAGTTTCCTCTCCTGCTTTTAATGTCGTGCCTGTCGCATGGAGGTAAGCATTAACCTTTTTCGCTCCCATTTCAGAAAAGAAAAGGGAGTGGTATATCCAAGTGCCAGTTCCACCCTCCTCTGCCTTTAATTGAATGTAAGGGTCTCCGTCCTTAGTCACGAGCTTTGCTCCGTCTCTAGATGTCTCATATGCATCGAGAACATGGAAGTTATACCAAGCCGGCTCTAATATAGGCTTTGCAGTCTCACCCTTGTCCTCGGGTGGTTGATATTCAAATTTAATACTCATAAGAAGTTAGTTTGCGAAATAAGGGGCAGAAGTTTTTGAGCAACGCCCAAGGTGATTTTCAAATCGTTGGAAAGGTATGCGAGAGCCTCCTCTTTGTTTTCTCTGTAAAGCTTTGCAAAGAATTTTCCGTTTCCGTTTTTACCTTCGAGGCCGAGATGTTTGGCAAATCTGTCCAAGGAAATATTCTGTTGATATCCTCCGAGACTCCATGCGCTCATTGTGTCAAACCATGGTGATCCCCAATATTTTCCACGCTCGGGCATCAACTGCCAAGGTGGTTCGATTCCGAGGCAATAAGATCGCCTCACCAAGAACGGACAATCAAATCCGATGATATTGTGTCCCACCAGTTTTAGCCCAAGTTCATGTGCTTGTAACGCCTTGTCCCAAAATTCTTGAACGATCTTTTTCTCATCCTCTCCATGTAGCAGAGTCTCCTCGGGGTTTGAGAAATTTATTTGCAAAATCCCAATGGCAAGAATTTTCCCATACTCTGCATTAAGAGCCGCCCTGTTCTTGATTCCCTTTAGGTGACTCTCTCGGGCATCATTAATTTTGTCATTGATTTTTTTAAAGTCGGCAAGGTTACCTGTTTTCACAGAGGCAGGATCAAACTCGGGTGCAATCCTCTCAATTTCCTCGTCATCCAAGGGAGAGGTTTCGATATCAAATGCCATTATGCCCATGGTCATTCCTCTTCCTCCTCTTCATCTTGTTCCTCGTCCTCAGTTCCCCACATCTCATCTGCAATGTCATCGTCTTTGGGCTCTAGTTTCCACCATTCGTCGATTTTCATAGTCTCATTTCCAATTGCTTTGATTCTTGAAAGTATTTTCGACAGACCCTCACAGTTTTTCCTGTCACTGGGCATTTGGTATTTGTTGATTCCGTCAAATAACCTTTTTTTATTAACTCAGTTATTCTAGGTCGAACTGTGTTCATATCATCAAGCCCAAGTGTTTCTTTCACTTGACGATCAGTCATTGCTCTTTTGCCTATTTTGAAAACTTCAAAGATTTCTTTGTGCCTTCCTTTTAAATCTTCTTTGATTTCATAAAAAGAAGAGTGGGAATTAACATGGATCATTTCTCTGCCTTTGTTTCAGTTGCTTCTTTTGCCTGCTTGGCAATTTCCTTGTGCCACTCGGCAACTTTTATGGTGAGTCCATCCACTCCCATGTCTCGGACTTTCTCAATCACTTGGGGAATCATTTCTCGGACATCGATATCCTTTGCCTCAAACATTGCACGAGCTCCCTCGACTTTGTCGATGATTGCCAACGCATCAACCCAAGGATCAACTGGAGGCTTTTTCTTTGATTTGCGTGGTCTTGCCTTTGCTCCTGCTGATGGAGCGGCCGGCTCTTTCATTGTTGCCTCACCATCATCGTCGTCTCCTTCGGCAACGATTCCGAGGATTGATGCAAGGGCATATTTTCTTGAGTAGGTGCAAGCAGAGCCAAGGGCATGATAATCGGGCGTTGCCAACAGGGGCAAGGTGCTCTCGATTGTTTGCCCACTCTCGTGCATGAGGATCGTCTTGAGCACGATCTGCTCTCCCTCGGTCTCGAATAACTGGACAAAGGAAAGACCATTCTTGGCGAGGGCGGATCGAGATGCTTCCACAATTCCCGAGAGCTCAAGGTAATCATATTTCCTGTGGTCATTCCGTCCTGTTTTTTCAGCAGGAATCATCATGCCTTGAGCTTTTGATAATGCTCGTGCTAGTTCATTAATTTCTTTTTTCATTTTTGTTAGGGTTTGCAAATTTTAAATTTGCAACATACAGGATTCCTGTTTCGTCCTTTTTTATGATTCGAGTGATAGACTGAGAATCATCTCTGTCCTCGATGGGTTCTGCTTCTAGAAAAAGCCTAACTTGTTCCCGAGTCACAGAATCCCCAAAGGATTCGGGAGGGATACAACTAGGCATTTGATTTTTCTGCCTTCAACGATTTGAGCAAAACTCTTCGGACAAATTGACTTGTTCCAAGGTCTTGTTCAAAAGCTTGTTTTGCAATGATCCGCTTTTCTTCGGGTGATAGATGTATGGTAACCGAAGCATTTCTCTTCGGACGCTTTAGGGTGGTTGGGGTGGTCATGCCCTAATTTAAAAAAGGTTATCAGAGTCGATGCCAAGCGAAAAGTTGCATTGTATATCAATCGAGTCGGATAGCCTCTATTGGAAGTGCACCGAACCCCTGTGGGCGTTGATTGATCATGTTGCTTTGGTAACAGAGTTTTGCACTATCCCCTTTATGCAAGCAACTTGCATATTATTATAAATTTTGAGAAAGGTTGTAATTGCCTCGATTTGCCTCTATATAATATGTGGCAATTCGCACACAAATGAAAACTCACAACATTACAATCCGCATTCCCGAGAATACCCACATCCGTGCAAAGTCTATTGCACAGTCCCTAGATTTACCGACTTCTCAGATTTATAAATGGCTTATTGAGTCAAGCATGGAAATCGTAAATAGAGAGAGTAATGCCAGTTTGCTTCCAAAAAAACTGCAAGTGATCAAAAGCAATTTATGAAAGAGCGTTTCTCCGTTTTCTTTTATTCCATCCCTGTCTTACATTTAATTCCTTGAAAGCATCCTCGGGGATTTGAAAGTCGTTTGTTTTAACAAAGAGATGGTTGTCTTGGTCTAACCAAGCTTGATATTTAACGCCCGAAAATAGTTCGCAAGTAAATATCTTGTGATCAAAGTCGATTTCAATAAGTCGCACATTTGCTCGAAGGATCGCTCTGAGCTTTTCTCTGTCTTCTATTCCCTCGGGAATTTCACCCATCGCTTTCTTTGCCGTTCTGATCGCTTGCTTGAGCGTCTCTGCCTCCTCTGCCATTTGATCCTTTTGGGTAGCCATTGAATCAAGCTCAGTAAGCAAAGCAACTTTTGAGCTCCCTGCTTGCTTTGCCAATTCCATCAAAGAATCCATTGAGTCGGATGCCTCTGAGATTTTGTTCTCGATCAATGAAAGCCTCTGCTCCTCCTCGGTGACTTGAGAGGTTGCTTTCAACGCAAGTCTGCAAGTCGCAAGGAATATGTTTTGGAAATCCATATAGTTCCAAGAAAAAGAGTTTTTGCCAATGCCTTGCTGTGTGAATCGTTGTGATCGCAGATATTCCCTGCGCTCTCCTTTATATCTGCTAAATGTATATCTAACCCCTCTGCCCGATCCAACCTCTTTAGCGAGTCCCGAAAAGGCATTCCTCGGAGATGGTTTAGAACCACCGGTCTTGTGGGTGCTTGATTTTGTCCGCGCCTTGAGAATTGTCTGCACCTTGGCAAAGAGTTCCTTGGAAATGGCACTGGGATAATAGTCTTCCACAGTTCCTGCTGTCTTATATTTGCGTTTTCCATTCTCGTCATGGTAGGGCTCATTGACCACCAAAGTGCCACAGGCTGATTTTGATTTTAATAATTTACGAACAGAAGAAACGCCCCAAACGCCAGTTTTCCCTCGGGATGTAAAAGGTGGATTTCTTTCTTCATTTAGTTTTGCAGTAATTCCGAAAGGGGTGAGTCCATCCGCGCACATTTGAAAAAGGCTTTGCAAGATTTTGGTCTGCTTTTGCAAGAGTACAACCTCCCGAGTTTTGGAGTCTCGTTTCATCCAACAGGGTAAGCGCCCCATCTTTGAGGGCTTTCCTTCGAGGGCATTCTTTCGAGACTGTTTCCAAGCTGAATTTATTCTCCTGCTTTTAGTTTCCGATTCATCATTTGCACGAGCCATGGATGCAATTGCCATTTGTAAAAGAAACGGATTTCTCTCAATCGAGTCCCTGGAATGTGTCTGCCCATCGATCAAGGTGACAATGGAAATCTCCGACTTGATTAGTTCCATATAAAGCGTGAGAGCCTCAAGAACTTTTTCCCTTGAAAGCCTGTCTATGTTCTCAACAATCAAAATGGAGTGCTTGTCGATCTTGTCCATTCTGACGAGTTCGAGAAACTTGCCAAGGACTCCGAGCATCCTGTTTTTTCCACGGAATGCCGAGATGCCATGGTCTTGCATCTCCTCGACAAGCTCGACATCATTCTCGGAGCACCATTGGCGTGAGCCATCCAGTTGCCTCCTTTGAGAGTCTCCCTTGAGTTGCTCGATGTTGGAGAATCGCAGATATGAATATGCCTTTGGTTTGCTCATGCTTACCTCCACCACCCAAAGCCTTGGCTTAGAAAATCATTGAAGTCTGCGACATAAAACCCTCCTCCTGTTTCTCCTGTCACAGGATTGTCTATTCCATTTTCGAGTTGTACAAAAATGTTCATCTCATCGTCCTCGGAATATAGGTCTTTTTCTATTGTTAAAAAAGGCAAAGCCTCTGCCTCTTTCCATGATCTTGGCTTTTTTAATCGGTCTGATTTGATCACGGCTCTCCTCCTGCATAGGTGACCCAAGCATGCTGAGCTTCGTTATTGAGCAAGTGCTCAATGATGGAGGTCTTGTCATTCTTGCACTCAATGCGTTCAACCATTTCGGGCTCAAATTTGATAGGCTTTTCGCCCTCTCTATAGTCCCAATTCTCAAGGAACTCGTGCTTGTCTTCCTTGAGCCAGTTCTTAACTGCTTGCTCGGCCTTTATGCGACTCGGGAAAAATTGGCAAAACCGATCTCCCATTTGTCCCTCTACCTGTGCTAAATAAATGATCATGACACTACCTCCCTCTCGATGAAATTATATCGATTGGTTTCGGGCTCTTCACCCTCCGTCAGAAAGATTGCCTTGTTGCCTGTCGAGTGCTCGACAATCTCACCTGTCTCGATGTCCTCCTCTTCGAGAATCTCCTCGGCAAAGATGACCTTTTTGACATCAAAGCAATGTCCGCATCTTGGGCGCTCGTTTGTGATTTGCACCTCGACATCGGAAAAGCCTTCGAGGCTTGCCTTGGCAACCTCCTTGGAAAGTAGTTCTATGAGTTCAGTTGCTTTCATATTACTCGTCCTCCGATCCACCGACATGATTGTTGATCATCGAGGCAAGCTCCATCCGATCCTCAAGAGGGAGATTGTCGATAAATTCTGAATAAATGATCAGTTTGCTCATGATTTCCAAGTGATTTGAATGTTGGGATTTTCCTCGATAGGTTTGCCTTTATACTCAATGAGCAACTGCACAGAATGGTTTTTGCCTAGAGCATGATCTTCCAAAAATGAGAGCAGACTTGAGCAATCCAGTTCAAGCTCCCCATGAGGTGGATTCTTGAATGCCTTTTGTAGATATTTTAAGCCGGTGAATTTGGAATATATTTCCACCACTAGCTCATCATCTGCAAAAAGGGTGAGGGAGCACATGGGTGAATTATCATCGGCAATCCGATCAAAATCATAAAAGACATTGCCTCCTCTTGCCTTGAGCGATCTTGCAAGCTTGCAAATGTCGCTTTTCTTAAATTTGGTTTTTGTGTACATCATTGTTTGATTCCTCCTTTTGAATGAATATTCTGCCCTCGCAGATTGTGACGATTATGGACTCCCCGATCTCAAAGTATTCCTCAAGCGTGAATCTGTCCGTGCATTTGATATCGATGACAGGAATGGGTTTTCCGTGATTCATTACCTTAGAGACTTTTCTGCCTTGGTTTGTTGTAGGTCTGCCAATGCAAAGACTCCAATGCTTCTCTCCCTCGGTTCTTTGGTAAGTGTAGATGATGAACTGCCCGAAATCAAAACCGGCCTTTAAGAGTGCCGTTGACCACAAGCAAATCCTTGGTTGTCCTTTGTATGCTCCAACCTTCTTTTTGGAGCGTTTGATGACTTTATATCCTTTGAGCTTTTCCATCTTACTCGTCCTCTGATCCACCGACATGATTGTTGATCATCGAGGCAAGCTCCATCCGATCCTCAAGAGGGAGATTGTCGATAAGTTGAAACATATCTTTTGCCAATTGGACGCATCGATCATCCGGCCATGATGAAATGCCGTTTGCTCCTGCCGTTAAAGAGTCGAGATATTCTGATAATTTTTCCATGGTATTGAGTTTCCTTTTTTGTTTACTGTTTGAAGTTATCGGGTGACATTTTGAACTTGCTCCTGCCATGCCTTGAATCCTTCCTCGGTGAGTGCGCAAGTGGAATCTCGGCCACCAAAATCATCGGCAACGGCCAATCCTTTTTTGACAAGTGATGCCATGATGCCACCGAATGAACTTGCAGGGGGCATTTCCATGCCGTCCTTTAATGTGCAATTATCGAGTTGGTTACTCCAAAGAGTTCCACAGTCATCAAACTCTTGAGGCACTCCGTAGTTGGTATAAGCAAAACAATTCTGCGCCATCATCTGAAGCATTACTAGTTCTTTTCCTGTGAGGTTAATTTCTTTCATGGTATTGAGTTTCCTTTTTTGTTTACTGTTTGAAGTTATCGGGTGACAGTTGGGACTTCTTTGGCTTCCCAAATCTTGCAAAACTTATCCCAATGGATTTCAAAGTCTTGATCTGCTTGAGGGGAGGACGAACTCCAATCTGCCACGAGTTCATCTGCACCATTGCCGAGCAAAATCAAAGCGCCTATTCTCATGTTCTTGCCTCTTCCGTTGGGCTTAATGAAAACGATTGTGGAATCATCACCACCAAGAACTTCATTCTTGGCAAGTTTCTTTGCCTCGGAGTTGCTCTTGTCAGAGAGGTTGAGAGACTGACCACAACAGTCAATCACTCTTGAGATTTTCCAACCTCCTTTTAACATTTGAAAAATGAAAGAGGCAACGATTGGAGAGTAATCTTTATAAGTATTCATGGTATTATGTGGTGTTTCCTTACGCTGAAAACTTATTGAAATTGATCCCATAAAGCTCGGAGCTTTCGGGGTTTTTCGTAAGGTATGCACCAAGTTCGTCACAAATCCTCCCTAAGTAAATCGTTCCCTTTTTCATTGAATCCTTCTCGTTTCCAAATCGGAACGAATGCAAGCGCATTTGTGACTCGGTCATGTCCGAGTCGTTCTTGATTTCGATGTGTGACTGTATGTTGTCTAATTTTATTTCGTTGGTCATGGTATTGAGTTTTATATTTGTGAATTTATTGGGTCAAGTGTTTTGTCGTTCTGAACCCAACATGAACGAGTAGGGCTCACAACGCAAGAAAAAAGATAAAAAAGTTTTCCTTTCTATTTTAGCATAATCTTTTGCTTTAGTCTTCTGACATTTTTTGAGGTAATTTTTGTCAGAGATTCTTACCTATACCTATACCTATACCTATACCTATACCTATACCTATACCTATACCTATACCTATATGGCACTAAAGGAGGCAAGCAATGCAAGCCCGAGAGGGGTTATCAAAAGGCTTTAAGCCAAGACGAGAAGGTACAACCAAAGAGCGCCCATCAAGGCGCATATGCAAAAGAGAAGGATAAAAGCATCAGCATCGTCTCTCATAATCAAATGGAAGGGTGGGAACAGGGCAAGGGACTTGACCCCAACTTACCCCACTCAATACCTCCAAGAGTTTCCCACCCCTCCATTTTATCTCCTCACTTTTTCAATAGAATCTCGTCCACTTTGCCCTCAAGCTTGTCCACTGATCGAAATAGGGAAACGATTTGCTCATGGGTAGCGGCTTGCTTGGAATGCAGATCGACAAGCATCCTTGCATTCAAATCCAACCTTGCAAAAAGAAGGCGAAAAAGAAAGCCGGCCAAGCCACAAAGCCCGAGCATTAAAAACTCAAAAACCTCCCACTCCATCACGCGACTCCTTCACCTTTCAAAAGCAAACGCCAAAACTCGTCCACAATCTCGGCATGGAAAAGAAAAGCGTCTTTGACTTCGGTGGTTTGCAATGAATTGAGTCCAAGTTTGACAACATCATCTTGATCCAGTTCAGCCACTTGTTCGATTGGTACATCAAAAGCAGTTGAAACTGACTCCCGAAAACTCGGAGTGATCGAAGCGAACCGAAATCCCTTAGTGATAATCTTGGCAAGGCACTCTTTCATTTCGTCCGAGCAATTCTCAAGGCACTCGATTGCACCCTCTACAAATTCGCGCATCATAGAATGGTGAGATTTGTCAATGAGCTTGATTTCTTTAATCATTACTCCTTGCCCCACGTTAATCCAAAGCTTGAAATCAAAAGTTTGTTGCCCATCACATCTAGCTCAAGAGGTTGCCCTAGCTCAACTTGGGTATCATGCCAAACTTGCTCTTTCTTATCGGGCAGAACCTCGACTTTGTTTTGTTCATTTCTTGGGGAGTGGATTTTCAAAATGACCTCATCCGGATGCTCTTTGTATGCGTTATGGAGAGCCCGAGCATCCGAGAGAATTTTCTTCACAGGCATATTGGGAAAGTTGCCCGAGAAATGTTCCTCGATGTCATCGAGTGGGATGTTGAGCTCAAGCCAACCAAATGCATAGTTTCTGATTCTCTCCTCCATTTGCAAAGGGTATGCAGTCCCCCTCGGGCGTTGGAATCGATGAGCCCATCTTAGCCATGGGAGGAGCATGGTGCAATGGCTTGCCTGTCTAAATTTCTCATGTATATATCCCTCTTCTCCACCAAAGCCTTGAAAAAGTGGAGAGAACCCTAGCCAAGCATCCGTTCGACAACCAAAAAGACCAAGCCCTTGCATCTCGATCTCAAATGGTTTTGCCTCTTTGTCCTTTGCTCTTTCATCGCATCCCCAAATGCCATACATGTTGTCACGCCAAACAGGATCGAAGTGAGTCGAGACATCTCCCTTGGGGTCAAGGTAGTCGTAAAGCATTGCACCTTGCCAAAGGTTTGCAGTTTCCAAGCCCTCGTTTTGGGCAAAGTCAATAAGCCTCGGAATTGTTTCGGGCTCAAAAAGGACATGGGGATCGATTGAAACGCAAAAGGGCGCTTCTGCCACTCTGAAAATCCTGTCTCTGATTGCCGTGCTCCGAGGGATGGGCTCGGCAAAGTATCTGATCTTTGCCTTGGAGCAAAAGTCTGCCGTGGCTTTGCCCTCTGCTGATTCGGGATTGTTATCAATAATTACAAGATCAAGCTCATCAAGTCGATCAATACAAGCGAGTCGAATAGACATATATGTAAAATATACACCCTCGAAATCGTCAAAGGTTGCCGAGCCAATTGTGAGTTTTTTTTCTGTCATCGTTTTTGGAGGTTTGGTATTGAGTAGTTGAAAAGAGAAATGTCTTCTG
>JGI24004J15324_10000683_pt1 | contig 13641 bp, 20 predicted proteins | sample LinPmetageLP32_FD_15324 | JGI IMG/M metagenome (IMG submission 15324)
TCTTCCATCATTCCTTTTGCTTTTCTAGCATCTTTTTCAATAGAGTCTTTTTCTTTTGCCATCATTTGCATTACCGCAGATAATTTAAGTTGATCGTCTTTATCGAGTCGATTAAATCTTGAGTTTTCTTCTGGTGACATATCCATATTTTGATTTTATTATGTGTTAATAAATATTGCCCCCTTATGGGGGCAATTATTTTTTTATTTAAGCTGCGAACTCTAATGCTTGTTCAAACATCTTAGAATTAACTTTCATATCTTGTTTAAAATTCTTAATAACTCTGGCTTGTCTTGACTTACCACCTATGGTGTTATATTCAAAATTCCCTTCAATTATATTTTCTTGAACTCTATTAAATACTTCCCATAAACCAAAACCTTTATCTTCTTTTCTTTGAGGAATTAAAACATCTTTAATAGACTGATCATTAAAAGTATTACTAGTATTTTCAATTCTAGTTTCAAGCATCAATTTAGCTAATTCAAAGGTTTGATTTTTGCTTAATTCTGTTGCTTTCATTTTATTCATTGATTCAACAGTTAAATCAAGATTAGCAATCATATCTTTAATTATACCTTGTAACGTTTCAAAATCATAACCCATATGACGGATTTTATAACTTTCAAACTCTTTAGTAGCAATTACTAAACCATTTTCACAAATCATTCTAAACAAACCAGCTTGAAAACTGAATGAATTTTTACCATCATGCGAGTTCGTTAATAATATTTGTGGATACACTGTATCACCATCTTTTCCGTTGATTACTACATCATTATTACGTAGTACAACTAAATGTTTTTGATAACCTACTTGCTTTCTAGCTTTAACTTCTTGAGCATCAACTACACCCCAACCTAATAATTCTAAATCTTTAATTACTGTATCAGTAGGAATATGTGTATACTTTTCTGAAGTATTATTACTACCTTTTTTAGTAAAAATAGATGGAGTTGTTTCTTTTAACTCTTCTAAACTTTTAAACTCTTGACTTTCATAATTTAGCATAACCTTTGTGTTTTTAATTATTATTTCTTATTTACCCCGTAAATATACGAACAATCTCCTGGGTAGCCAAGCCTCCTGTGTATTACTTTAATGCTTCTTTAAAAGCATTCCAATCAAATGCTGCACCAGGATCACTTTTACCTTTACCTTTACCACGTACGTGGTCACCTGAGCAATCTGAATGACGAATTATATTATCGAGTGGAATTTTGTATGTTTTAATCCAATATTTACACACTTCAACAGCACGATCAAATTGAGCTTGGGTATAAGTTCCGGGTTTTTTAATAGCTTTTAAAAAGCTCCCATAATTGTGGGTACCAGGGACTAATAATTCAAAACCTAAATAATGGCTATTTAAATGTTTTAAACCATTCCAATTTGAAGTACCAGCATGATGAGCTCTACGTGGGGATTTAATCATTTTTTCATAAGTACCATCTGGATGAATAAATCCGTGAACTGAAAGTCTTACTGATTTAAGAAAGTCATGTGCTTTCATTGGGCCACTATCCATTTTTAGATATTCGGCCATAGAATGAATTATAACTCCTTTTGGTTTTATAGGCATAACTTATTAGTATTCTATAGCATCGCCACAATTATCACAAAATTTAGGTCCATCATCATCAATTGGATCTGAGGGTGCAGTATATCCAGGTATACCATCATCATCATTCATGTTAAACCAAAAATCTATAATTTTAGAATACGAACCTAAAAAAGCACCTAAAACCAATAATAATATTTCTTTCCATTCTTGTTCAATTGATGGTGTTTCTCCAGGACTTAAAATTGCAGCTCCAATACCACCCATTATAAAAAAGAAAGTACCAAGAACTACAGAAGTAATAATAAATCTATTTTTATTTGTACTTTTTTGTTTTTGAGAAATGCTTTCCATAATAATATTTTTTATCTTTTATATACTTTATCTTCTATTTTATCTAATCTTTTCCCATATTGATCTTGTAACATTTCAATTTCTTTTTCTAAAACAATAATTTTATTATCAATCACATCATGTGTTTCAATTGGGGGTAATCTTTTTGCTTCTTCGATATCTTTTTGAAGAGTTGTGTAAGTCATAGTTAAAGATACAATACCAGTAATAACAATAATTATTGTTTTTAGATCTAATTGAAAATCTGGTTTTTTATCCCCGTCTATATCTACTTGTATTTTTTTTTGTAATAATCCCATTTATTATTTTTTCTTTGGCAAAATGTATTGGCAATTTGTTCACCAATAAATATTAAAAAAGGGGGTTAATTATACCCCCTCTTATAATCTATAACAAGCTTTGTTTTATAAAGTTTTGTGTTTTAAAATTTGATATAAAACAAAAGCACCTACTAATCCTAGTAGCCCTTCATTACTTAAAGTTCCTAAAATTTCCATAATATTACCTACTACGGATATGTTAGGCCAGAAAGGAATGACTGCGCCTTTGAATAGCACTTCGAGTACAACCCCGAGTGCAACAACGCTGACACCCACTTCTGTTAATTTGTTAGCCCAAGAGCTAACTTTTTGCAATAAATCCATGTTAATTTGATTTTAGTTAGACATAGATAACTGTCCGAACTTAATTGAAAGGAATTCCAATCATAAATATAGTATATACTATAAAAGACTATAACCTAGCTACAAAATCATCTTCCTCATCGGATACTAACCCAATATCGCGAAAATGTTCTAACATATTGTCATCCATTTCCCAATCTACTTGATCATCTTTTTTAACTGGTGCATTTTCTTCAATATTTTTAATTTGTTTTTCATTAAAAACATCACCAATGTATAAAAAATAACAATTGTAACATAATAATTCTATATTTTCTATTTTCCAATTCATTTTATTTTTATCCTTAAAATGAACTAATACTGGGGCCTTATAATCACTTACACGTTGTTCATTATGTCCACAATGGTTACATTTTTCTTCAATATGACCTTCTTGTATTAATCTATCTTTATAACGATTTAAACTATAAGATTTAATAAATACTTCTCCATCCATTAAAGATTTTAAATCTGGATCTTTACCACCAAAATGTTTTCTAATACCTTTACCCATTGGGTTTAGGTGAATATCAAATAAAGTTTTTTTAGTTTCTTCATCAACGTAACTTTTAGCATAACGTTTATAATGAACATAACTAATACCTAAATACCTAGCTGCGCTTTGATTTGACTTAGTCATTTTCATAGCACGTAAAATATCTTCTTTTAATATTGGTTTTGGTTTTCTACCCTTTGCCATTAAAAATATTTGGTTTAATTTTTGCTATGAATGACCAAAGTTCTTCAGCATTTTTTATAAAAACTTCCTTTCCATCCATATCTAATCCATTTTCAGTTCCATCTGGATTAAAACGATCGTAGAAATAAAAAGATAATAATTGATAAACTTCTTTACCAAAACTAAGTAGTATAAAAGAATCTATAACTTGATGAAAGTTTTCTTCATACTTAGAAATATCTATTTTAAAGTCCTTTTCTAATAAATAAGATTTTGTAATTGCAGCTTCGTAATGATTTATTATATTAATAAATAAATCTTTTTTTTGAAGAAAAACAGTTTTATTTTTTCTTTTAATTGAAGTATCAGCCTGTAATAATTGATCAAGTGATTGTTTCAGTTGATTTAATGGTTCTTCCATGATGTAACATTTTAAGTGTAGTATTAATTTCTTTACATAATTCAAATTCATCCTCGGATTCAAAAAATCCTAAAGATGAACTTAAAGCATTTTCCCATCCTTCTTTTTCAATTGTGGCTATAACGTCTTTTGAATTTACACTACAAATTTCAGCAACAGGTTTATTACGTCTTATTGCTTGTTTAATTCCTGCTAAAGTTTCAAGAAATAAAAAACTTTTATTATTTTCAACAAAATGATCTAGAGCTTCACTAGAAATCCCCATCATTTTTAAATTNGTTAATTTTCTTTCTTTACTCACTATCTTTGAATATTGTGTTTGCAATAAAAGATATAAATGAAGATAATGGAATTTGAAAGGCAACAACATTTTCTTCAGGTGCACCTTCATCCTCATCAAACTCTAATTTATATTCATTAAATTTAGGTGATAGTTTTGTAGATATATCATTTTGCATTTGAGCAAGTAATTCATCACTAGGATTTAAAATTTCATTCCCTTTATCATCTAATGGAAAAAATTTTACCTTAATTCCCATTTTAGTGGGGTTTTTATTAACATCGTAATTTAAAACATATCTTCTATCTCCTATTTTTAATTTATATTCGTACCCACTTCGTTGATCAAAACCATCTTCATTAAGTTTAAAATCTTCTGAAAGGAATATATCAGATAAGTTTAATTTAAAATTTTCCATTTAATTATATTTTATTATAAATATTATAATAATTCATATTCCATTTCAACTGGTTCAAATCCCCAAGTATCGGAATTTTCTGTTTTTTCTTGAGCAGTGATAGCTCTATAAGGGTCATTTGTTTTTTTATTAATACCATCTAAAAATCCCCCACCACCTTTACCATGGTATATGTGAAATAAAGCAGGTGAATAAATAGCTTTTAATTCAAAACCATGTTTAACTGCTTTTTTCTGGACATTAGTATCACTATATAAAACATATATTAATTCTTCTTCAAACCCTCTAATTTCATCCCAAATATCTCTATGTGCTAATTGGAAATCACCACAACAATTTACAATGCTATAATCATCACCATCAACTACTTTTTCTTCATACTTACGTTCTTCACTATTTTCAATTAAATGGTTTCTTAATTCTTCCCATTCATTATATTTTCTTTCGCCACCATGAAATTCTTCTATATCTTTCCATTCAATATGCCTTCTAGATATAGTATAAAATGTTTTTTGGTTTAAATCATTATTAATAGTTTTTTCTAACTGATCTCTACGTGGTGCTATTACATCTATATTTGTTGAAACAATATAATCACCAGTTGCTCTTCTAATTCCTATATTACGACCTAAAGTCTCACAACATACTTGAGCATTAGGATCTTCATTAGTTAACATAGAAGCAATTTCAGGAGTTATAACAATGTGTTTTAAATTACCTCTAAATTTAATATTTTGATCTATATCCCATAATAAAGGTCTATTATTAGGTGAATTCCAATCTATAAGAATTACTTCATCAAAAGTATTAATTAAAGAATTTAAACAATACGTTGCTCTGTCATTTAAATCCCCACCATAATTATCATTTCGGGTTACTACTACTGCGCTTAATTTCATTTTTTATATTTTGCTATATTATCACTACAAATGCCTATACATTTGGATAAATCATCATTATTTAATTCAGGCATTACTGCTATACTATTCTCAATAGGTTGTTTTCCTGGGTATGCCCAAATATACCCTTTAGATGTTAATGTGATATCATCTTCTTGGTGCCAAAAATAATTTATATAAATACCATCTTTGTCCAATATATTAAATTGAGCTATGGCCTCCAAATTTTTACAATGGATCCATAATTTATTTGATTGATGTTCTAGTAACTGATGAGGAAAATCGTATTGGGGTTTATCATGTCCTAATTTAAACTTTCCACCTACAAACCAAACATCAACTTCTACACTAAATCCATTAACTATAGCTTCATGAATATATTTAGGATCGTTTTCCCTTTCAGGTATAGATCGAGATATATTTCCTCTATGGGATATTAATATCATTTATAATTTTCTAAATAATAATTTAAATCTTCAGGTGTACCTAACCCCCACATTTCTTTAACATCAAAAGTTCTTATCGCTTTTCCATCTTCGATAGCTTCATTAAATACTGGGCATACGTAAAATTCGTTATTTACGCGAATATCTTTATCAATCATCTGTTCAGCATATTTAACAAAATCACTACCATTTTTCCAATAATAAAAACCTATCGTTGCTATATTTGATATAGGGTTTTTTTCTGCTACTTCAGTTACTAAACCTTGTTCATTTACTTTAGCAAATGACCATTTTGGGTGAGTTGCTTCGAATGTTACAATACCACCATCAGCATTTGTTTCATTCATTTTATATAAAAATTCATTTGAATCCCATTCTACAAATTGGTCTGAATTAGCAAAAAATAAAGGAGAATCTGAATTAATATGTTCTTTGGCTAATAGTGCTGTACAGGCAGCTCCTTCTGTCATACCTTCTGTTTCTACTATTTTACAACCAGGAGTAATTAATGTTAATAAAGCATCTAAATTATATTTTTCACGATGAGATTTCTGTACTACATAAATGTAGTTAGCTTTTATATTTAAATTTTCGACTACCACTTGTATCATTGGTTTCTTTCTTACTTCAATAAGTGGTTTTGGGAATGTATAACCTGCTTGTTCAAACCTAGAACCAGCACCAGCCATTGGTATTAATATATTTAAATTTTCATCACGCCATGCGGGTATGTTTTGTTTATTTCCCATTTTTATTTCTTTTAATTTATTAGATATATTTTTGTAAGTTACCTCTTGTGGGTTTTTAACTCGTAAAATATACGACTTGCTTCTTGCAGCTGCAAGTAATCCATAAGGTGAATCTTCTACTATTAATGTTTCTTCAGGTAAACATTTTATTTTGGACATTGTTGTCCAATACATCTCGGGGTGTGGTTTAGAATTAATTACATCTTCGTTTGAGATAATTAAATCCATATACTCTATAATGCCCAATTTAGCTAATACAGTAACTACGGTTCTTCTAATTGAATTAGAAGCCACAGCTAATTTATAACCATCTTTTATTAATGCGGACATTACTGATTGTAATCCAGTTGAGGGTGTTAATTCACTTAACATTTGAAGAGTGTATTGTTGTTTTAACTCCCAAATTTGTTGATGATTATTTGTAGGTAAACCTTTTTCTTTACTTAACATATCTAATTTTTGATAGGTTTTTAAACCATCATAAGTAGATAAATGTTCATTCCAACTTATAGCATATTCACCTAATGCTTTATTTAAAGCATTAAAATGAATATTTTTAGCTTCTACAAGCACTCCATCAAGATCAAAAATAATTAATTTTACCATTCGTACACAGTTGTATCTTTATACCAATCTACTAAATTTACTCCACGTTTTAACCAATTTACTTCAACATCTTCTTCTAAACATTCTTTTAGGAAAAAATTCATACCATTATTAACCATAGTATCATAGTTTAATCTAAAATCTATACCTTTATTAGTCATATAATTCCAAGCAATTAGTGCTTCAGGTGGAATAGATAACAATTCATCTATTTGAAAATCAAACATTAATTTTAATTCATCTATATTTCCATAAATTACATTGTCAGCTGGGTAGTCATGGCTAGTATGTAAATAAACTAAATCATAAACTATATCTCCTCTAACACCTTCTTTACATGTAGCCATAAAAGATAATTGTTGACCTTTTAGTTTAGGTAATAATTTATCTAAGTTAGTAACAATAGTATCACTTCTAACTTTAAAAATTTCATCTACATTATGAGCCATAAGCCCCTCGTATGTTGATCTAAGTTGCATATTAACATTCATGTAACCTGGAAATTTAGGAGGTTCAACTAAAATAACTTTTATACCTTTAGATTTAATATAATCTAATCTAACTATAGATTCATTATTCCAAGTTGACCATACAACATTATCAAATTTAGAATAATGGTCTGTTAACTCTTTATAAAATTCAGTTGGTCCTTGGATTAAAATTCCTTGTTTCATATTAATATAAATTATATAAATTCATTATTCCTTCTTTTAGGGAAGTTTTAGGCTCCCAATATTTTAAGATAAAATCATCAGGTGNATTCATTGCATTTTGTTGTGTTTGATCCTTTCTTTCTGATGGATTAATTTTACAACTTGATAATACATCTATTATATTTGCAACTTCTTTTATAGTTGACCATTTAAAATTAGTTATATGTAAATTTTCTGTTCTAGGAATTGTTGGGTATTGAAGAGATAATTTATATAAACATTCACAAGCATCATCCGCATATAAAAACTGTCTTGATTCTTCTCCATCAGTTCTCATATTAATTTCACCTTCATATTTAGCCATTTTTATAAAATCTGTTATAACATGAGACTTTTCTTCATCGGTTTCATATCCATACACATTCCAAAATCTTACTACTAAACCACCTAGACTTTTAGTTAATCTCTCTCCTAAAGATTTTAATACACCGTATGTAGAATAAGACATTTCAGACATTTGAGATGAGGCAAACATAAATGGTAAATTATATTTTGATAATAATTCAAATGTATTAGTCATTATTTTCATATTATTAACCATAAAATCATAACTGTCCTGATATCTTTCTAGGTATTTAGCTCCACCAACATCAAAAGCTAAAAAATAAACCATATCAGAATGTTCCATATAAGATTCTAATAATGGATTATTTGATTCTCTTAAATCCTGATAATCTTCATTTAAAATATCAAATTCTAAAACATCTTCACCTTGACTTCTTAAATAATGAGTTAAATGAGCTCCTATTTGTCCACTAGAACCTAATACTAGATGTCTCATAATATTTTTTTAGTTTGTAACATTTTTATCCCTTTATCTAAAAACTGTTGCATATTTGATTCAAATACTTTTCTTTGGTTTGGTTGATCTTTAAAAACCATTAGATCTTTATATATCTGAGTATAACCCTCATCTATTAAAGGACCATTAGGGTAATCAAATATAGTTTGACCACGTAAAACATATTGATTAAAGTCTACACCTTTAGTTTTTACATAATCTGTTAACATTAAAGAATACCAATCATGTGGACCATATCCTTTCCAATCATCATGAATAGGACATAAATTTTCATAAAATTCTTTATTATATAAATCAAACCACCCTGCCCATTTAGATTTATAAGTTTGATCTAATGTAATATCTCTTTGTTGAAGTTTATTTTTAGCTCTAATATCAAACACATCTACTTTATTCCAATCTTCATACGGAACATCTAAATAATCTTTATCAGTAATTTCATCCCATGTTTGATCCCATAATTTATGAATCTCTGGGGTAATAACAAAATATTTGTTTTTAATTTGCTTAGAACTTGCAATCATTGAAGCAAGTAACTGTTCACCAAAGTACATATCAGGACAAATATGAATATAAAAATCAACTTCAGATGAAATAGCTTCTCGTTGATGGTCTAAATGTCCATACAATTCATCCCCTTCATATATTTGAGCAGTAACTTTATAATCTTTTAATAATTTTAGGTATTGATTAAATCTACTTTTTAATAAATCTTTTGATAACTTACTTTTTTCCCAATCAAATATATATGAAGATAAATTTAATACAGGATTAATTTCAATATTATCCTCTCCTGAAAGATAATATTTTGATTTTTTTAATTGGGTAAAGGTTTGCAGACAATAGTCTAATTCCCAACCCATAGCATGGTAAGTAATTTTATAATTCATTATATAACTCTTTTATACCTTTTTCTAGTCCAATAAAATTTAAATTTGGATCTAAACTTGAAATATTTTTAACAGCGCTTCCCAAATAAGATTTATCTCTATTTCCAGATTGTATTTGTATTTGATTTAAACCAGGAAATAATTCCGCTATATTTGATAGTTTGTTTTTAGTAGGATATACTAGATCTAATTCTAAGGGAAGTAATTCTTTTTTAGCCGTTAAATAATGTTTTACAACTAAAATTAAATCTTTTATATAAATAAAATCAAAATATCTATCTTGATGAATTTCTATGGGCTCTTTATTTTTAGCTTTTAAAATATTACTTTTAAAAAATCTATCAGGTTCTTCATCTATTCCAAACACACCAAAAATCCTAAGATTATAATCTGTAGAATTATTTTTAACTAATCTACTAATTATATTTTTAGATAAACCATAACAGTCTAATGGGAAATAATTATTTACATCATTATCACCTGTAATGTCTTTAGATCTATCAAATTCTGCTCCTGTAGAAAAATTAATTAATTTATTATATCTATCTCTATTTCTCATTAAATTAAAAAACATAGATAAATTTTTATAAGTAATATCTAAAGAATCTTCTTTTATTCTTTTACCTCCCTTAATAGCACAGTGTATTACCCAATCAAAATATTTAGTTCTAAAATAATTATCAACTGATTCCGAATTGGTTAAATCTAATTCTTTACTATTAGGAAAAAAAACTTCATGATCTTCTCTAAGAGATTTTATTAAGTTTCTACCTACAAAACCATTACCACCTGTGATTAATATTTTCATTATTTTGTTTTACAAAAATCAGCAAATTCAACTAATATAGTACTTACCCCATCTTCTCTATTTAATGCTTTTTTATATGCTGGAACTATATCTTTAGGTTCAAATAATTGTACTATTTCTATATTATTAGTCATCTGTTTAAATGCAGTTGAAAAATTACCCTTATGTTGACATTGTGGATCAACAGGATATTCACTACCTACAGCTACTCTAATAATAACTTTTGGTGTACATTCACCTTCTGACATTGAAGAAAATTTATCTAAGTGATTTACAATTTGATCAACCCCCATTAATAAAAAATTCCATCTAGGAAAAGTAGATACGGGTATCATTCCTTCAATAGCCATACCATTAGCTAAACCACATTGAAAATATTCCGCTACAGGCAATTCTAGTCTTTTTTCTTTTGGTATATGTTTTAAACTATCATATAGACCTGTTCCTTCATATTCTACAGCTTGACCTATAAAATGTGTTTTTGGATTATCAGCTAATAAACTCATAGCCTTTACTATTTCATCTATATATTTCATCTAAAATTGTACTCGTTGACCAGCACCTGCGTGTGGGTACTTTTGGTTATCATATTGATAATAATATAAGTGAGGTAATTTTAATATCCCACCTGTATATTCATTATTTTCTAAAAAATAAGGTAAATTCCTTCCCCATATCTTGTCTGTGGGTGTACATACAGATTTTCTATTATCCTCAACTATAAAAGTAATAGGTAAATCTTGATTTAAACTATACTTATATGCTTCGTGAAAATGGCCTGTTTCAGCACTCATATCACCTACCCAACACCATACTTTATTATTAGTACCTTTAGTTTTAATAGCTAAAGCAATACCCGCAGCTATTGAAGGTATACCTCCTACAATCGAGCTACATATAAATTTATATTTAGGAAGATTCATTACCATAGACTTACCAGATAATATTTTTGATCTTAGTAATTCTGGAGGTATTCCTTTAAGTAAACCTTGATAATGGTTTCTCCAAGTACAACATATCCAATCGTTTTTTATATCAATATCTTTAAAAACATCAATAACATGATCTTCATTACCCGAGTATAAATGAACAGGAGCTTTAATCTTTCCCTTATTAAAAAGGTCTCCAATTTCTTTTTCAAAGGATATTAAATAGTCTTTGTTTACCATATAAAATTATTTTTATAATAATTAACAATTTTCCATAATTCTTCTTCAAAATTCTTTTGGGGTTCCCAACCTAAACTTCTTAATTTATCATCATTTAAAGCATATCTTACATCTTGACCTTGTCTAGAATAAGAAAAGTCTAAATATTGGTTTTTATCTAATCTGTATTCTGGGATATTGTATATTCTTTCTTCATCATAAAAATATGTGTCTAGTATTTTTTCAATTGTTGTTAAGTTTGATTGCTCATAACCTCCACATATATTATAAATTTCATTTTTTTGGTTAGTTTCAATAATGTTAATTACAGCTTCTGCTGTATCAGCAGCATGCAACCAATTACGTATTGGATCTCCATTATTATGTAATGGGATTTTTTTATTTAATTCTAGATATTTTATTGATTTAGGAATAAGTTTTTCAACATATTGACCTATACCATAATTGTTAGTTGGTCTTATTATTACATATTCTATATTATATGTTCTTGCCCAAGCTAAAATTAATTGGTCAGCAGCTGATTTTGTTGCTGAATAAGGGTTTGAGGGTTTTAATATATCAGTTTCTAAATGTTCTCCTTCTGTTATATCACCATAAACTTCATCTGTTGAAAAGTGGAAAAATAAAGGACTAGCTTTACCTTCAGCTCTATAATTTCTAATTAATTCTAATAAATTATGAACTCCATTTATATTTGAATGAACAAAATCTTCACTTTTAACTATTGAATTACCAACGTGAGTTTCGGCAGCAGTATTAATAACATAATCGCATTCATATAAAAATTCTAAATCATTAATATCAATCTGTTCAAAAGTAAAATTTTTATTTTTTTCAAACTCTTTCAATAATTTAGGATTCGAAGCATAAGTGATTTTATCAATTCCTCTAACATGCCAACCTTGGTTTAAACACGCTCTAGTAACATAAGAACCTATAAAACCTAAACAACCTGTTACGTAAACTATTTTATTTTCTTCTTGCATTAAAAAATTCTTTAATTTTATCACAAACGTAATCAACATCATCTAAACCCATTCCATGATGAGCCCCTAGTAAAAACCCATTTTTCATTACTATATCTGCAACTTCAAAATCTTGTAAATATTCTCTATAAACTGGGTGACGAGTAACATTACCAGCAAATGTAACTCTTGTTTGAATGTTATTATCTTCTAAAAAACGTAATAATTCTAACCTATTTTTAGTTTGTAATGGTATGGCTAACCAATTTGGTTTAATACTATCATCGGGTAAAATTAATTCTTCTATATCTTTTAAATTTTCTAAATAACGTTCTATATTAGCACGTCTTATATCTTTAAATGATTGAAATCTTTCTAATTGTACTAAACCAAATGCGGCATTAGCTTCAGCACATTTCATATTATATCCTAAAACACCATATAAAAATTTATAATCATAAGGTAAACCATCAACATTATGTGTAAACCTTTCATCCATGTTTTCACTATTATCTCCAATTCTTCCCCAATCACGGAACATTAATGCTCTTTTTTTATGTTCTTCATTATTAAACATTACCATACCACCCATTCCACCAGCAGTTATAACATGAGAAGCATAAAAACTAGTTGTTGAAACATCCGAACATTCTGTATATGTAATAGTATCCGCTGAATCTTCTATTATTGGTATATGTTCCATACCCATTCTCATTAATTCATTTCTTAATGTATCAAAATCGGGTTTATTACCTATTAAGTTAGGTATCATTATAGCTCTAGTTTTATTAGTAATCGCATCACAAATAGATTGAACACTAGGCACATAAGTTGTTAATTCTGAATCAATAAATTTAGGAACATAACCTAACTGTATAATAGGAGCTAATGTTGTAGAAAAAGTTAAAGCAGGAGTAATTATTTCCATACCTTTTTCAATATCTAAAGATGCTAAAGCTAATAAACACGCTGATGAACCTGAATTAACAAATACACCATGTTTTTTACCAAATTCTTTAGCTATTTTTTGTTCAAATTCAGTAGTACGAGGACCAAATCCAGCTAACCATCCATCTCTAAGTGATTCTTCTACTGCTTTTATTTCTGCATCCCCATATGATTCAAATTTATAAGGAGCATACCATACTTTTTTTCTATTACTCATGTTGTTATTATTAATTGTGTTGTATCAGAAGCTTTAGCTTTTAAAAATTTGTAA
>JGI24004J15324_10000686_pt1 | contig 13633 bp, 17 predicted proteins | sample LinPmetageLP32_FD_15324 | JGI IMG/M metagenome (IMG submission 15324)
TTGTTCTTAAGGCCTCGGCAACGTCTTCATATTTGTCCATAAAATGGGCTATATGTTTCATGTTGTTCTCCAGTAAATATTAATTTATATCTACTGAGTTTCGCTGCTCACTAGTTTACCCTTTCAGGTATTCTTTCTTCTTTGATTCCCCAGCAGACCCTAATTCGATCTTCCTAGGACGCTTCTCTTCCGGAAGTTCTACTCTGGCGTAAACCACTAGTATTCCATCCTTCAAATCAGCACCGTCTATAACTACAAATTCTGAGAGTCGGAAGCTCTTCTCGAACTTGCGGCTAGAAATGCCTTTATATGCGTATTCACGCTCATCGGTCTCCACTTCACCTTTCACTTTAAGAATACCGTCCTTAAGGTCGATATTAATATTGCTCTCGGTGAATCCAGCCACAGCCAATTCGATAAGGAATTTTTCCTCGTCTATCTTGACCACATTGTGGGGTGGATAATTATTATTATTAGACCTAGCACTTGAATGAATCCTTTCCAGGTCTTCAAACAGAGTGTCAAATCCGACGAATAATGAACGCGGCACGTTCAAGTTATTTCTTACTACCATTTTTGGTTCCTCCTATATGTTTAGCAAGGTTAATTTAGATACCCCTTATGGGCATATCCGATTGTATTTATACAAATTAGTTGCCTAAGCTGTATAAATAATAGTATGAAAGTTTTAAATAATTATTTTAAAGCATTTCACAAATTCATGAAGTGCGGTAGGATTAATAAAGTTATAAAACTAGTTAAATTTAACTAATCAGCTTTACTTAAGTCCTTATTATTTGTGTTTCCGATATTATATTTCGGACACAACTCCCATTGGCTCTTTTCCTTAAACGGAATCACTTTGATTTGTCTTAAAGGCGCCAAGGGTTTCGCTTGGGCTGAGTTTAATATTCCAATTAAACCCCAATCAGCAAGTAATGTTGCGATTGTATTCCTTCTCTCTAAATCATTGTCCACCAAGTTACTTGGTTTTCCATCTAATAAAAATAGTTCTTTAAAATGTACTATAAAGTATCTGCCTTGCTTATGTAATATATGACAAGACTGATATAGTTTTTGGTCTTTCCTAGACGCTACTCCAATTCTGGTAAGGGTTTCCCTTATCTTTAAAAAGTCGTCTGGTTCGTTGAGTGAGCATTCCAACATGTCAGTTGGTTGCCAGTTTTTGATTTCTTTATTTTCGTTTTCCACCTTTGTAAATCCTTTGCTTCAAATCGGCTATTTGTTCCGTGCCGAATAATGATAAAACAGATTTAGCCTTTTCATTGCTATATCCATAATATTCTTTAATTAATTCAATATTGGCAACCTCAGTAGATTTAATCCACTTCGACCACCTTTTCTTCTTCCTAATTATATTTATAAAAAAATCGTGCTGAAGACGATGGTCTGCTGTATGGTGGATATTCATCTCGTTCGCATAGAGAATAGTGTCTGGGTACATTGATAAGCCACGATTAATGATAAATGCATTATATTCTTTTTCTGCGATATCGTCTACCATTATGCCTTTTTTAGCATAGGTTATATCATTTAAATAGTCGAATGGGCTCATTGTCTTTTTATATATGCCTTTGCAGCTGCTTCGGTATCGTGTGTACTTTCGGCTATGATTGTATTGTTATCATCTAATTTAATAGCTCTATATCTCTTTGTTTCTTTTTCAAAGTGAACTGTTACTATTTCCCAGCGATAATCAATAAGTTCCTTTTCTATAATTTGGTCGTCCCATGGTAGGTTCATAAACTTTTTCATTTAAAATTTACTCCTGCCATGATTTCGGTACAACACGCAACTACATTAAGCTCATGGTCGGCAACAAAACTATTCTTGTATTGATAGTCAGCCAATATGAGCACTAGTTGTGGAATGCTTTGTGGTTCCACATATTCGTACATGTTATCGTATATTTTTCTAAATAAAGCAGCAGGTTCAACATCAATATTATCAGTTACCCATTGTCTCATTTGTTTAAAGTTCTTGTCCTTTAAGGCTTTCATTAAATTGTTAAGCGATACTTCTTGGATACTAACCAAAATTCCTGAATCGATTGTACCAGATAAAGAATACCTTTGTAATTCGTTGAGAACACGTCTCCAGTCTGGCATGTGCTTCATTATCAATTCTGCGATAACAGGCTCGTCGTACCCGCACTGTTCTGAGTTAAGGATATGGGTTACACGGGCCATAAACGATACACACAGTTCAGCTAGGTCGTTCTTTTTAACATTAAATTCAACAACTGAACACCTAGAATGAAGTGGCTCGATGATTCTATTCTTAAAATTACAGGTCATTATGAACCTACAATTGTTACTAAACTCTTCTATGAACCCTCTAAGCGCAGGTTGGGTGGACTGGGGGTTTAGATAATCTGCCTCATCTAAAATCACCACCTTGTATCCACCCTGTAAACTTACTGTCGATGCAAATTGTTTGATTTTATGTCTGAGGGTATCAATGTTACCTTCTTCAGACCCATTGATTAATAAATAATCCAAATCTAATTCATTACATATCGCCTTAGCGACTGTTGTTTTACCTACCCCTGCAGTACCAGTGAATAACAAATTAGGTAATTCTTTACTCTTTAGTATCTGTCTGAATGTATCCTTTAAGGCTACAGGTAGTATTGTGTCCTCTATTGTCTGAGGTCTGTATTTTTCAACCCATAAGTATTCCGTCATACCATTTTACCTGTTTCCATATCAACTCCAGCATCATCTACGATTCTGAATTGACTTGGTGAATTAGTATCCCATTGAACAACTGTGTCCAACCTGAAACTTCTCCACGCGTTTTTATCTAATGACCATACTGGAAATGCTTCCATTGATGTGGCCGAATATTTAACTGTGGTTGTAACACCAGCTTCTTTTAAAGCTTTAGGTTCAAGAGTACACGGCATTATTCTTAGTTCGCCTGTGTCTATTTTTTTAAATGTTACTGTGACTTGCCCGGTTTGTAAAGCCTCGAGCAAAAGGGCTTTTTCATTTGTTTCCATAATATATTCCTATAATAAAAAAGGGAGACAGAAGCCTCCCCCATAATTTAACTTACTGATTCTTCAGCAGGCTCATCCGAAGCAACCTCAGGGATTGTACCCTCTGGTGTTCCTTCTTCTTGCCCTTTAGATGCTTGTTCGAGGAAAGTAACCACACGGTTTCTTAATCCACCAACAGCTTCTAGTTCAGGACCTTCAAACCCACCTCGTTTGGAACAAATATCAATAATTTGTACCATAGTGGATATGTCCTGTAAAGACAATTGAACTTGCTCAGTTTCAGCATTTTCAGTATTTACTTCTTCTGCCATTTTGTTTCTCCTTTGCAAAGATTGTTAACAAAACAAAAAGACCCTTGCGGCATCTTTTTATTACTCACAATGTATTTATACATCAAATTGCGATGATTTTTCAAGAGCGATAAAATAAGAAACCGGTTTGGTTTTATTTGTCCACTTGGAAATCAACTTTGACGATATTTGTACATCGTACTCTCCGTCAATGATTTTCATATTAGATATGTTCATCACGAACGAAAATTTATGACCAGTTGTATTTGGTCCTAAATCAGTTTCAAAAGTATTGGCACTTGAATCTTTAGTGTCAAATACTTTTATTGATATTGAATCATCAGTACCCATAATGGCGACATCAAGATGTCCCAGTACAGATGCTGCCTTTTTAGTTTTGGATAATATTTCCTCTGTTAGAGTAATATTGACCTCACTGCTTGGCATTGTGATTTCTTTATCAGGTGTTGTCAGAATACTTGGCTCTGCAAAATAAAATTTCACCCTATTGGTGTTATTTTTTATTTGAACCGAGTTGTCCTCGAACATTAATGTTGCATCATCAACCAGCGAATAGGTAGATAAAAATTCGTTTAAATCATATATCCCCATTTCAGTTGGAAAATCTTCCACAATATCAGCCACAGCCAGAATGTTTTTTGCCTCAGAAATTGTTTTCAAGGATTGTCCTGGCCTTAGGACGATATTGGAATTGATTGCTCCAAAATTAGTTAATAAAGCTATAGTATCTTCAGATAATTGCATTTGTTTTCTCCATATTAATAGTTACTATTATACCATAAAAAGGGCTCATTGTAAACCCTCTTTTTCATTTTTGTCATGTACATCTAAAGCGATTAAGGCATAATGTAGTATCTTTAACAGGTCTTTTCTGTTATAACCATCTTTTTTCCCATACCTCTGAGCATATTTTAGTACATTCCCTAAAGCGAAACCCATACCATGGTCACAGTCTACAATAAACTCAGTTGACTGAAATTTATTCTTACTGTAATGACCATCATAGGTTTTGCTTACATAAGTCAGAAGCTCTTCAATTAGAGCATCTTCGTTAAACTTAAAATTTGTTTTGTTTTTCTTTTTATTAAATAACATTATTTCCTTTTGAACTATTTAGCGTGTGCGGTAACCATTGCAAATTTATTAATCTATCACTTCCACCTTTTGTTTTAGGTATTATATGGTCTGCCGCTAAATTCATTAAAGTATATTTTCTTCTTTCGTCTGCACCCATTAACTTCCAGTATTTATTTGGTATACCTGGTGGTGTATTCATTGTGGAGTAATCAGTATTTAAGTCCAATAACCTCCTCGTTATAATGGATTGGTCTGGTAAATTTTTTACTTTTCTTTTAGTAGTACAATTAACCACATATCCATTTGAGTGAAAGGCATATATTGATGTTTCTATTGTCGTAAACTTGCATTTACTGGGATTAAGATTGGTAACCATTACACTTCCTCCTCTTCAGTATCAACTTTATAAGCGTCCTCATCGACCTTTGTGTAAAGGTCTAGGAATGCTGCCTTGGTATCTTCATCGAACCTAGATATGCATAGGTCAATTGCCTTTGCTCTATCTGAAAAGATTGAAAATGTTTGAACGATATGGCAAAGCCTTCTTGTTGAAATGACTTCGTCCACACCATCGTCATAAAATGTTTTTCTGATAATGTCAGCCCACATGACTAGTTTCTCAGCGAAATCCATATCAGTTGAGTTAAATTTCTCCATGTGCTTGAGGACAATTTTCTTCTCAATGTTAAGAGAAGCAAACTTCTGGTCAACCGAAATAGTAAACCTTTCTAGGAATGCCTCATCAATAATTGATGCAGCAGTAAATCTGCCATCTTCAGAACCTTTGCCTTTAGTATTGGCAGTAGCGATAACATTAAATCCAGGAGCCGGAGATACAATTTCTCCAGTCTTTTTAACCAAGACAGGTTTCCCTTCTAATATACCTTGTAGGCACATGATTTTATTTGTCGCTCTATCGATTTCGTCAAGCAATAATATTGCACCGTTCTCCATCGCTTTTAAAACAGGGCCTTTTGAAAAGACTGTTTCACCATTAATCAATCTGAATCCACCAATCAAGTCATCTTCATCAGTTTCAGGATTAATTTGCACTCTGATAAACTCTTTTTTAAGTTTAGCACATGCCTGTTCTACCATAAAGGTTTTACCATTCCCGGAAAGACCAGAAATGTATGTAGGGTAAAACATACCACTTTTGACAATTTTTACGATGTCATGGTATGGGCCCCAAGCAATAAATGTATCATCTTTTTGAGCGAAATTTCTTTCCTCAGAAACGATTGATTGCATCTGTACTGCAGAGGCAGGAATTGGATTAACAACTGAGGTGGATACCACTTCGGTTCTTAAAGGTTCGATAAATGACGCAAGGTCATATGTACCAATTTTAACTCTGTTATCTTTTGTTAAAATTGGGTCCCAGTCTTTGCCGGTGTAGCCTAAAGCTTTTCCAGCATCAACAATTGTTGATTTTCTGAATTGAGCTTGGTCAGGGTATTTTGCCGCCAAGTCTTTCAGTAAAATTGTAGTTGAGGTTTTCAAGTTATTCATAATATAGTTTTCTCCTTATCTTTATTTTAAATATGTGTATATTATACTATATTCTCGGGCGTCTGTAAACACGCTAGATGAAAATAATGTAAATTGTAACATACATGTAACACAATTGTAACATGCCTGTAACATTAGGCCACCGCCTTTCCAAAATTAGTAAGTAAAGTCTTGTTATTCTTTTTAGACTTACTGTACTTTTTAAACTGTGAAGTTATTTGACCTTTGGTCGCATCATCTTCTGGCGCGAACCCATCGTCTTCTGTATTCAATGCATTACCGTGTTTAACAATATAAAACTCATTGTATCCAAGAGTATCGGTAAAGGTAACACATTTATGTTTTGCATATTGTCTGTTGTATGGCTTACGCTCTTCGTTATCGTACATACCATATCCTTCGCCATTACATTGTGCGTCAGATATTTTGTACCAGTAGTTAGATGAGCCATCAGCAATAAAGAATCCTAGGGTTTTAACACCATATCTTTTTTGCAGATTTTCTAAAAGTGACTGAGTGCCTCTTTTGCCTCTATCGTCCATTAGTACTTTGTGTCCATCGACATTAATAACAGTCGGTCCATATGAATCAGTATCTGCATAATCAATATTTTTTGACCTACAGACATTAACTCTGTTTGCATCTCCATCTGAAATTATAACCAAGTTCATCTTGTCAACAGCATTTCTGTTTTTGAATTCTTTAATCATTCTGTGACTGTTTATTAGAGCTTCATTTAATGGTGTTGAACCATATTGCTCAAACTTAGAAAGTATTTGTCTCTCATCGTATGAGTAACTAGAAACTGATAGTTCCTTTCTTAACCAGATATGGAACATAGCTTCTTCGAATTGACCTTTTTTAAGTTTAGAGGATACAATCTGAGGTAGTGATAAACCGCTGTGGTTAATTTCACCTTCTCTTGGATTTGGCCCTGCATAATCATCTTCGGTATAACCATAAGCATCTCTGCCGAGGTTTTTATTTGAAGTAGTAAACCCGTAAACATCGAATGGAATATTAACTGCCTTACAGAAAGTTACAAGGTGTAAAAGTTGGTCCATAACTTGGCCCATAGTTCCACACATTGAACCAGAGTAATCAATCAGCATCATCATTCCATGATTTTTAGAGTCAGCCAATTTAGTAACTCTTGAAAAAATATCTTCATTAGTTTTATATGACCATAATCTGTTAACATCTATTGAACCAGTTTTTGCAGTTTGAGCTCTTGAATATCTGTACGCTGCTTTTCTCATTTCAAATTCCTTGACTGCATAATTGACATTTCTTTTAACATCTTTCATATACATTTTAAACTCAGGAATTCTGTTAGCATATTGTTCGATATCGCCAAACTTTTTTCTGTCTGCTGCCAGTGTAGCATAATCAATAACGAATTGGTCTCTTAGTTCTTTTCTTGGCTCATTGCCGACTTGAACTTGTCTGCCTCTTTCGTCTCTGTCTAATAGAGTGTGTTCTTTTCTTCTGAACGCCTCATCAGTGGCTGATATGTCTTCTTCGACCGGTGTTTGATTTTCTACATTACCTTGGCTTTCACCTTCGTCGTCAGGGTTGTTTTGAGTAGGGTTATCTTCAGATTTGTTAGAATTATCTCCTTCGTCATTGCCTTGAGCTTCAGATTTACCTTCTGGTTTTTCGCCAGTAGGCTCTTGGTAATCATCATGACCAGATGGTCCAGTTTCGCCATCTTCTTTTTCTTCTTGACCTGGAGTGTTTCCTTCAGGCTGTGGCTCAGGCTTTTGAATAAGCTCTGGTGTATTTTCTTGAGTAAAGGCAAGTATATCTCTAACCAATTCAGTAACTTCTCCGAANGTTTCGGTAGTCATTGCTCTATTATAAAATACAATCTCTTCATCGCTGAATGGAACATCCATTAGATTTCCGACCTTAGCTTTTAGATTGATTTTGTCAATTAATTTGATTTCTTCCCAATTAGTATTAATAACAGCTTCTCCAAAGAAACCATCTGCGAATAATTTTTTGTATCCTCTAGACATTGGGCCGACTAAACCAGCGTATTGCTGTTTGATATGTCTTTCAATTCTAGCGTCTTCTATAACATTGATATATGACCTAGGGCAACCCTCTAATTTTTCAGGGCTATCATGCCAACCTTCGAATGGAGTAAATAGTGCGTGTCCGACTTCATGACCAATTAAAAGGTCAGTGACATCTTTACCCATATCTTTCCATTGAGGTAATCCTAGAACTCTATCTTTTATATCAAACCAAGCTGTGTGATAGTTACCATATTGTACAGTAATATCTTCTTTGGCTAATAATTTAGCGAGTGTTGTTTTATGTTTCATTATGCGACCACCTTGATGATAATTGGTAATACAAACAGGGCCAATCCACTTAGGAAGTCTCTGTCCAGTAATCCGTGTTTTCTTAATAGTGTCATAAATATCTCCTTATCATTATCAATTTATGGTACCATTATACTATATCTAGGGGGTGCTGTAAACACGTTTGATGAAAATAAATGAAATTGTTACACAAATGTAACACAAATGTAACATGCCTGTAACAAAACTGGGATTTCAGCTGTTACTTAATTTTGGAGAAGTTCTTTTGCTTAAAGAATTCAATCTTAGACCTAAACTTGTTCTCTAATATTTCCCCTTTATGAGATATAATAAAGACATTAGTACCATCTTCTAGCGTGGTTAGAATTTTGGTTAGGTTTTCGATACCATCGTGGTCCAAAGAACTGTCAAAGGTTTCATCGAGTATCAGCAGATTCGTTGCTGCACTATTCTTGAGTTTGGCGATTTGCCTCCAAGTAAACAACAACGATAAATCGATTCTTTGTTTTTCACCTTCACTGAATGAGGCGTAGTTAAATGAATCACGATGGCGTGACCTGATGGTTTCATTGAAGTTTTCGTCTAAATGGAAAGCTACAAAGAAGTCCAAAATCTGTAAATATTGATTTATTAATTTATTCATAACAGGTAAATATTGTTTGATAACCTTGGTTTTGATACCAGTATCTTTTAACATTTCTCCTATTACTTCGTTATAAGTTCTTTCTTCAACATACAGTAATTTATTTTCAGTTGATTTTTGCTTACCTCTCCTCATAGTGGATAATTCTTTTTTGGCTTGACCAGAATCACCAGACTGTGAAGTAAGTGTATTAATCTCTTTTTGGACTTTATCTATTTCCTTTTGTAAGAGAGCAATTTTATCATTATTTGAATTTATTTTATGCTGTCGTTGTCTGAGTTCGTTAAGATGGTTTGCGATAGTTCGGCCCTCTTGCTCAGTTGTTCTAATCTCTTTTCTAAGTCCTTGCATTTCCTCTTGAACATCAGCAGCTGATATTTTAATTTTAGATATTTTATCATCTTTTATTTCCTCAGTTATCTCTTGCTCACAAGTTGGACAGTTATCATTTTCCTCATAAAACCTAGCATCTCCTACAAGGGTTTTGATTTTATCATTTAAACCTTTATCAAGAGATTTGACCTCAGTCATTTTCTCTACATGTTGTTTATGATGTTTTTCTTCTTCAGTTATAAGTACTGATAGATTTTTACCTAGCTCTTTTGACTCTTTGAATATATCATCAATATCATTCTTATGTGTTTCAATTGATTCTCTTTTGCCTTCGATTTGGTCTTGGTTTAGAGCTTCTAGATTATTAATATACTTAGTTTGTGAATCAATCTTAGTATTAACCAAATCTATTTGGTGGTTGATATCCGTTAACTGGTCTCTAATAACTGAATTACGCTCTTTTAAAAGTGTATTCATTTTAGAGAAGATACCAATGTCCAATAAATCTTCTATCACAGCTCTTCTTGACCAAGCTGGTAATTGCATAAATGGAATAAAAGAACTACTCCCTAATACTACAACCTGATGGAATGATTTGTGATTAAGCTTTAAAATATTTGTTTCAAGGTACTTTTGATAATCACGCATATTAGATGCTTGGTTAGTCATATTACCATTCTGCCATATTTCAAACCTATTGGGTTTTATGCCACGAACGATTTTAAAGTCTTGGTCACCTACAGTAAACTTTACTTCAACAAGAGTTCTCTTATTATTAATAGAGTTAACCAATTGCATTTTACCAATGTCTCTGTGTGGCTTTCCAAATAGACCAAAGGATAAAGCATCAAGTAAAGTTGATTTACCTGCGCCATTTTGGCCTACGATTAATGTTGATGGGGTTCTATCTAATTGAATTTCAATAGCGTCACTGCCAGTGGAAAGAAAGTTCTCCCACTTACATGATTTAAAATGTATCATACTACCTCTAGGTTCTGTGCCTCTGTATAAAGTTTTCTCAGTTCAATCTTTATATGGTCTTTGTCCAGGTCAGTTTCCACTGCATCGACATATGAATCTAGAAGGGTCGTAGTATCTTCAAGGGATATTTTCTCGTCACTGACGCTTTCTCCCAAATACTCTTCAAAAGATTCTGCAATCTTTAGCTCATATGTTTCAATACTTTGTAGCCTATCCACAAATTGGTCGAACATATAAAGGTCATTTTTATTTATAACAATTAGCTTTATGAACTTGTGTGCAAATTGTGTTACATCTATTTTACTATAATCTGTTTTGGTATCATCATATATTACCTTTTTAAACATAGTAATTGGATTTCTTACAGGTGTAATCTCTCTTGTTTCAGTGTCTAATACATGGAAATATTTTGGGTCATCTACATCAGCCCATGTGAATTCCATTTGCGAACCTAGGTAGTGAACATTTTCTCTACTTGATTTAGTATGGAAGTGTCCTGATAGAACCATCTCAAACCTAGAAAAAGTATCAGCGTGGTCCATACCATGTGGGTTTGGAATTCCAGCCATCATTTCAAAGCCTTTTAATTCCAAATGAGCACCAAGTATTGGAGCTTTACATGTTGCAATAAAGTCCATGTATTCGGTATAGTTACTATTATTAATCCAGGGAACCACAGCAATATCTAATCCGTCATAATTCAGCACTGTTGGCTTCATAACGATATTAACATTAGTGGTAAAATAACCTAAGAGTTCTTTAAGGGAACATAGCTCATTAGTATTCTTAAAATAAACATCGTGATTACCAGGAATAATATCCATGGTAATATTAGCATCGCGCATAGGTTCAAGAAAATGTTTACGATTTGCATTAAGAGCCTTAAAGTTAACGAACTTACGATGTTCATAATAATCCCCTAAGTGTAATATGTTTTTAATATTGTGTTCTTTTAAATATGGGAAAAATATTTCACCATAGAATCTCTCATTATATTTTAAAAATATATCGGAGGAATTTCTTACACCACAATGCGTATCATTAAGTATTGCTACTTTCATTGGACATCCTCATTTGTTCTTTTATCATTCTTCTTTGTAACCTACCCAATCTCCTTGAAGCGATTTTAATTCTCTCTTCACTTATATTGATTAGTGCACTTTTGGCTTTTCTTTTTAGGTTTTTAGCTGTTCTGCTTTTGGTTAACCTAATACCTCTTTGTCTTTGTTTTTCACTTAAATGTTTCATGACATAAATAACTCCAGTTTCTTAGCCTTCTTTTCGGCTGCTTTTTCTTTTTTGGCAAATTCTTTAATCGCCGTGTCCTTTGTCCTTATGGTACCAATTCTTTGTCTGAGTGTATCTACATAAGCCATTGTTTGTTCAGCTCCTTCATTGTCCATACCCATTTGTACAAAATCATCAATACCCATTTTTTCTATGAATTTAAATTTAATGTCTTGTTGTTTCTTCTCCTTGGTAATCCTTCGGATAAATGCGAAATAACATATTTGTGTAAAATACGAAAATGCATTTGGCTTTCCAGTCCTTGTAGAAGCTTCAATATTATAGTTTCCTATCGCCCTTAAACAATTCTCTACTGCGTCCATAACCATTTCTTCTCTATAAGTATATCGTACAAAATTGGGTCTGTGTGATAGACCTTCTGCGATTCTTATAAAGCACTTGGCAATATAGTCATTTATTATTGGGGGTTGCTTATCTTTTGATTTTGCTTTTTGGGCCTTTGTTGCATAATCCATAACGGCTTCTGAAAAGTCCCTATTGTTTACATAGTGTGGTTTTGCTTTTGCTTTCGCACTCATTTTATTTTCTCCATAATGTTATATTATACCATACTCTTATGTGATTGTAAACCAAAAAGAGTTTTTATTTATTTTTAACCTGCGTGTTTACAGCTGTCCATTTTTGTGGTATAATATATAAGTAGTGTCGGGGGACAGAGGTATACTAAAACTAATGTATTGTTTCCTTAACTCCGGACTCATAATCTAATTGGTAATCCTCTTCCATTAAGTCTGACTCTCTTTGTACTATATCTTGTACTGCCTCTTTCATGGTCTGAAGCTTGAATTGTGGCTTCTTGGTATTAATAACAAAATCAATATATTTCTCATGTAAGTATTCATCTATCGGGACATGATGTACAATACGATTTTTATATAGTTTAAATGTTTTCTGAGAAGATAAAGGGAACCAATGGGCAAACTGCATATTCCCAAATAGATTGGGTAATAATATTACAGGGCCTTCTACAATATAGTTATCATCATTCTTTGTATTAAGAATACCAATGATATCCTCACCATTAATTAATTTAAATTGCCTTATATTCATTTATATATTTATATCGTATAGTTTGTACTTGAATTTCTCTTTACTGTATATTTTAATTCTTTCCGCAGCGTGTTGTAGTGTATAGTTTTTCTTATTTTTCCAGTGTAAATCATCGGCAATATCATATAACTTTGTTGCACGACCATCTTCACTTTTTCTTAATCCTCTTCCTATGGATTGAAGGACTCTAATTTGACTCTTACTTGGTGAAGCAAATATAATATTGTGAAGATTCCGAATATTAATACCAGTAGAAAAAGTCCCAATACTTGCCACAATAATGGCATTGGTTTGTGTTTCGGTAATCTCCCTGACGGATTCTCTTGTATCGACATCTGTTTCTCCTGATACATAGAATAGTTTCCTATCCTTATCTATTTTTTTCTCTAATAATCTGTGTAATGGTTTACCATGTTTTTCAACGTAGTTGAAAAGGACCAATGTATTACCCTTTTGGTCTCTAGCTAAATTCGCTATAAATTGATTTCTGGCATCATAACCTACGATAAAATCAAGCTCTTGTGCATAACTATTCTTAATATGTGCTTTACATAAATCATCATTGTATTTTAGTAACAATACACTAATGTCTAATTGGCTTAATGCACCTCTATCCATTAATTCTTTTGAAGTGGTTACCTTATAAACAGGCCCAAATAATCCTTCTAATACTAATTGGTGTGTTTGTGTTCCATCTAATGTACCTGTTGTGCCAATTCTATATTTAGCTTCTGTGCATTTTTCCATTATAGAAGTAAGTGATTTAGCTTTAAATTGATGAGCCTCGTCTCCTATAACCATACCAAAGTTCTGAAAGAATTCTGCTGGTCTTTTGTATATGGATTGCCATGTGGATATAACCACTCTGCCTATTCTTTCTCCCTTTACAGTACCACCATGTATTCTCATACAATATTCATCTGCGTGAAAGTGGTCGTCAGTATAACTATAATCTTCAAAGTCTGAATACATTTGTTCGACCAAGGATACTGTAGGAACTACAATTAATATTTTAAGACTATTGTGTTGTTCTATATACCATCTTGCCGCAAGGTAGATA
>JGI24004J15324_10000688_pt1 | contig 13611 bp, 22 predicted proteins | sample LinPmetageLP32_FD_15324 | JGI IMG/M metagenome (IMG submission 15324)
TTGTATTAGATATTCCATGAACGTATCATATTCATCTAAGAACAGTAAAGTCTTGCGTATTCTAGCTTGTTGTACATTAGAAAACTTACCCATACCTGCAGTATTTAAACAAGGCTCATGGCATTTAGCAACTGTAGCATACGGACATATGGTACGTTTACCATCAGCTAAATTATGTGGTGCAAGATATAGTATTCTACTAAAGTATTTATCTTGTATCTTGTTACTTTTATCAATCTTCATACTACCCTGTGATAGTAATTTATAACTTGGCATTCTACTCAATCTCCTCTAAGCGTTTAATTAATTCCAATCAGTCCAATAGTAAATATTACTATCTTCCTTATTTTCCCATTCGGTTTTACCCTCATTAAAAACTTCCTCGCCTAACATCTTGCGAGTGCATTCTTCTGAACAGGCATGTTCCCATTCGGCAACAACATAATAACCTTCAAAAATATCTATTGGTTCTTTACATTCGTAACAATGAGTAGGTAAATCTTTAAATTCTTCTGCATCGAAAGGTAGTTCACTCCAATTTGCCTGTCTTAAATTTTCCCTCAATTTATCTTCATGTTTTTGCTTCATTATCTAACCTCGATGCAATTTCAGGTATATCTGAATAAGATACATACTCCCATAAAATATCTTTAGCTTTTTCGTGATAAGTTTCTGTATTAAACTCCACAGTAAAATCTAAATCTTCAAGCCAAGATGTTATCTCGCTTTTAACTTGATTGATATCATCAAATTCAGAATCGTTTTGTTCTCTTTTAAGAGTTATGTTTATATTAAATGTTTTCATCTCTATCTCCTTAAATAAAAAAGTGTGTAGCTAGGTAGTGCATGGTGGTATAGTTCTTATTTACTTTCAACTCTAACCTACGTCGTCACCCTGTATAAAACAGTACAGACTTCAGGATTTTACAAAAGCTCACTCCCACTTAGCTACACGTGAAAGTTTTTAATTATAATAGAGAACTTACAAACTCAGTGTAGGTTTTTGAAAGAGAACCATAAAACTCTTAGTACTTTTCGAGTAGAGGTATATGTACTTACCTTTGTATTTAAAGTCTAATTAGACTAAGCTAAAGATTCTTCTGAAGAATCTAGTAATCACATTACCATTAGCAAAAGTATTGAAAGAATCCATAACTTCGAATGTATCTTGAACATCTAAGTTATTTGCAACTTCAAGAACTTGCATGCTCTTGTTAGCTTCATTGAGTTTAACAAACCTTCTGAACCATAACTCTCTAGCAGGATTGTCTTTTTGACTATAGATAGAAACTTTATCTTTGTGATAGCCCTCAAATGTAGCACCAGTAGATATCTCATTACGATTTTTAACAGCTCTGACTCTTAGGATATTTACTCCTAACTCAGTTCCTCTGTTCCAAATGTTTTGGATTGATATTGGTGCTGATGCTATTGGTGTGGAAGTAGCACTCCCCTTTACAGTATAAGTAGTTTTACTCATAGTTTATTACCTCCTCAGGTATTATTATTATTATTAAAAAGTATCTAAGAGATACCTCCGTTGCCGAAGCCCCTAAAGTATAACCGAAGCGACCCAAGCCTGTCAAGCCTATTCTATCTATTATTTTAAACAAAGTCTCTTGCTATCCATTTAGTTCCCAGTATATTATCATACTTGGGAGTTATAATTACATAGCGGTTACCCTTTCTAAACATAAACCATTTATCTTCTCGAATACTCATGGTGTTATCATATCTAAAACCTTTAGTACGATAGTGATTAAAAGCTAAGTCTTGTGTTCTAAAACTCATTAATCCTCCTCAAAATTAAGTTCATCATCCCTATTAGATTCTATCTCTTTGATTAGTGTTTTAACTAATTCCCAGTCTTGAATAATCTTTTCCACTATACCTCCTCAGGTTTTTTAAATTTTAATTGTTTTAAGTTCTCACCAAACAAACTTAACTTAAGAACTTCCTTCCCACTATCATCTATTACTATTATATCTTTAGTAACAAACCACTGCTTTCCATCAGCTCTAGCATGTTTATGTTCTTGAACAGTCACATTAGTTACTCGGTGTAAATTTATATCTACTGACATATTAAACCTCCTCAGGTTATTATATTTAAACAAACGTCTGGGTCGTTGCCCTGACCCTTTAAAGTTTAACCCGACCGGCATGAGCTTGTCAAGCCTATTCTATCTTTTATGTTAATAGTCTTTAACCTATTATACTTTAAAGGTACAGAAATAAGTATACAATGTGTAAAGGTACAGTAGGCAAAGGTACAAGTTTAATTCTTTTCCTCCCTCTACCCCTATTATATTTAAATAGTATAGTTATCCACAGGTTATATACAGGTTATATACAAGATATATACAGGTTATATACAGTTTATCTACAATATGCCCTCCACCCATCGCCGCCTATTTAACACTCCGATAACGAAGTATATAAAATTAATATTCAATATGGTATGGTCTCCTGTAAAGAAAAGACTTGTCGAAGACAAGCCTACTTAGTACCCCAAGAACAAAAAAAGGAGCAGGTGATAAGACCTACTCCCTTTTAAATCTACAAACTAGCCGGACATATTATCAAGATATGTAGATATTTTATCTTGATAGAGTTTAGGAAGCTTCTTTTTATTGAACATGTCAGAAGCTTTCTCAAATGAAAGTTTTCCCTCTTTGGCATCAGCAAGCAAACAAGCTCTGATTCTAGAGTAGGACTCTCCCCACGCTTTCCCTTTTAGACCATATGAGAACTTCTTTGCAAGTCCTACACATTGGTTATAGGTTGCCTGACCTTTAAGTGTTTCAGGCTTCACTTTTTTCATATCGAATGTAGTATCCATATTATACCTCCTTAGGTTTATTGGATATTATTGTTAAGCAATCTAAGATAATGCTCGATTGCAGTGTAATCAGATGCCTTATCACATCTGACTTTTACAACAAAGATGTCTTGAGTGGATTGGTATCCAATGAAGCACTTTGCCATAAAACTGTTTTGAAACTGATGAGTTTCTTGATTTTGAAAGGTTATTAGTATCATAATATTCTCCTTGTATTACATACATTAAACATGAAAATCTTTTAGATTACAAGAGCAGTGTTTAGAACCTGTTAAGCTTTAGCTGTTACAGGGTCTTGACTCTTGTGAGCTATAAAGTTTTCATGTAGTATGTAATTAAAACTACAAGGAGATATTCATGATTACTTATGACGTTTTAAAGTCTTAGAAACACACCAGTTTCAGGACGGGAGTATGGCTTAGTGCTTCAAGGATAGCAAGCTGCTCAAGTCTTCTAAGTGTAAAAGACAGTGGGATATATAAGAAGATTACACAAGAACGGGCACTATCTAGCTTGCTCTTACGATGATAGACTATATCGACCTAAGGATACTTATAATATGGATACGGAATGAGTTATGAAGTACTACAAAAACTATCTAACCCTTTGAAGTTTATGAAGTTCTTAGTTTAAACATAATAATATTAGTGCTTACAAACTTAGTAAACTTTGTAAACTAGATAGTTTTTGGATTGAAGCCTGAAGTAAAAGGTCTGGTAAGCTCGATAAGCACTGTGGAACTTGCAAAGATTATCATATGGTAGCTAGATGAGGGGAGAGCCAACTTAATGTACTCAGAGCTTACTATGTTTGCTTGCTGATGAGGACTATGTAAACTTTTAAAGCTGATAGAATGTTCAACACAGTAATAGGTTTCCTAAAGTCTCTCTATCTAACACTCAGTAGTCTTGAAGTTTATCTAGTCCTGCTAGTTTGTGATAAAGGATTAGTAGTAGGTCTTAAGCCTGCTCAAACGTCAGGTTCTTTAGGGGTACGCAGGAGACCATACCACCCTCCGTATATATCTATGGCATGGTTAAATGTTTTATGGGGTTTAGGGTGTCAACCAGTTAGGTCGGGCTTAATAGACTATTAGTGGAGGGTGTATCCTATAGGTACTAACTTGCCTACCGGACAAGCCTCATTCTACAGTCCAGAGAGCTTTTTGTCAAGTCCTTCTTGACTTTTTTCTATATAACCTTATACTGGTTTACATGAACAGTATAATACCTACCACTCAACAAGCTAGACAGCTTACAGAAAAACAACAACTATTCTTAGATAATCTTATAGAAACAGAAGGTAATGCTAAAGCAGCAGCCGAATTAGCAGGTTACTCTGGTGGACACTATCAAGTCTTAAAGTCTTTAAAGAATGAAGTGTTAGAACTAACTAAGGATGTACTAGCTCATAATGCTCCTAAAGCAGCTTTTAAGCTTTTAGAGATTATGGATTCAGATAAACCAATACCTCAGGCTAGTAACAAACTAGTAGCTGCACAGTCCTTATTAGATCGTGTGGGAGTTTCTAAGTCTGAGAAGTTAGACATTAATATGCAAGCATCTAGTGGTATCTTTATATTACCAGACAAAGCTCCTATAGATGCTGAAGCAGAGGATATATATTATGAAGAAGAAGACCTTGACTATGAAACAGAAACTGGATTCCAACAATATGATGTTGGAAAAACTAATGATGAAGAGGAAGAGTAATGGCAGCAAAGAAAAAGAAATCGACAGTAAATAAAGCAGGTAACTATACGCAGCCTACTATGCGTAAAAGACTATTTAATAAGATTAAAGCAGGAACTAAAGGGGGTAAGGCAGGACAATGGTCTGCTAGGAAAGCTCAGATGCTTGCTAAAGAATACAAAGCTAAGGGTGGAGGTTATAAGTAATGGCACTCAAGAAGTCTCAGAAGTCTTTAAAGCGGTGGACAGATCAGAAGTGGAGAACCCCTAGTGGTAAGAAGTCTTCGGAAACTGGAGAGGTTTATGCCCCTGCAGCTACGATAAAGAAACTTAAGTCTACTCCCAAAGGTAAAAGTAAATTAGCAGCAGCTAATAAAAAGAAACGTGCAGCAACTGCAAAAGGAAAACAACACGCTAAACATGGTTTACATAAAGGAAAGAAACGATGAGAGAAGACTATAAAAAAGGTGGGTCGGCGAAAAAGAAAGATTCTAGATTAACTAGAGCAGGGGTAAGTGGGTTTAATAAACCTAAGCGTACTCCTAAACATCCTAAGAAGTCACACGTAGTTGTGGCTAAAGAAGGAGATAAGATTAAGACTATTCGCTTTGGAGAACAAGGAGCTAGTACTGCAGGCAAACCTAAAGCAGGAGAGTCTGCTCGAATGAAAGCAAAGCGTAAGTCTTTTAAAGCAAGACACGGTAAGAACATATCAAAAGGAAAGATGTCAGCAGCTTACTGGGCTGATAAAGTTAAATGGTAATTAAAGATGCAACTCCTGAAGAGAGTAAAGACTGGCAAGAGAATGAATTAAGTTGGTGGGCAGGGTTACAATTAAACATTGTAGCAGTTATGTCCGTTATTCAAGTTGTAATGTTAGGACTAATGATGTTACTGATGTATATAAATTCAAGGATATTTTAATGAGTAATCAAATAGGAAGTAATGAGAAACCTGTACTTATGACTAATAAGAAGAATGGTGGACGTATGGGTAAGGGTTCTAGATCAAGACCTTTAACTGTATCTAAAGAAGAGTTTGATAACAACTGGGATAAGATATTTAATAAGTAATGGCATANTCACAAAAAGTACTNGACAGGTTTGANAGTGTTTTAAAAAACCCAGAAGCTCATGCGGTTGGAAGGTTTGATCCACAAGACCCTAACGTAGCTACAGGAATGACAGGAGCACCNGCTTGTGGNGACGTTATGCGTTTGCAATTGAAACTCGANGGGGACTTAATAGAAGACGTTAAGTTTAAAACTTATGGATGTGGGAGTGCTATAGCATCCTCTACTTTGTTTGTAGATATGCTTAAGGGTAAGACAATAGAAGAAGCAAAGCTAATTAAAGATAAAGACATAGCAGAAGCTTTAGAACTTCCTGCAATTAAACTACACTGTTCTGTTCTTGCAGAAGATAGTATTGCAAAAGCTATAGAAGATTGGGAAACAAAGACAGCATACAGGAGACATAACCAGTAATGAAAGACGGATACATTAAAAGAAAAACATCAACTATTCCTTTTGGATATGAAGTTGATATAGAAATCGATGGTTATCTTAAACCAATTGATGAACAGATACATGCATTAGATGTAGTATCACGAATGGTAAGCAATGAAGAGATTAGTTTAGCTGTAGCAGTAGACTGGCTAGAAGCAAGTACTAATCGTAAACTTTCCCGAATGGGTTTAAAAAAACATATAGATAAGAAGTATGACAGACAAAGACAAGAAGAATCAGACAGAAATAAATTCAACTCAATACTTGACAGATTCTGAAGGTAACCTTATACTTAAGAAAGACGGAACACCTCGAAAGAAGGGAGGAAGACCTAAAGGGTCTAAATCTAATTATGCTTATTCTTCTGCAGTTCAGAAGAAACAAGCAGCTCGTAGATCATTAACTTCAAAGAGGAAGACAGTTGAAAAACTCGAAAAAAAATTACGGTCCAAAAAACAAACACTCAGACAACAGGAAACAACAATCCGAAAGTTTGAGAACGCATCGGATGAACGGACAGTATCAAAAGAGGGGAAGGTAGTAACGGAATCAGATGTTACTACATTAGCTAACTCGGTACAAGCTCATTTAGATGCAACGAATTCATTCGTAGCTTTTATGCCGAATGACGGACCACAAACAGACTTCTTAGCTGCAGACGAAAAGGATGTCCTTTACGGAGGAGCAGCAGGAGGTGGTAAAAGTTTTGCTATGTTGATAGACCCTTTAAGGAACTGTCACGTAAAAGGACATAGAGCTTTAATACTTAGAAGGTCTATGCCGGAGTTAAGAGAACTGATAGATAAGAGTAGAGAATTATATCCAACAGCTTTTCCCGGTGCTAAGTTTAGAGAAGTAGAAAAGATTTGGAACTTTCCAAGTGGAGCTAAAATAGAATTTGGTTTCTTGGAAAAAGATGCAGACGTATATAGGTATCAAGGGCAAGCATACAGTTGGATAGGTTTTGATGAGATAACTCATTTACCAACTGAGTTCGGGTGGAACTATTTAGCTTCACGTTTAAGAACAACAGACCCTAGTATTAAAACCTACTTACGTTGTACTGCAAACCCCGGTGGTGTTGGAGCACATTGGGTAAAGAAAAGATATTTACAATCAGAAGAACCTAACAAATCGTTTGTAGGTTCAGATGGTTTAACAAGAAAATTTATTCCGGCTAAGTTAATGGATAATCCATACTTAGCAAAAGATGGTGAGTATGAACGCATGCTCCTTTCACTACCTCCGATCCAAAGAAAGCAATTATTAGAAGGAAACTGGGAAGTAAATGAAGGAGCTGCATTTGTTGAATTTGATCCATCTGTACACGTAGTACCACCATTTGACATACCCTTACATTGGGAAAGAGTCAAGGGGATCGACTACGGTTATGCTTCGGAAAGCTGTTGTCTCTGGGCTGCTGTTGATCCACAAGATAAGACCCTAATTATATATAGAGAACTTTATCAAAAAGGTCTTACAGGTGAAGCACTTGGAGCACAGATTACCGAACGAGAAAGAGGAGAGTATCGTTCTATTGCAGGAGTATTAGATACTGCTGCATGGGCTAGGACAGGTTATACTGGTCCTACCATTGGTGAAGTCTTGATTAAAGCAGGACATAAACTAAGACGAGCAGATAAAAATAGAATAGCAGGAAAAGTGCAAATACACGAATATTTAAAACAAGCTAACGCAGAAAGCAGACCACGCTTGCAAATATTTAATACTTGTCCTGACTTAATAAAAGAATTACAAAGTATACCTTTGTCAAAAAGTAATCCTGAAGATGTAGATACACATGCACAGGACCATGCTTATGATGCATTAAGGTATTTAATAATGAGTAGACCTAGAATGTCAGACCCGATTTCAGATATGATACGTTTAAAACAACGTACGTTTGAAGCTTCTGATTCTACTTTTGGATATTAATATGGAAGAAAATACATTTCTAAATGCAGATAACCTTTACGTAGATGTAGAAGGTGAAGATGGAAAAAGTCTACAACTTGAAGAAGGTCAAAGTAGAAACCTAGTAGGTATTATCAAAAGTCGTTTTGCAGAAGCTGAACGAGCTAGGCAAGGTGATGAAGATAGATGGCTTTCATCTTATCAGAACTTTAGAGGTTTATACGGTAAACGTGTTCGCTTTAGAGAATCTGAAAAGTCAAGAGTCTTTATTAAAGTTACTAAAACTAAAACAGTAGCTGCTTACGGTCAGTTAATTGATGTACTCTTTGGTACAGGATCATTTCCTATTTCCGTAAAAGAAACAAGACTTCCCGAAGGTATTGCTAAAGAAGCTCACATAGAATTAAATCAAGCTCCTGTCAATATTGAAGGACCTCAGATTGAAAGTGGGATTGATGTTTCACAAGTTGAAACACTTACTAATCCTTTTGATGTAGGTTTTGAAGGTGACGGTAATGTTTTAAAACCGGGAGCTACGTTAGTAAGTGGTGAAGATTTCTTATCTTCATTGACAGATAATTATACAGGACAAGATGGAGAAGTAGTGTTAACAGCAGGTCCTTCTGCTATGCCTGTACCTAGTATAAATCCTGCTCAACTAGCTGCTAGGAATATGGAAAAATTAATCCATGATCAACTAGAAGAATCTAATGGTGTATCTGAATTACGTAATGCATTGTTTGAATCAGCTATGTTAGGTACTGGAATTTTAAAAGGACCATTTAGTTATAACAAAACATTACATCGTTGGGCAAATGGAGAAGAAGGTAGAACCTATGCTCCAACACATGTTAGAGTACCTAGAGTAGAGTTTGTTAGTTGTTGGGATTTTTATCCTGACCCTAATGCTACTACTATGGAAGAGTGTGATTACATTGTTCATAGACATAAGTTTAATAGAAGTCAAGTTCGTAACTTAAGACACATGCCTTACTTTGATAAGGATGCTATTAGAAACTGTTTACAGATGGGTCCGAACTATGAAGCTCGTGACTTTGAAGATCAGATCACTGCAGACGAAGATAGAAGTGAAACAGACTATTCAGATAGATATGAAATCTTAGAATACTGGGGAGTCATGGATGCAGACTATGCTCGTGAAGTTGGTATTGATTTACCTGACACAGTAGATGATTTAGATGAAGTACAGATTAATGCATGGACATGTGGTGCGTACTTATTAAGAGCTGTTGTAAATCCGTTTACTCCTCCAACATTACCTTATCATGCATTCCCTTACGAAAAGAATCCATATAGTTTCTTTGGTATTGGAGTTCCTGAAAACATGTTGGACTCTCAACAGATAATGAATGGACATGCTAGAATGGCTATTGATAACTTAGCCCTATCAGGTTCATTAGTATTTGATGTAGATGAGTCTGCCTTAGTAGGTGGACAGTCTATGGATATATATCCCGGAAAGATATTTAGAAGACAAGCAGGAATGCCGGGACAGTCTATACATGGAATTAAGTTTCCAAATACAGCACAAGAAAATATGATGATGTTTGACAAGTTTAGACAACTTGCAGACGAACAAACTGGAATACCTAGTTACTCACATGGGCAGACAGGAGTACAAAGTATGACTAGAACTGCATCAGGTATGTCAATGTTACTCGGTGCATCAAGTTTAAATATTAAAACAGTTATTAAAAACATTGACGATTTTTTGCTTAAACCTTTAGGAGAAGCTTTCTTCCATTGGAATATGCAATTTATAGAAGAAGATTTAGATATCGTTGGTGATCTAGAAATACAAGCAATGGGTACAGCAAGTCTCATGCAAAAAGAAGTTAGATCACAAAGACTTACGATGTTCTTGCAAACTGCACAGAATCCTGCAGTTGCACCATTTGTTAAGATGTCTAAGTTAATTAGTGAACTAGCTTTCAGTCTCGACCTAGACCCAGAAGAAATTCTGAACAGTCCGGAAGAAGCTGCAATAGCTGCCCAAATAATAGGAATGCAAAATGCTCAGCAAACAACAGGCGAAGAAACTACTCCCACTGGTCAACCACCCTCAGGCATGGGAAGTCCTTCAGGACCACCTCAATCACCAGAGGAACTTGATCGTACAGGGTCTGGTGGTGGCAACATCGGAACAGGAATTGTTCCTCAACCGGGGGAAGTGGGCTTTAGTGGAAACATTGAGTAAACTTAAAGAAGAAGTAAAAGTAACACTAGATAGAAAGGAAGACTAATGGCAAACTTAAAAGGTAAACAAAAGAAACTAGATGCTAATAAAGATGGTAAGATTAGTAGTGAAGACTTTAAACTTCTTCAAGATTTAGAAAAACGTAATCCTAAATTTTTAGGTGGTATAGCAAAAGCAATAAGAGAAAAGTTTGGAAAAACTAAACCTCATGGAAGTTCAGAAAATGCAATGGCATTTTTAAGTCCTTTACCTAGTTATCCTAATCAAGTAGATGTCGATAGACAAATGTTTGCTTTAGGTGGATTTTTAAGTAAGTTTGCTAGAAAAGCATCAGAACAAATTAAAGAAGGAGTAGTTCTACCAAAAAGTGATTCAGTTAAACAACTTAAAGAATTAGGATTTTCAGATGCAAGAATAAAAGAAATATTTGATGACTATGAAACAATGGCAGGAGTAGAAGATTTTAATTCTTCAATAGACGAATTTATTAGAATAACACGAGGTAATGTGCCTCAGAATATAAACTTAGGACTTGTTCGTACAAACTTACAAAAACAAGGTTTAAGTGATGAAACTATTGATCAATTTTTCACAGATGTAACAGAACGTATGGGAACAAAAGAAGCAAATATGCAAGCTTCTCAACTAATGCTTAAAATAGCTGATATGGAAGAACCACCTACAGCTCCTATCGTTCGTGATAGAATAGAAAAAGCAGAAGGTGGAGCAATGGACGACCAGATGAATGCACTTGCAATATCTGTATCACCGGCTAAAGTTGAAGAACAACCTATGCCAATGGAACAAGAACAAACAATGCTTCCTGACGAAGAGATGGAAGAAGATTATGTAGACTATGTTATAGAAGAAACATTAGCTACAGAAGACAAACAATATTTAAATGCAGCTCTTGAGAAAGACGATAGACTAAGCGAATTATTCGATCAAGTAGTCGAGAGTGCAACAGAATTTACAGGTTCTGGAACTGTAGAAGGTCCGGGAACAAGTAAATCCGATTCGATACCTGCAAGGCTATCGGACGGAGAATTTGTTTTTACTACAAAAGCAACTGCAGAAATCGGAGAAGACACTTTAATGTCTATGATGAAAGAAGCAGAAGCTGCTGCAGATGAAAGACAGATGGCTTATGAAGGTGGAATGATAAGAGAAGAGAAAGAAGTTATGGTTGCTCCCCAAGAACCACAACAACAAAACATTAATGTAACTAAGACTACGCTTGATAATCAAGTAGGTCTACTTCGTCAAGAAGAAGACTTAGTTGGTAAAGCAGTTAAAGAAAACATGATGCTCGACCCTTATCAAAGACACGTCAGAAGCTAAATAACAATAAGCTACTCACTTTATAGTGACCCTTATTAATTTAATAACCTTTAGCTACCTTGTAAGACAAGCCCCTAATAAAAAAGACGTTTTTATGATAGGCTACCTTGTAAATAGCACAAGCCCTAAGGAGAACCCAAAATGACAGAAGTTGAACAAATACAGGAGGAAACTGTAGAAGCAACCCCAAATCCGTACAATCAAAATAAATCATGGCACACTGATGAAGTAATGCCTAAACATGGAGATACTGCGGAAGGATTATTTTTTGAACGTCCACAAGTAAGTTCGGAAGAAGGAGAAGAACCTGTAAACACAGAAGCTGCTCCAACTAAACAACAAACTCATAAACGTGCAGATTATAAAAAAAGATACGATGACTTAAAAAAACATTATGATAATAGCTTAACTAATTTTAGAACTAGAGAGCAAGAGTTACTACAACAAGTTACGGAAACGCAACCTGATTATATAGCTCCTAAAACTCCCGAAGAACTAGAACAATTTAAGTCTCAATATCCTGATGTTTACGAAGTAGTTGAATCTGTAGCCCACTTGCAAAGCGAAGAGAAACTTGCAACCCTGCAAGGTAGATTAGATGCAATGCAAGATCGTGAATCAGAAATATTAAAAAGAGAAGCAGAGAAAGATTTGTTAACTAAACATCCTGACTTTGACGAACTTAGAGGTAGTAATGAATTCCACGATTGGGCAGAGAGTCAACCGGAAGAGATCAAAGATTGGATTTATAATAATCCAAACAATGCAACTCTTGCTAGTAAAGCTATTGATCTTTTTAAAGCTGAAAACGGATTACTTTTAGAAAAATCAACTCCTCCCAAATCTAGGAAGGATGCAGCAGATTTAGTGTCTACTAAGACTACTCAACCTGCAGATGTTACCCAACCAAAAATTTGGACACAAAAAGAAATTGCTGCCTTATCTATGGACGAATACGATAGAATGGAAACTGAAATCGACAAAGCCCTAGAAGAAGGTAGAATTATTGGATAACCAAAAATATAATATTCAAGGAGAATAATTATGGCATTTAATCAATCTGATGCTCTATTTGAGCAATCAACCGATACAAATGGTAACTTTGGTAATTCCGTAAGTGGTCAAAATAACTCCTTTTTCCTACCTAAAGTCTATTCTAAAAAGGTTTTAAACTTTTTCAGAAAAGCTTCGGTAGCNGAAGCAATCACTAACACTGATTACTCAGGAGAAATTTCTGCTTTCGGAGATACNGTAAGAATCATTAAAGAACCGACAATCACCGTCTATCAATATGAAAGAGGTGCTGACGTAACTAAAACAGCATTAACAGACCAAGAATTAACTATGGTCGTTGATGTGGCTAACGCTTTTAAATTCATCGTTGATGATATTGAAACTTCAATGTCTCACGTGAACTTTAAAGAAGTAGCTAGTTCATCTGCTGCATACGCATTGAAAGATGCATTTGATGCAGGTGTTATTGCTGAAATGTTTGCCGGTATATCTACTTCATCACCTGATCACTTGATCGGTTCAGACAGTGCTACTGCTGATGCTACTTTAGCTCACGCAAGTAACTCTGTTGACCTATTAGGTTCTGACGGAACTGGTGTAGATGCTCTAGACCTTATGGCTAGACTCGCTAGAAAACTAGATGATCAAAACATCCCTGAAGAAGGAAGATGGTTCTTAGCACCACCTTCGTTCTATGAGCAACTAGCTCAATCAGGATCGAAACTATTATCTGTTGACTTCAACGCAGGTCAAGGATCATTGAGAAATGGTTTAGTTTCTAGTGGTAAATTACGTGGATTTGATATGTACAAGTCTAACAATGTCGCAGCAACAACTAATGCTACCGGCAAAGTTATGGCAGGTCACATCTCATCTACAGCAACTGCCCAAGCTATAACATCAACAGAAGTCATTCGTGACCCTGATTCATTTGGTGATATAGTAAGAGGTCTTCACGTTTATGGTGCACAAGTACTTAGACCTGAAGCTCTTGCAGGTGCTTTCTATGTAATAGACTAAGCAACCCCGTAAGTGGGGAAGGAATCATGTGTTCGCTTCCCCCTTACACTTTTTAATTAGGAGATA
>JGI24004J15324_10000689_pt1 | contig 13611 bp, 12 predicted proteins | sample LinPmetageLP32_FD_15324 | JGI IMG/M metagenome (IMG submission 15324)
AAACGTGTAATGGATGAGGATCCAAGAGACAGAGATAACTGGCAAGATAGATTCCGTATAAGCGGAGGTCTAGAACCATTGACTAATCCATATATCGGTGATATTATTCAGTACGGAACAGATAACGAATTCAACATGCAGATGTACACCAATGGTTATGCACTTACAAAAAAACTTTTAGAAAAACAACCAGGGTTATTAAACCTAGAAGTTATGCGTGTTAGTGTGTACGGGCATGATGACCAAAGCTATGCAAATATTACAAGAATACCAAAAAGTTTTGCAATGGTAAAAGAAAATCTAAGAAACTTTTTAAAACAAAAAAGCGATACTAAGGTTGGAATAAACTGGATTATACTCCCTGGGCACTCTACTAATGTTTTAAAAGTGTTTGATATGCTCGAAGATATTAATAGCACACAGGATAAAAAAATACAATTCATAACATTGAGAGAAGATTTCAGCCAAAGTGCATTGTATCTTGGAGATTCAGAACGTGAACAATTGATTGATATATTTCAACAAGTTGAAGAAAAATGCAAATCAAGCGAGCATCTAAAGCATATCCATATAGATTATGGTTACCAATTAGATCCTATCCGTTATGGAAAACCAAGTGGTCCATTAACAATGGTTCCTTACACTAAGATGAATAGGTATGGGTTTCCTCAGATAGCAACTGCAATAGATAGTTTAGGCAATCTATATGTGTATCATGAAACAGGATTTATTGAACGTCCTGGCACCGACAGATACATTATTGGTAACATCAAAGATAGTAACGTTGCACAACTAGTTGAGAAACATATAGGCGGCAAAGGCATTATGCCTAAACCATTTGATGTAAGTTTTTTAGATGCATTTGATCACACGATAAGTTTGGTATTAGCAGACACCTATATGAAAAACAACTGGCAAGAGATACTGGAACAAAAATGGAAATGAAAGTACCTTATGCAAATCTATACAGGCTGAACAACACAGTAAAATCTGCCATTGATAAAAACATGAATGATTGTATAGAAAATAGTCAGTTTATAAATGGACCGTGGGTAGAAAAACTTGAAGGTTTACTGGCCAAAAGATTAATATCAAATGCAGTTGGTGTAGGTAGTGGTACTGCGGCTCAACAGTTAGGTTTACTTGCATGTGGTATAGGGCCAGGTGACGAAGTTCTTGTACCTAGTATGACATTTTTTAGCACTGCCGAGACAGTGAGTCAAGTTGGAGCAATCCCGGTATTTGTAGATTGTGAATTAGATTACTACTGTATGGATGTTGACGATTTTGCTAATAAAATCACCAATAAGACACGTGCAGTGATGCCAGTAGATCTTTATGGACAACATGCTGATTTAAAACAAATTAGAGACATATGTGATAAGCACAATTTATTTTTAATACAAGATAGTGCTCAAAGTTTTGGAAGTACGCATCATGGCTTTCCAGTTGGCACATTCGCAGACTTGGCTATACATAGTTTTTATCCAGCAAAAAACTTTGATTGCTACGGCGATGGCGGTGCAGTCAGTGGTAAGGAAGAACTAGTTGCACGTGTAAAATTGTTACGTGATCACGGGAGAACAGAAAAATATGTACACAAAGAAATTGGATGGAATCACAGACTAGACGGATTACAAGCAAGTATACTTTGTGCAAAGCATTCTCATGTTAACCAATGGAATTTTGAAAGGCAGGCTAATGCAAAATTTTATAATATGAGACTGCAAGACTTGCCAATTACACTGCCAAAAGTTGCTGACTATAATACTCATGTTTATAATCAATATGCTATAATGACCCCTGAAAGGGATTCAGTATTTGACTATCTGGCATCTAAAGGTATACAAGCAGGCAAACAGTTTCCGTTAGGATGTCATCAACAGCCAGCTTATAATACAAACGAGTCATTGCCAAACACCGAGTATGTAGCAAGTCACTGTTTAAGTTTGCCTATATACCCGTACATATACAGTGAAGAAATAAACTATGTTGTAGACTCTTTATCAGAATATTTTAGATCATAGTAATTGCGTAACCAAGACCAGTCATTTACTGTAGATTTTAATTTGTCTAATACTGGACCAACTTTAGCAAAGTGTTCTAGTCCATCGGTAGCACCTTTCAGTACCCAATCTGCATAGTCACCATGTGCTTTTGTTGTCCATACATGAAGTCTATGTTTACTTTCCATTGTTGGTTGTTGGTTGTGAAAGTATGCAATTTTACTTGTCTCTCTGAATGCAGTTCGCCATGCCTGATAAGGAGATGTTGCAAATCTTCCGTAGCAACTTAGTTCAGGAACAACTTCTGTTGGAAAGCTCATTGTAAAATCCAATCCAAGTTTGTCATAATCAGGACTTTCAAGAACCATTTTATTATTGTAAAGTATTATCCCCATTTCTCCATATACTAGATCATTGCTCATATTGCGAGCATGAAAGATATAATGTTTTGGCACTTGAAAATAATCAGGTGCATAATTAAATTTAAAGTTAGTGTTAACTTGTGTTTTTGCAAAAACATGATAGCTCCATGGAGTTGTAGCTTTTGCACATGCCGCCTTTAGGGCATTTTGCATTCCTTCAATACCATGTATACGATAAACCTTATTAGGCAAATCTACTGTAAGTTCTAATAGTGTTTGATAATTTTGTTCAGCTTCAATTTCATCATAACTTATAAACACAATGTCTTGTGGATCAGTAACTGCTTTTGCCTGTGTTTTATCAATATGCGGATAATCATATATCTGGGTTTGCAAGTAATTTTTAACTTCTCTTGGAACTAATGCACTGCTTCCATCTTTACGTAAAGGTACCACTGTTTTTGTTTGTTCCTGCCACAGGCTTATGGTTGGCGGTACTAAGTGATTGTATCTGCTAAACACTGCTAACGGATTTTTAAATTCATATTTCCATACTGCGTCTACCACACTGTCTGTATCGTAAGGCACATAATCGATTCCATAACGCGGAACTTCTGCATCTATAAAATGTAATGTTTCAAACCATTCAAGTATTTTAAGTTGTTTTGTTTTATGTAAGAAACTAGGAACATGAACGTAGAATGTATCACCAAATTTTTGCTTACGAGAACTAAAGACATGCAACATATTTGATTGATATTCACTAGGATGCCATGTAAAATCAAAATAGTCGTAATTACAAATGTCAGTTGTTACCCAACAGTATTCCCATTTTTGTTTGGCTAGCACACGACGCATTGTACCCAAGTAATCGCTAATATATCTTGTGTTTATATCACCTTTGTCAGGACTGTCTGGATTGTGTTTAATATGCAGTCTTGGCACACTTGTTTTACGTTGTACAATATTGTGATTGTAATTTCTTGCTTCAGCTCCTGCTTTTGGAAACAACATAGTCCCTGAATTTTCTTGATGCTGACTTGGCCAAATGTGTATTTGGTCGGCTTCCCATGGAGCAGGCTCCCATGTAAAGTCAAAGTCGGAATAATCACAGTGCTTATCTAGCACCCATAAGTACCTAGTCTTGCATTTAGCAAGTGAATAATTATCAGTAGAGTATGTTTTATCAAACATGATTAGAATCGACGAAATTTATCACAATATTTTTGTTCCGTATGCAATCAGTCAAACACATCAAGGAGACAAAAACAATAGTAATTACAGAGTAGGCATACATTGGTTTCATCCATTTGGAACAACAAAATTTACTAATTTGGTTAGTAAGCCACCAGTCAGCTGGTGTCCATATGATGGATTTCCTGAAGACAATACAAGGGTTATCATGTGGGATCAAGAACCTTTGCATCTCGATAGATTTAACTCCTTTTATGAATTGTTTATAAAACAATATCAAGCAATAAAAATAAGACTTGTAACAAGCGAATATAAAAGTGCTGATGTTCAGCAGGCTTGTGATACTTATGGACTAGAATCAGACTATTACTTTTTTCATGGTTGGGCAGCACTTGACTGGTATAGAGGTTATAATAGAAGTAGTTTAGCACAACCTTTTGCAGAACGCAAGCCTTATAATACTTTTCTTTGTCCTAATAACATAATAGGTGGAGAACGTAAACACAGAATAGAAATGCTACAACAGTTTGTAGGCCGAGATTTACTCGATCGTAATTTAATATCCTTTCCTGATGTGTGTCCATATGAAGGACAAAGTTTACAATTATTATGTGTAAAATATGATTTGGATTGTCCTCAAGTAAAACTACCATTAATGATTGACAACGGTTCAGGTTATGCGGCAAAGAGTCATCAAATTGATTTATGGGAACAAGCAAACAATAGTCTAATACATGTAGTAACTGAAACAGTATATCGAGGACGTAAAAATCATTTAACTGAAAAAACATTTAAGCCTATTGTAATGCAACAACCATTTATCATACAGAGTTGTAAGGGCAGTTTAGAATATTTGCGTCGATATGGATTTAAAACATTTGGTGAATTTTGGGACGAATCATATGATGAAGCAGACGATACTGTACGCACATACAAAATAGGCAAACTGTTACAAGACATTAACACTATGAGTCAAAAAGAAAAGACCACCTTGCAAACCGCAGTAAATAGCACTGTAGAGCATAACTACCAATGGTTCTACAGTGAAGAGTTTGAAAAGATACTATGGACTGAACTAACGGCAATGAGAGCAAAATGGTAAATTTTTGTGCAGATCGATTTGTAAACGGAAAGCCTTACCCTAACTGTGCTTCATGGGAGGCGGAACCTTACACACCAGAATGGAAACAATTTAGTGTTAACTCGCCATTTAGCGAGCCTGTGCATTTTTATGAATACTTAGATCAGGAAGGCATACCGTATACAGTCCATGATAGTATTAGAGCTCCTTGGGATAGCATTTATCCTATTAGCCTTAGTTTCTTTGATTTCAATGTAGAATGGGATAAAATCATTCCAATATCTGTACAAAATAGGGTACGTAGAAACGAACTAAAAATTTGGTTTTTGTACAGCGAAGGAGATAACCCTTTTCACATACAAAAAACCGTTAATAATCAATTGGTTAGAGCAGGTATTCCAATGGAAAATGTGCATTTTAGCACTGCAAACACTAAAAGTCGTGATCTTGCAGGCTTTGGCTACATATGTGACGATGAATTATTATACCGACTTCGTAATGAGTCTTTAGCGTTACCTTATCATGAGAACATCCGAAGTAAAAATTTCACTGCATTAGTGCGTACACATAAAAGTTGGCGTGCAAATACAATGGCACGTCTATGGAGCAAAGGATTACACGAACATGGTTATTTCAGTTATAACAATCAAATAAGTGTTCAAGAAACATCAGAAGATAATCCTGTACAAATAGACAGTTTTGGAAGTTTAAAACATCATACTGAATTTTTCTTAAAGTTATGTCCGTTCCATGCTGACTTACTTAATAGCGATGAACACAATTTATACCACAATACTGTTGAAGCACATTATGACGATGCATACTTTAATTTTGTTTTAGAAACGCACCTTGATGTTGATCAATCAGATGGGGTCTTTTTGACAGAAAAAACATTTAAGCCGATAAAACATTGCCAACCATTTTTAATTGTAGGTGCTAAAGGTAGTATACAACAGTTAAGAGATATGGGATATAAAACGTTTGATCATGTTATAAATCAGGAGTACGACTTGATCACAGACAATACAGAACGTTGGAATGCAGTATGTAACGAAATTGAACGCATAGCAAAATCTAAAAAGGCCCATGAAATGTTTGTCCAATGTAAAAACCATATGCTACATAACCAAGAATTATTTTTAAGTAGCAAGAAAGATACATTAGAAAGCATTTTAAAATGGGCACAGTAAGCAGTTATACAAGTTGGCAACCGCTAGAAGAAGTTATTGTAGGTAGAGCATATAGTCCTGATTATTTTGACTTTATAGATGATGCTACAGTTAGAACCCAACTGCAACAGATACTGTCAGAAACAAATGAAGATTTAGATAACTTACAAAAGACATGTGAGACCTTTGGGGCAATTGTCAAGCGTCCTTCGTTACCAGATAAAGATCAGTTTCAAAAGTGGCAGTCACAAGGAGGTTGTCCTTTACCGCCACTTACACCAAGAGACTGGCAAATTAGTTTGGGAGATAAACTACTAAGAGTGTTACCAGTTGCGGAACTAAATGACATATGCGATGGATATGAAAACCAAGTAATAAATCCTCATGGAGAATACTTTGATCCAGAATGTATTCTAAATGGATCAAGTGCAAGTTGCATTGTGCGTGTTGGCACAGATGTATTCTTTGATAATAGCGAACATCTGCAACCACATCAAACCAAATGGATTATAGATAATTGTTTAGACAGTCGGTATAAGACACACGAAGCTATAACTGATGGACATGGTGATGCAGTTTTTGCAATACTGAAACCGGGTGTACTCTTAAGTAGTAAATGGGACGATCAGTTGGACTTAGCCAGTGACTTTCCAGGTTGGGACGTTTGTAAAATTTGGGATCCAAGCATATGGGCTGCCATGGAAGTAGGAAAGTTTAAAGAAGAAAACTTTAATGGTGCTTGGTATGTACAAGGACAAACTCCAACAAAAGAATTTACAAACTTTGTTGACACTTATTTGAAAAAATGGGTTGGCTTTGTAAGTGATACAGTATTTGATGTTAACTGCTTGGTATTAGACGAAGAGAACGTTGTCTTTAGTGCTTACAATAAACAGGTTTTTGACTATTGTAAGAAACATAAAATAAATCCGATAATAAGTGAATTAAGACATAGTTATTTTTGGGATGGTGGTGTGAGTTGTTGCACACAAGATATTAGACGAAAAGGCAGTTTAGAAACTTATCTTTAATACCAACCCATAATTAATTTTGTTTCTTCTGGAACCATTTCCATTGTAAACATAGGTTCAAACACCAACTGTCTATCAATTGCACGCACACCTGGTGTATTGATCATTGCTGATTCTATATCAGCACAAATTTGATCAGCAAAAGGACATGCCATACTTGTAAGTGTATGCTCTACCAAACATCTATCACCTTGGATTTCAATTTTATATATAAGCCCTAAGTCATATACACTTACACTTGGCATCTCAGGATCAAAAACATTACGCAATGATTCAATTACTCGTTGTCGAAGTTCATTTTCGTCTATCATTTAACTACAAACCTTTACACCATATTCTTTGGTAAATCTATCTGCATCAGCCTTTGTGTCTACCATTGGCTCTCCGCGTATGTTTAGGCTAGTATTTAACAACATCGGACAACCTGTTTTACGATGCCATGCTACCAGCAGTTGTCGTATGCCACTGTTGTCATCTGGCACAGTTTGCACTCTGCTTGTGCCATCTACATGTGTTATAGCAGGAAAGTCTGCCATGCGTTTGCACTTAGCCACCACTTGCATATAACGACTGGTAGGTTGATTCACAGGCATGTGGAAGTATTCATCTACATGTTCTTCAAGTATCACAGGAGCAAATGGTCTAAACTTCTGTCTACGTTTGATTTCATTTACTTTGTCTTTTATGTCAAGTCCTCTTGGATCTGCTAACAAACTTCTGTTGCCTAAAGCACGTGGACCAAATTCTGCTTTACCATTTGCAACGCCAACTATTTGATTTGTTTCTAATTCTTCTATTATGTCTTCCACAGGATAGTCACCTTTGATCTCTGTGCCAAGAAATGGTGTTGTAAAATGTATGTCTCTTCCGTAACCCAATGCGGCGGCACCCAAACTGCTTCCTGCATCACCTGGGTTTGGCATAATCCAAATCTTATCAAATATTTCACCTAAACGTTTATTGATAACACAATTAAGTGCAACACCTCCCATGTACACAAGATTTTTGCTTTTACCTTTATACTTTGCTCGTCTCATTACACTAAGAACCATCTCTTCGCATAATTGTTGTCCTGCGGCGGCAATGTCCTCTACGGTCACGTTATCAGCAAATTCAATATCATCTATACCCAAATGCAAATTATTTTTGAACCAAGGAACATTACTACTTTTTATAGTTGCTCTCTTTAATATGTCATATGCTTTTGATGCAGTTCCATATGCAGCCATGCCCATTGTAATATATTCTTCATCCATCGGCTTTAGTCCACAACGTTTTGTAATTGCACTATAAAACATTCCAATACTATGTGGATACTTTTGTTTAAAAATTAAATCATAGTGTGCTTCTGCATGTTGTCCAGCCATACACGCACCGTTGTAATATGCGTTGTATATGCTTATTGTATCTGATTCACCAATGGCATCAATTACAACTACAGTTGCATTATCAAAGGGACTTGTTTGAAATCCAGCGGCCGCATGCGATTGATGATGCCCTACACTGCTTATCTTAGCCGCAGTCCTATTCATAATATAGGGAATAGTTGTTAGTAATTCTTTACGTGTACGCCATGCACCGCCCCAAGGCTCACCACTACGCAGTTTGCGTAACTGTCTTAGATACGGTTTTTCATAGTAAACTATTTTGTCAAAAGGTCCGTAGGCTAGTGCTTCTTCTTGAAGTCTATTTGGTATCCTCGGATCATTTTTTTCTCTACTGTATCGTTCAGCATGGCCAGCAAAGAGTATTCTGTGATTGTGAAGTACAGTTAAGGCAGCATCATGAAAGCCAGCACTAACTCCGAGTATTCTCATTTACCAACCTATCTTTTCCCATGGCACATCTTTGTCTCCAAAGTGTCCGTATGTGCAATTTTTGCTATAGTCATAAAAGTTAAACATGTCAAATCTATCAATTATGCCTTTTGGTGTAAGATCAACATTATCTTGTACAAACTTTAATATACTAGCATTGTGTCCATTTGAATCAATGTAAATGCTTGTAGGTTCTTTTACACCAATTGCGTAACTTAATTGTATTTGGCACCAGTCAGCCATGTAATCTGCTACAATATTTTTTGCCAACCAACGTGCCATGTAGGCCGCACTTCTGTCTACCTTGGTAGGGTCTTTACCACTAAATGCGCCTCCACCATGAGGAGCAAATCCACCGTAGGTATCAACAATAATTTTTCTTCCTGTTACGCCGGCATCGCCATCTGGACCGCCAATAACAAAGTTGCCAGTTGGATTAAGATGCCAAATAGTATTATCATCAACTAGTTCTCCCAACACTTCATTGGCAGCCATTCTAGCGGCCATTTTAGAGCTTTCATAAAAGTCTTCAGTGTGTTGTGTACTTACTACCACTTGATCGATGCGTTTTGCTTTGCCGCCCTCATATTCAACACTTACCTGTGACTTGGCATCTGGACCTAGGTAGTTGAAGCCATCATCTCTTTTTGCTTTTAAGTTTTTCAGTATCTCATGTGAATAATATATTGGTGCAGGCAAGTACGCATCGTTGTCATTACATGCGTAACCAAACATGAGCCCTTGATCACCTGCGCCAAAATCATCTGTTCCTAGTCCAATATCAGCACTCTGAGAATGTAACTGGTTGTTGATTGTTTTGTTATCAACTGTCAGTTTATCCCAATGAAAGCCATCTTGTTCGTAACCAATTTCTTTTACTTTGTCTCTAATAATCTGTTCTACCTGTTCGTCTGTAACATTGAAGTTTTTAACTTCTCCTGCTAGTACAACATAGTTTGTTGTAACCATTGTTTCAACTGCAACACGAGTGGTATCGTCACCGGCCTTTAATCCAGCATCGACTAATGCATCGGATATTTGATCTGCTATTTTGTCAGGGTGTCCTTCACTGACTGACTCTGATGTAAATATGTAACTCATTTGTATATAAAAGGATCCCTCTTCCGTAATTCTTTAAGTTTTTTTCTGTATCGTATTTCTAGTTTTATCTTACTAATAATTTTTTTAATCCATGTTATCATTATACATGCCTTTAGTTTGTTTGTCAAGTGATTAATGGGACCTGTAGCATTTTACTATTCTCCCACGTATAATCATACTGAGCATAAGCCTTTGATGTACGAATACTGTATACATCTAAATGTTGTGTCAAAATACTTAGTACCTTGTGAAAGTCTGTACTAGAAAAACTGCCGTCCAGGTCGACCTGTCCTATTTTTGGATGTCCAATTGTAAGTGTAGGATCTTCTGGATCAAAATTGTTAGCAATTAGCCATGTTCTAAACTCTTTTAACTTTTCTTGCTGAAACGACTCATGAAGTGTGGATTTGCCCCATTCGATATCAAAATCACCAGCGGCTTCTGTTTGTGGCTTGAGTGTTGTAGTTGTAAGTTCATCTATTCTACTGTCACCACCTTCATCACAGAAAACTTCGTAATGGTGTTTTCCTACTGCTTTGTTAACTCCTACGTACACACCGCCATGGTTACGTGCAATTGTATCAATGCCAAATAAGTTGTAGTCTTCTTCGTCGAGTATAAAACGTGGAGCATTAAGCCAACACATCACATTACTTGGACGTACCCATTCTGGAGTGCTGTCTTGTCTACCTAGGCTTATTATAAGACATTCTACTTCGTGACACAACAAGTTTAATTGTCTTATATGCCAACGTGTCTCAGCATCTGCTTTATCATAGTGTTTGCTCATTGCACCACTAACGCCTTGTGTTTCTTCAAAGTACAAGTGCAACTGATTTAGTTTATCGTGATTTAAAGTGACTATATTTTGTTCTGCACGATCACTGTACTTAATAACAGTCATATTGGCTGAAGTAAAGTAGTCTTTAATCATATAGTCAATGCTACTACCATTGATAGCGGCGATAGTTCTGTTTATTTCTGATGCTAGAAAATCTAGATTTCTCGGACTACCTGGAAAACCAAAAAAACAATAGTTTTTTTCTAAATGCAATCCTTGATTTAAAATGTTTTCGAATGCCGGTAGCCACTTACGGCTCAAACTGTTATCATACACTTCAAAGTAGATAGGTAGAAGTTTGCCGTTGTTGTGTCTTAGACGTATTTCAATTCTATCCAGCATCTATACTATCCCACCATTCTAATGTTTCTGTACACCTTTGATCACCTTCGAATATATCTCTCATACAAATAGCATTTGGTCGTATGTTTTCAAGAGTAAGTACTCTACGTTTTCCTTTACGCATACCTCTTTCATAATCATCTGGGAACATCTCTTGTATGTTTGGTCGCTCTTTCAACTGTAACAACACATCACGTAGTGCATCGCCAAGTATAAATTTATTTACTATACTATCAACTTTACGGTTTAATAAATCTCTTGGCAGTGCCAGTGGCGACATAATAATATCTGGAGTAAAAGTAAAAATTACTTTTGCTAATATGTTGACATCAAATTCATCTGCTAGTGCCTGTATGTTGCTTACATCAAACATACCTGGAAGTGTTAATGTATAGTCTAAACGCATCATACGTTTATTACGTGCAAGAGGTAATAATGCACGAAAGTTGTCTACAAATTGATCGTACTTTAACCCAGTACGTATATACTCGCCTATAGCACCTGTCCCATCTAAACTTGCACATATCTGCCAGTCACGTATCTTATCTAGTATATCATTTCCAAGATTAATACCTTTATATTGTATTCTACTTAGGTTAGTATTATATCGAGCGTACAATCTTGGACCATCTCCTAGTTCGACAATACGTTTCATATAGCGCCAATGTTGTTCATACATAAGAGGTTCACCGCCAACCCAATATATTTCTTCAATCCTGTGTTCTTCGACTGCTTCTGAAAACTCTTTTTCAATTTGTGTGTCTTGGAATTTTGTAATCTCTTTCCGTATATCAGGACGCATCCAGTTGTTTTTTGGATCATCAAAGTTGAGCATGTTGTGCTTCTTTTGTTCCGTCTCCCAACTGCTACTCAACATGTCACCGCAGGTTCTACATTTAAAGTTACACAAGTTACTGAACCTATAATCCCAACTCACCGGCTTCATTGTGGTGTAGCCAGTTTCGTCTGTGGTTTTGGCTATTTCATCATACTTGTGTTGGAACAAATGCCAAAAATAAGTTCTATATACATCTGTGTTCAACAGTTTATCGTTGCATACTTCACATTCACTAAGTGTTTCACCAGCCATCATTTGACGTCTTATCCTACGCATGTGAGCACCGTTCCAGTGTTCGTCTAGTGTGATTGGATTGTATTTGCCTGTACCTTTTTCTGTATCAATGTATTGTTTAAAACTTTGAGCTGGTTCTCTTGACGCACAACAAAGTCTACGTTCTGTTTGTGGACTTAGGTAAGTGTGTGTCCACGGTGCCATGCATAAATTTTTAGGTTTGTCCATTGTAGTACTCGGCTATTTGATTGTGCGTTTGTTGATCTGTTATATGAAAATACGGTCTGTGTTCATGACTATTTCCATAATCCCATAAACAATACTTACTTTTGTATCTATCGTAATCAGAAAAATATTTGGTATCCTGTCCGTGTTCAAAACCGCCCTGATCAAAAATAAATGGGACATTACTTTTTACCAGTCTTTCTAACGCACTTTCAATTATACATTTATTTTTGTAAATTTCCAAATTAAGATTATATATATGTTTGGTGTGTAATTCAACTGCAATTCTTTCTGCTTTTGTCAGTCTATCACCAATTCTATTCTTTACGGTGTAAGGAATAAATTTCTCACCTCTAACAATTTCACCTCTTGTACAACTTGTAAAATTAATAATTATAAAACTTGGATAACTAGCAAGAGCGTAGTCTAGTTGAAGGCTTATTAAAAGATTACTTGCACATACTTCTCCAAGACTTTTACTATTAGAGATTTTTTCATGCCATGGCACTATGCTACTATCTTTATCGCTACAACAAAAACTATCACCGCAGATATAAATCACAGTAGCTCCAATTGTTTGTCTATTATTTTATCTAACACAGTGGAGCAAAATAAGTCAGCGCCTTTACTGACATTCTCACGCCACTGGTCACCCTGATCTTCTCCATCTGCATCGCTATCAGAAATATATTTGTAGCAATCAAAAGGAATCTTAAACTTAGTAGCAACTTTTGCAAGTGCATATGCTTCCATTTCACAAATTTGGTAGTTGATATGTGGCACACTAAAACTATCACCAGTCCCACATACAAACAAACTATCATGTTTTGTCTGACACACTATCATTTGTTCTTCGTCACCAGGAGAAACGTATAGAGGTAGCCCCAGTGGTGTGCAATCCATATCACGTTCTATCACTGCACTTACGCCTACCAACTGACCTTTAATTGCACTACTTCCACCTGCTGATCCGTAGTTAATGATCTTTGTATAGTGATCATTATAACATAATTCAGCAGTGAGAGCAACACTTGCATTTACTTTGCCTACACCAGTAACAAGTTTTTTATAACCAGCAGGTAATGCTCCTGGCAGTTCTTGTTCTAGTGCGATAACAACTAAAATCATTGTGGGCCCTCGTAATCAATAGCAGTTGCAAGTTCTGGATGATGTGTACGTAAGTCTTGTTGTCTACGTGTATCAACATCAGCAACTTTCATACGTAATATCTGTCCATCAAGACTTGCTCCGCCATTTATGAAATCAATTATATTGTCAAATTCTTTCCTGTGATATTCAGTGACTTCTGCACTGCTTAACTTTTCTATTGCAACTTGCTTTGCACGTTCTGGAAGTGTGCCTACACTATG
>JGI24004J15324_10000694_pt1 | contig 13567 bp, 14 predicted proteins | sample LinPmetageLP32_FD_15324 | JGI IMG/M metagenome (IMG submission 15324)
TTGTACACGTTGGTTCAAATGGTGGAGGAGGTGGCGCTTTTGGTCAACCTGGAGGTAGTTCAGTTGCTGGCGTTATTGGTGCAAGTGGAGGTGGTGGAGTAAGATCCGGAACAGGTGGTGCTGCAATTGCATTAAGTCCTTCTCCTGGTGGTCATTCACCTTCTCCTCCAGGAACAGAAACTGGTCCTTATCCAGTTCAAGGTCATGCTGGTGGAAATGGCGGAGCAGATGCAGGAGCAGGAGGAGGTGGTGGTGGAAATTCTGGAGGTCCTGGTAATGGTGGTGCAGGAGGTAAAGGTGTTTCATCTTCAATAACTGGCTCAGCAGTTGTATATGCTGGCGGTGGAGGTGGTGGTATGTATTCTGGATCAGGTGGAACAGGTGGAGCATTTCCAGCTCTAGTAAGTAGTTCGCCTGGTGGTGGTGGAAAAGGTGGAGATTCTGGTGCAGCATTTAATGCACCTACTGCTGAACAAGATGGAGTTATGGGAACTGGAGGTGGTGGAGGTGGAGCTTCTGGTGCTGCATCTACTACAAGAAATGGAGCCAGAGGTGGTTCAGGTTTTGTTGTCATAAAACTCACAGCAGAATAATAAAATTTTATAAATAATTTTTTATAAATAGTACCATACAATGGAGAAAACATGGCTACTATTTTCAATTTGTTCCTAGATCAAGGAACTACTTTTAAAGCAAATGTTACAATTAAAGACTTTACTGGATCTGTAAAGGATCTATCGGGGCATACTGCTCGTTCACAATTTAGAAGATCAGTTAAATCTTCAAATAGTTTTGCATTTGTAGCAACAATTCCAACTGGAACAGATGGGAACGTGTTTCTTACAATGAATTCAAATACAACTACTAATGTCACTGCTGCTAGATATCTTTATGATATTGAATTAGTTGCGAATGCTGCTCCTCACGAAGTTCAAAGAGTGGCAGAAGGAATAGTTGTAGTTTCACCGGAGATCACTAGATGAGTACAAGCAGACCAGCTTCAAGATCAGAGTTAATAGCCTATGCAAAAAGACAACTTGGTGATCCAGTTATTGAAATAAATACTGACCCTGATCAAGAAGAAGACGTATTAGAATTAAGCCTACAATTTTTTCAACAGTTTCATTTTGATGGTGTAGAAAGAATTTATTTAAAGCACGAAGTGACTGCTAATAACATTTCAGATAAGTACGTTACATTAAGTGATGCTATTATAGGCGTCGAGAGAGTTTTGCCTTTTGATTCAAGAACAAGAGGAATTGATTTATTTGATGTGAGATACCAATTATTACTAAACGATATCTATTCATTACAATCCACGGATTTAGTTTATTATGTGCAGATTCAGAACCAATTAGCACTTTTAAATCAAATGTTAGTAGGACAAAAACCTGTTAGATTTAATCGACATCAGAACAGATTACATATTGATATGGATTGGGCACAAGATACAGCTGTGGGTGAATTTATTATAGTTGAAGCATATAGAATATTAGATCCGGATACATTTACAGATGTGTATAATGATTTGTACCTAAAAAAATATGTAATAGCTCAAATGAAAAAACAATGGGGTAATAATCTTAAAAAGTTTTCTGGTGTTCAACTTCCTGGTGGTGTTACACTTAATGGACAAGTTATTTATGAAGAGGCTGTTCAAGAGATTCAACAATTAGAAATTGAAGTTGAATCAAGATATCAAGAACCAGTTGACTTTTTTAGAATGTAACAATGACTATTAATCATTACTTTCAATCTGGCGATTCAATTGGAACCAATAACGAACAGTTATTGCATGAAGATTTAATAATTGAATGCTTAAAAATTTATGGTTTTGAAGTTCTATATCTTCCAAGAACAACTGTTAATTTAGACACAATTCTAAATGAAGATGTATTGAACAAATACACACAAGCGTATCCATTAGAAATGTATCTATCAGATGTTAATGGGTTTACAGGCGAGGGAGACTTGTTAACAAAATTTGGTGTTGAATTAAGAGATCAGGCTACGTTTACAGTTTCAAGAAGAAGATGGGATCAATCTGTTGCAAGAGCAGGAAGTGTCCAATTAGCAACTCGTCCAGCTGAAGGAGATTTGTTATTCTTTCCAAAAACTAAATCATTTTTTGAAATAAGAAGAGTTGAAGGTACAGATCCATTTTTTCAATTAGGAAAATTATACGTTTATAATTTGTTCTGTGAGTTATATCAATACAGTTCTGAAAGAGTTGATACAGATAGGCTTGATGTTGATGATATACAAAGAATTGATAGCTTAGATATAAGAAACTTTGATTTACTTCTTGAAGATGGGAATAGAATGTTATTAGAATACAATACCGTATCTTCTATAATCTTAGAATCTTTTGAAATTACTGATAGGGATTCATTTGCTCAAAATGATGCATTTCAGACTGAGGGTGTTGGTATATTAGATTTTAGTGAAAAGAATCCATTTGGAGATTATAGATAATGTTAGAAAAATTTTATCACTCCACAATTAGAAAAGCTGTTATTTCTTTTGGTAATTTATTTAATAACATGTATATTGATAGAAGAAACGAAAATGATGAAGTTATACAAACTATTAAAGTACCCCTTTCATATGCCCCAAGACAAAAGTTTTTAGCGAGACTTGAAGCGGTTCCAGATACAGATGTCAAAAAAGACGTACAAGTAATTTTACCTAGAATGGGGTTTGAAATGTTGTCAATTGGATATGACCCAAATAGAAGAGTAAGTTATATACAACAAAACAGAAAAATATCTGGTAATTCGAATACTGCTGATACACAATATGCACCTTCTCCTTATAATGTTGATGTTGCTTTATATGTGTATGCAAAAAATCAAGATGATGGATTACAAATAATTGAACAAATACTTCCTTATTTCAATCCAGACTTTAATTTAAGTATTACTGCAATACCAGAACTTAATGTACAAAATGATTTGCCAATTATTTTAGAAAACATAAGTTATGATGACCAATACGAAGGTGATTTTTATACAAGAAGAATGATTATGTGGACATTAATGTTTACACTGAAATTAAACTTCTATGGACCAATAACTAAGCAAGGACTTATTAACTTTGCGAAAGTTAATTTCTTTAATGATGAAGAATTGAAAGAAAGAATGCAAAGATATAGTGTAGAGCCTGGAGCAGGTCAAACATCAGGAAATGTTACATCATTTATTGAAAAATTTGAGGACTTCTAATATGGATGAATTTAAAAAACTTGAAAAAATATTTAACATGCAACCTTTCGATCCTAAAAAGGATATTCCTAAACCTCCTCCTTTAGCAAAGATTGAAGAAACAAGTGAAGATAGAAAAGAAAGTGATTTTGATTTAACAAGAGATACAATAAGAGATCTTATTAATACTAATAATGATGCAATAAGAGAGATGATATCAATTGCTAAATCATCTGAGAAAGGTAGAGATTTTGAAGTAGCTGGTCAACTTATGAAAACACAAAGTGAAGTAGCTAAAGATCTTTTAGATATACATAAACAGTTAAAGGATATAGAAGATGATAAGACTACTATTAAAACTCAAAATAATATCTTATTTACTGGATCGACTTCGGATCTCATCAGACAAATCGAAGATAAAAGAAAAGAAATAATAGATGTCAACCCAAAAGAATAATTCATATAACGGAAATAGTAGTTTAAAACAAATTGGATGGGAACATCAATACACAAAAGAGCAAGTTGAAGAAATTATAAGATGTGGTTCTGATCCAATTTATTTTATTGAGGCATATTGTCAAATAGTTTCTCTTGATGCAGGATTGGTTCCATTTAAGCTGTATGACTGTCAAAAAGAAAAAGTAGCTACTATTATGGATAACAGAAAAGTTATCATAATGGAAGGTCGTCAGCAAGGAAAGACAATCACGTCTGCAGCTTGTATTCTTCATTACACATTATTCCAAACAAACAAAACAGTAGCAATTTTAGCAAACAAGTCAGCCTCCGCTAGAGAGGTTCTATACCGATATCAAATAATGTATGAAAATCTACCACTTTGGATGCAACAAGGTGTTAAAACGTGGAATAAAGGTGATGTAGAACTAGAAAATGGAAGTAAGATATTTACTTCTGCCACTTCTATTTCTGGCATTCGAGGTAAATCTGTTAACTGGTTGTATATTGATGAAGCTGCAATTGTACCTAACAATGTTGCTGAAGAATTCTTTACTTCAACCTATCCAACAATTATGGCTGGCGAAACAACAAAAGTTTTAATGACATCTACACCTTTAGGATATAATCATTTTTGGAAATATTGGAATGATGCAGTTGAAAATAGAAATGGTTTTAAAAGTTTACAAATTCCTTATTGGAAAATACCAGGTAGAGATGATAAATGGGCTGATGAACAAAAAAGAGTTCTAGGTGAGTTAAAATTTAATCAAGAGGTTCTTTGTACATTTTTAGGATCAAGTAACACTTTAATAGGTGCAGATACAATTGCTAAATTGTCTGCCAAAACATTTATTCATAGTAAAAATAATTTAGATGTTTTAGAAGCACCTGAACAAAAACATTTTTATTTCATAGCAGTAGATACTTCAAGAGGGGTAGGAGGAGATTATTCAGCATTCACTGTTATTGATTGCACTGAATATCCATTTAAAGTAGTTGCTAAATTTAAAGATAATAATATTACACCTTTGTTATATCCTGATATTATAACAAAAGTAGCAAAAGATTATAATAACGCTCATGTGCTTGTTGAAATTAATGATATAGGACAACAAGTGGCTGATATAATTTATAATGATATTGAGTATGAAAATATGATGTGGGTAGGTCATGATTCAAAATATGGTCAATTTCTTTCAAGTAGTGGAAGAAATGCAGTGTTAGGTTTAAGAACAACAAAACAAGTAAAAAGAATAGGATGTTCAACTCTTAAATCATTAGTAGAAGAAAATAAACTTTTAATCTTTGATAAAGATATTATTTCAGAATTTTCTACATTTGTTGAACAAAGAGGATCTTTTCAAGCAGATGAAGGATATCATGATGATTTAACAATGTCGTTAGTATTATTTTCGTGGGCCTCCAATGATCCTCTATTTAAAGATCTAATGAATGCCAATAATAGAGAGGCTTTATATAAACAAAAGATGGTTCAAATTGAAGAAGAACTTACACCATTTGGCTTTCTCAATAATCACCAGGAACCTGAATACGAAGTTTCAGGTGGAGACTTGTGGTTATCTGACAAATATCAAAAAGATTATCAAAAATTTTTAAAAGAAAAGATATTATAAATAAAAAAGTAAAACATTTTTGTTATGGTACATAACATTATTTAAGTTAAGGAGAAAATAATATGGCTTTCCAACTCTCACCAGGAGTTTTGGTTACTGAAAAAGACTTGACTCTCATAGTGCCAGCTATTTCTACAACAGCAGGAGGGTTTGTAGGAGCTTTTCAATGGGGTCCGGTAGATGAAGTAACATTAATTGATTCAGAGTCTCAGTTAGTAGAAAGATTTCAAAGACCAAACGATACGGTGTTTAAGTCGTATTTTACGGCAGCAAATTTTTTATCGTATGGAAACAATTTACAGGTTATAAGAACAGTTAGAAGAGGTGGTTTGAATGGAGTATCACAATTAGATGGAACAGGAGCACAAAACGCTGTCGCTAACATAACAGCAGGCGTTAGCAGAACCAGAGCACAAGTAGGAGCTAATGTTTTAATTAAAAACGAAGATGATTACGACGGCAATCATTCTGCAGGCAGCACACAAAAATCTTGGGCTGGAAAATATCCAGGACAATTAGGCAATGCGTTAAAAGTATCATTATGTGATTCAAATACGTATGCAAGTTGGGAATTTGTAAATAACTTTCCAAATACACCAGGTACATCAACATACGCCTCAACTAGAAATGGAACAAATGATGAAATGCATATAGCTGTTGTAGATGAAACCGGGGCATGGACAGGAACTGCTAATACAATTTTAGAAAAATTTGAATTAGTATCTAAGGCTTCTGATGCGTTGTTGCCTGATGGTTCATCAAATTTTTATGTAGATGTAGTTAATAGACAATCCAAATATATTTGGTGGTTAGGACATACTTCTAATGTAGAAGCAGTTGGAACTGTGTGGGGTACAACAGCACAAGATTCNACATTTAAGAGTACTAACAGTGGTAATGGAAATATTAACTTTTCCTTATCAAATGCTATTTCAAATGATACATTAACTGATGGAAATATACAAACCGCTCTTAATACATTTAAGAATGATGATTTATTTGACATATCACTTTTACCATTAGGTGAAGTATCTAGTGCTACAGCAATATATGCTATTAATAATATTGCAGAAGCAAGAAAAGATTGTGTGGTGTTTATTTCACCAGAACAAGCTGATGTTGTTAATAACATTGGAGATGAATCAACTGATGTTACAGAATTTAGAGATACATTGCCTTCATCATCTTATGCTGTAATGGATTCAGGGTATAAATATCAATATGATAGATTTAATGATGTGTTTAGATATGTACCATTAAATGGAGACACAGCAGGTCTTTGTGTAAGAACTGACTTTACAACTGATCCATGGTTTTCACCAGCTGGATTTAACAGAGGTCAAGTTAAGAATGTAGCAAAACTTCCATTTTCACCAAGACAGACTGAAAGAGATGTGCTTTATAAAAAAGGTGTAAACCCAGTAGTTACTTTCCCTGGACAGGGAACAGTTTTATTTGGCGATAAAACACTTCTTGCTAAACCATCTGCTTTTGACAGAATTAATGTAAGAAGACTATTCATTGTGCTTGAAAAATCAATTGCAACTGCTGCCAAGTTTCAGTTGTTTGAGTTCAATGATGCATTTACAAGATCACAATTTAGAAATCTAGTAGAACCATTTTTACGAGATGTGCAAGGTAGACGTGGAGTTACAGACTTTAAAGTTGTTTGTGATGAATCAAATAATACAGGCGAAGTAATAGATAGGAATGAATTTGTTGCTGACATATTTATTAAGCCTGCAAGAGCAATTAACTTTATGCAACTCAACTTCATTGCAACGAGAACAGGTATTTCGTTCGAAGAAGTTGGTGGATAAAAGGGAGATAACTAATGTCAACAGTATTTAATGTAGAACGATTTAAATCTGCCCTTACAAATGGTGGTTTAAGACCTAATCAATTTGCAGTACAGCTTTCATTTCCAACATATGTTGCAGGAGCTGCTAATGCAGTTCAAAAGTCACCGTTTTTGGTTAATGTAGCTGAACTTCCAGGTCAGATTATAAATCCAGCAATTGTATTGTATCGTGGAAGAGAAGTTAAGTTTGCAGGTGATAGAATTTATGCACCTTGGACAATAACAGTTCTTAACGATTCTCAGATGAGTGTAAGAAATGGAATTGAACAATGGATGGCTGGAATGGAAGATTTACAGACAAAAGTAGGTAGATTAAATCCAGCTGAGTATCAAAGAAACTTAGATATATTCCAATTAGATAGAAATGGTAATGTTTTAAAAACTTATACCTTACTAGACTGTTTCCCTATAGACCTTTCTCCTGTAGCATTAGACTTTGGAGCCAATGATCAGATATCAACATTTACTGTAACTTGGCAATATCAGTCGTTTGCAACATCAGGTGGTGGTACTAATTTGGGTAGCATTCTTGGATTTTAATAAAGGTTAATTTTTGTCATGGCAATCAATTTATTTGGTTTTACAATAGAGCGATCAAAGAAGCCGGATCTTACTAATCAATCGATAGTATCTCCGGTTTCTGAAGATGGAGCAATAACTGCAACTTCAGCAGGCTATTACGGCACTTTTGTCGATATAGATGCCTCAACAAGAAGTGAAGCAGATCTAATTTCAAGATATAGAGAAATAGCAGGGTATCCTGATTGTGATAATGCTATTGAAGAAATAATTTCAGAGGCAATTGCAGGAATAGATAATGAAGAGCCAGTTGCAATTAATTTAGAAAAATTAAACTTATCTGAAAGTTTAAAAAAAACTATAACAGCTGAATTCACTCAAGTAAAAAAACTCCTCGATTTTAATGACAAGGCACATGACATCTTTAGAAGATGGTATGTGGATGGAAGAATTTATTATCAAAAAATGATTGATAAAAAAGATATATCTTCTGGAATCCAAGAATTAAGATATATTGATCCAAGAAAAATTAGAAAAGTAAGAGAAATTAAAAAGAAAAAAACTCAAGAAGGTTTAGATTTAGTTGAAACAATAGAAGAGTTTTTTGTTTATAATGAAAAAGGATTGGCTTATAGTCCTGGTGTTCCTCCTACTAATTACAATCATCAGACTGGTGTAAAAATTGCAACTGACACTATTGCTTTTTGTCCATCTGGAGTTATGGATTTACAAAGACAATTGGTTATAGGTTATTTACATAAAGCAATCAAGCCAGTTAATCAGTTAAAAATGATGACCGATTCATTAGTAATTTATCGTATATCAAGAGCACCTGAAAGAAGAATATTCTATATTGATGTAGGTAATCTACCCAAATTAAAAGCAGAACAATATATGAGAGATATCATGGCAAGATATCGAAACAAAGTTGTGTATGATTCTGCAACGGGTGATGTAAAAGATGATCGTAAGTTTATGACAATGTTAGAAGACTTTTGGTTACCAAGAAGAGAAGGTGGTAGAGGTACAGAAATTACTACTTTACCAGGAGGCTCAAATTTAGGTGAGATAGCTGATATTGAATATTTTCAAACAAAAGTATATCAATCACTTAATATACCTACTTCAAGATTTCAACAGCAGTCAGGATTTAACTTTGGAAGACAGGCAGAAATAACTCACGAAGAGATAAAATTTATTAAGTTTATTAATAGATTAAGAAAGAAATTTAATCATTTATTTAATGATCTTCTAAGAACACAATTAATTCTTAAAAATATTATTACTGATGCTGATTGGGAAAATATGAAAGAAGATATTTCTTATTCATATGCACAAGACCAATATTTCCAAGAAATGAAAGAATCTGAAAATATGAGAAATCGTATAGATCTTTTAACTCAAATGCAACCATATGTTGGAAGATTTTATTCAGATGATTATATAAAGAAAAAAGTTTTGAGGTTATCTGATGAAGAAAGAGAAGAAATTGATATAGATATACAAGAAAATCCCCCTCCTCAACAAGAAGACCAATAAAATCTTATAAATAATACAAATATAAGGAAATATTATGTCAGAAGCAGAAACAGCAGAGCCAGAAGTTGATCAAGAACAAGAATTGGAACCTAATCATATAGGTAATTTTATTGATAATGTGTTAGATGGAAGTAATTCTGCTGCTAAAGACCATTTTGATAATGCCATAGCGTTAAAAATTACTCAATCGTTGGATACAGAAAAACAAAATTTAGCAAGTAGTCTATTCAACCAGGAGCATGAAAATGGCCAACCACAAAAAAATGACGCAAGCTGAAATTGAAAAAAAAGAGGACATAGTTAAAGGTATGAAAAAGAACTTCAATCAATTTAGACAAGAATATGGCGATAAAGCAAAAGAAGTTATGTATGCTACTGCCACAAAACAAGCAATGGGCGAAGAAACTTCTGAAGAAGAAACAGAAGAAGTTTTTGTAGAGCATTGGTGTGCTAAACACGTTTATCATGATGTGTATGGTGAAGGTACAGTTATGGAAGGTAAACATGATATACCTGATGATAAAGGTGTTATTTCCTGGTATACAGTAAAATTTGAACACGGTGAAGAAACAGTGTTTACAGAAGATGTTGAAATTATGCATGAAAGACATCATGGTCATATGATGAAAAAAAAGAAAAAAGTTTCTGAAGATATGCATAAAATGGGTCATGATGTTAAAAGTAAAAAAAGGATGACTCAAGCAAAACAAAATATTAAAGATGTAGACAAAGTAGACGATCTTAGTGGTGTAGAAGAAGAACTTACGGGCGATCAACATAAAATAGATGCTAATAAAAATGGTAAAATTGATTCGCATGATTTCAAGCTATTAAAAAAAATTAAGAAAGCTAGGAGCTAATAGATGTCAGCTGCAGATAGAGGTAGTATTGTATCAGCGGGAGAAGCTAATATAGTAATGCTGCAAAAAAGAAATGCAGTTATTCATTGCTTATCTTCAAAAGCCATTAATGGAAATGTTCATGCTAATACGTTTGGAGGAAGAAGTAATTTAATTCATAAGCATGCTAACTTAGCTGCTTCTCAAACATTTAATGCTGCTGCTGGAGATGGTTTAGCAATTAATAGTGTCGTTTATTCAGTTAATGGTGATGTAACAATAGAAAGATACAATTCAAACAGTGATAGAGCTAATGTTCTTTTACTAACACAAGGTCAGGGTAAACTCGATTTTGATGGATATAATATTCCATTGGAAAGAGGTGGAAATATATTAGTTCATTTTGGAACTACTGAAGGAACAGTCACACTTTCAGTAAGTAAAGGTGGTGCATTTGTAGATCCTGATATACAAAACTTAATAGGCAGACTCTGATGAAACTAATTACCGAAGTTAATATAGACTCAGAAATTAAATATCTTGAAGAAACAAATAATGGTAAGAAAAGTTATTATATTGAAGGTAAATTTATGGGCTATGATGAGCCAAATAAAAATGGAAGAATTTACCCAAGAGGTATAATGGAAAAAGAAGTATCAAGATATCAAGAACTTATTGGCGAAAAAAGATCACTTGGTGAATTAGGACATCCTCCAACTCCTACTGTTAATTTAGATAAGGTGTCTCATCTTATAACAAGTTTGAAAGTAAACGAAAATGGAGACGTTTATGGTAAAGCAAAAATTTTAGGTACTCCCATGGGTAAGATTGCAGAAAATTTTATTACTGAAGGAGTGCGTTTAGGTGTATCCTCAAGAGGAGTGGGTTCACTAAAAGAAAAAGATGGCATAAACGAAGTTCAAGATGATTTTCAATTATCAACTGTCGATATAGTTTCTGATCCTTCAGCTCCAAATGCATTTGTTAGAGGTATAATGGAGAATGCAGAGTGGTTTTTAAATAATGGTATTTGGGAACCAAGACAAATTGAAGAAGCTCAAAAAACTATCAAAAAAGCATCAAAAAGACAGCTTCGCGAAGCTAAATTACATGTATTTAAGAAACTTTTAAATTCTATCAAGTAACATTTTTTTATAAATAAATTAAGAACACATAATTAGGAGACAAAGAATGTCAGTCGAGTCAAAGATCAAACAACTGCTAGAGGGAAAAGCTGATGACAATAAGCAGTTATCTGAAGCGGAAAAGCCCGAAGAGCTTAGCCAAATTAGTGTTGGCGACGCTGGTCGTAAAGCATCTGCAGAAATGAAAAAAGATAACTCAAGATCCTCAAGAGAAGCTAATACTGGTGATAAAGGCGTTAATAGTATAAAACAAGGAAATTCAGAGGTAGCAACAGTAGATGAGTTTGACGAGGATGAAAAGAATCCTGGCGCAAAAGCAGCTGCTAAAGTAATTTATGCTAAAAATCCTTCTTCTATTAAAATGAAGGGTGATGCTAAATCAATGCAAATTCCCGGCGTAACATCAACATCTGGAGTATCTTCAATGACAGCACCAGCTTCCGAACAAGTAGAAACAAACGACGAGACCATGTTAGAGATTGATATAACAGAAGAGTTAGATAGTATTTTTGGAGAAGATCTTTCAGAAGAGTTCAAACAAAAAGCTACTTCAATTTTTGAGGCAGCTGTTGTTGCAAGAGTTAATAACGAAATGGAAAAAATTGTTCAAAAAATGGATGAACAAAATGCTACTCAATTAGATGAATATAAAGAAGTAATGGTTGAAAAAGTAGACAGCTATATGAACTACATTGTGGAACAATGGATGGAAGAAAACAAATTAGCTGTTGAAAATGGTTTACGAAATGAAGTTACTGAAGAGTTTATGGTAGGTCTTAAAACATTATTTAAAGAATCTTATATTGAGATTCCAGAAGACAAATATGATGTGCTTGACGATCTAACTAATAAAGTTGAAAGTTTAACTGCTGAACTAGACGAAACAGTTCAAGACAATGTAAATTTAGCAAGTAAATTAGTTGAGTATAAAAAATCATACGCATTTGAAGAAGTGTCGGGTGGACTAGCTGAGACAGAAAAAGAAAAATTATCTAAGTTAATTGAAGGAGTAGAATTTAACTCTGATCAAGAGTTTAAGGAAAAAGTTTCTGTAATTAAAGAAAATTATTTTCCTAAAGATAAAGTTCAATCTCCAGAACAGACTTTAGTCGAAGAAAGTGGTACTCAAGAGCCTGAACTTGACTCAACAAACTCAATGTCTAAATATATTGAATCTATTTCAAGAGTAAAAAAGTAATAAATAATATAACATTTAAAACGAAGGAGTAAAAAATGTATTTATCCGAAAGCTCAATGAAGAAATGGAGTCCAGTTTTGGATCATCCAGATCTTCCAAAAATTGAGGAAAACTATCGTAAACAAGTAACTGCTGTTCTTTTAGAGAATCAAGAAAAAGCTCTCCAAGAAGAAAAAGCAATGTTAAATGAAGCTGCCCCTGCAAATGCATCTAGTGGTGCTGGTATTGACAGATATGATCCAATTCTTATTGGTCTAGTAAGACGTGCCATGCCTAATCTTATTGCATATGATATTGCTGGTGTACAACCTATGACAGGTCCTACTGGTCTTATTTTTGCTATGAAATCTTTATACGGCAACAACCGTACAGAAGCAGGCCATACAGAAGCATTGTTCAACGAAGCTAATACAGGTTTCTCAGCTTCCGCATTCCAGAAGAGTGGTAATGCTGCAACAAGTGGTACAGGTCAAGTTGGTGATAATCCAGTTGACGCTGGCTACAACGTTGTTCCAGGTATGACTACAGCGTTAGGCGAGGCTTTAGGTGATGCTGATGACAATTCATTTGGTCAAATGTCATTTAGTATTGACAAGACAACTGTAACAGCTAAGACAAGAGCTTTAAAAGCTGAGTACACGTTAGAACTTGCACAAGACTTAAAAGCAGTCCATGGTCTTGATGCTGAGACAGAGCTTTCAAATATTCTTTCTCAAGAAATTATGTTTGAAATTAACCGCGAAGTTGTTAGAAGAATCTATCTTGTTGCTAAAGCAGGTTCTACAGATACAGCTGTACCAGGCACATTTAACTTAGACGTTGATTCAAATGGTCGTTGGTCTGTTGAAAGATTTAAGGGTCTCTTGTATAACATAGAAAGAGATTGTAATGCAATTGGTCAAGATACTCGTAGAGGGAAAGGTAATTTTGTACTTTGCTCTTCAGATGTAGCTTCTGCTCTTGCAATGGCAGGTGTACTAGATTACGCTCCTGCACTTCAGCCTAACTTAAATGTTGATGACACAGGTAATACATTTGCTGGTGTAATTAACGGTAAGTTGAAAGTTTACATTGATCCATATTCAGCTAACTTAGGATCTGCTAACCAATTCTATATGGCTGGTTATCGTGGAACATCACCTTATGATGCTGGAATATTTTATTGCCCAT
>JGI24004J15324_10000695_pt1 | contig 13549 bp, 17 predicted proteins | sample LinPmetageLP32_FD_15324 | JGI IMG/M metagenome (IMG submission 15324)
GCAAAGTATGACACAATTGTTATGCTGTTTGACGAACTTAACAGTGGCGCACAGAGTGTGCAAGCCGCGCTGTATCAGTTGATACTTAACAAAAAAGTTGGTCAGTATGAACTTCCTAAGAACGTTAAAATTGTAGCGGCTGGTAACCGTGAGAGTGACAAAGGTGTTACTTACAGAATGCCTACTCCGCTTGCTAATCGTTTTGTACACTTGGAAATTCGTGCAGACTTTGATGCTTGGTTAGATTGGGCTGTGACTAACAAGATCCATGAGGATGTAGTTGGTTACATTTCCTTTGCTAAAGCAGACTTGTTTGATTTTGATCCTCGTGCAAGTGGGCATGCTTTTGCTACTCCTCGTTCGTGGACTTTTGTAAGCCAGTTCTGTGAGGATGATGACATCCGTGATGCAGAACTTACAGACTTAGTTGCAGGTACTGTGGGTGAAGGCATTGCTGTAAAGTTTATGAATCACCGCAAGTTTGCTAAAGATCTTCCGCTTCCATCAGATATCCTTGCTGGTAAAGTTAAGGAGTGTAAAGTAAAAGAGATCTCTGCACAGTATGCACTAACAATTGGTATGTGCTACGAACTGCAGGATACTTTTGAGAAGATGGGCAAGGATGATGTTGATGGATGGCACAAACTTGCGGATAACTTCTTCCGCTTTATGATGGATTTCTTCCCTACGGAGATGACTGTTATGGGTTGTCGTGTTGCNATCAACCAGTACAACTTGCCTTTCCAACCAGACAAGCTCAAGCACTTTGATGAGTTTTATGATCGCTTTGGCAAATACGTTGCCGCTAGTAATGAGGACTAAACTATGTATTTGAAAAAGCAAACACTACAAGACGACTTTGGCATTTGGTGGGACTTGCCAAAGTATCGTGACAGAGATTTCGAAGCAAAACGATATGCTTCTAATATGATTACCAAAGTCAATGTAGGCAAGTATGGCTGGCCCGGACCTGAGAAAGATGTTAAGTATTGGGTTGAGTTGGACAATGGTAAAGTAGTTGGCTTCCGCCACGGAATGAGTCAAGGTGGTCAACGTAGAGCAAAGTATGCAGAGTTTCCTGTGTACGAGAAAGGTTGACACTTACCTTAAAGGTGTTACTATATAAATGAAGGTCAAGTTTGACCGCTACCCCAGGGCAAGATGCCCGCTAATGGAGACATTGATGAACACATACGCACAAAAGATTAACTCGCTTTATGACGTTGCTGAGAGCAACTTTGTAACACTGCAAGAACGACTCAACAAAGCACTTGCTAAAGCACCATTTTTCACAGCACAACTTCACGCAGTAGTAGATGAATTTAAGCGGCGTAACTGCATGCCACCATGTGAACGTGGGTGGACTAAGTTTGCAGATGTCAATCTGTGTAACGCAATTCAAGTTCCTTTTAATAAAATCCAAATTGACGAGACTATGCAACGTGAACTTAACATGCGGCATATCCTTAAGATTCTATCATACTTTTCAGAGTCAATGGTCATGGCTATTCAGGTATACGAAGATCCTGAAAACCTAGACAACTATATTGCGTGGGATGGGCAACATACAGCAATTGCACTTCATATTATCCTTACTAAAGTGTTTGGTGAACGTGCTGCCACTGCAACAGTTCCTGTGGTCATTTACAGTTCACAGCAAAAGTTAGAGATTCGCAGAAACTTTATTTTGCTGAACGGTGATGCAAAAGAGCAGTTAGAGCCCATTGATATCTATAAGCAGATGGTATACGGTGTAAAAGTTGATGGTGCTGACTATCCAGATTGGCTAGATACTGCACTTAAGAACGATTACCTTGCAGAAGCAGGACTATTTGCTACACATGCTAAGTTCGGCGATGAAGACAAATCCGGCGCATTTACATTGCTTGCTGATACGCTTATGTCAAAGAGCCTTAAGACTCGTAAGCATCCAGAAGTAACACGCATGTTTGCACAGTATTGGGCATACTTAAATGAGGAGCGTCCAGTTCGTGCTAAGGAAGCAAGGCAGTTGTATGAATACTTTAACCTGTGTTTTGAGCAAGGCATTACAGTAGATAATGATTACTTGCTTAAAATGGTAGTCTTTACTAAAGAGTTTTTCGAAGCAAACTTTGGTGAGAACGGTATGTTCTGGGATAAAGTCAAAGACTCTTACACACGTTGGTATGCACAGGCTAATGCAGAGAGTTATGCAGAGTTTGGGCTCAAAGGCTTTACTACAGAGATGCGTACAGGTATTCCATTCCTGATTGCACAGATGCGTAAGTCAACAGACTTAGCAACTCCTAAGTACACTCCAAACAACGGCTTTACTGTTGTTGCAGAGGACTTGTGGTCATAATGGCAACGTTACGAGATCCAAGCAAGGATAAACTAAAGAGCAGTGCGGTGTTAAAAGAGCAGTACCGCACTGCTCCAACCTGCATGTTAGAAGATTGCGATAATGAAATTAGCATGTATGATGGTCCTGGTAGTAACATTCTGTGCAGAGAGCACCAACTAGAATGTGTAGAGTATGGCGGAATGGGCAAGCCAAGTCGTCCACATACATTCTATCGTGGATGGGAATGTAACACTTGCGGATATGATCCACGTGAAGATGAAGCAATTATAGTGATCGAAGATCCATATCATCAGTTGCGTGTTGCTCGTGGTGTTATGCACGGCGATCATATTGAACTTAAAAGCAAAGGCGGCAAAGATACTGCTGAGAATATCAACACACTATGCTGTCGTTGTCATATGATTAAAACCTATAAAGAACAGGATTATCTAGGCAATAAAGGTTGACATATCCTCTAGATGTGCTATGTTTAATAGTAAGTTGTTTTTAAGGAGAGACGAAATGGCGACCACCGATAATGCAGTAAAATACCAAGTACGCATGTTAGAAGAGATCCTTCCATACTTGAACGTACCTACTACTGATGTTGCAAATTTGCGTAGTTTAGTAGCAAAAGGTTGGTTGCAAATGGATCGCATTGTTGAGGAAGCAATGTCTAATGTAGGCAATTTTGAAATGGTCAGTGTACACGGAATGGATTTTAGTGACCGTTCGGATGCTAAAACTGCAGTAAGCAACATGCGTAATAACAATAAAAAGCGTGGAATTTGGACTCATAGTTTTGTTATTAGAAAAGTTTTCACAAAAGTTGGCGCTTTGCGTGTAGTTGCTTTCAATAAAATCTTAGACAAGTTTCATTACTTTTACATTCCACATCATGCATACGCTCACTTAACTTCAAGTTTGGACATACAAGTCGAGCGATACGCAAAGCGGGGCGAAGAGCCAAATTGGACAGGTGTGCCTAATCGCAACTTAAAGTTTTGGGAATACGAATGTGCAACATTCGAAGAGATGTGCAACAAAGGTTGACACAATCTCAAAAGGTGCTATAGTAAATATAGTAACAAAGGAGACGAGTATGCCGAAAAGTACCGAAAACACTAAAAACATTGATCTTCCAGTTGGTTTTGAAACTGTTGCTGAAGAAGATTTTGAGGCACGAGAAGCACTAACTACTGCTCGTGTTAAGATGTTGCTTAAAACTAGTTGGTTTGGTACAATGGCTACCCGTTTGCCGCTTGTAAATAGTGATGCATGGTTAGCAACAGCCGCTACTGATGGCAAGTATTTTTACTACAACTCCAAGTTTATTAACATGCTAAAGCCAGGAGAACTTATCTTCTTGTTTGGGCATGAAGTACTGCACAATGTATACGAGCATTTGGGTCGTAGCAAGCAGAACAAACATAATCCTACTCTTAGTAACATTGCCGCAGACTATTGCGTAAACAGAGACTTGAAAGACAATCGTATTGGCACGTTTATTACTACTGTGCCTGCGCTGTATGATCGCAAGTATGATGGCATGAGCATGGAAGAAGTATATGACCTGCTCTATGAGAACGCTGACAAGATTAATATTGAAGACCTAGTTGACCAGTTGTTAGATGAACACTTAGATGGTGAAGATGACGGACAAGGTGACGGAGGGCAGCCAGAAGAAGATGCAAATGGTAACCTTGTAAGTAAGAGCAAGCCTAAGTATACTAAAGAACAAAAGCAAGAAATCCGTGATAACATCAAAGAAAGCCTACTACAAAGTGCTGCTGGTGCAGGTGCTGGCGAGATGCCTGCAGGTGTAAAGCGTATTATTAAGGATCTTACTGAGCCTAAAATGCCTTGGCAAGAACTGCTTAACATGAGCATCCAAAGCACACTAAAAGGTGACTATTCATTTATGGCTCGTAGCAAAAAAGGCTACTTTAGTGATGTTGCACTGCCTGGTCAAACACCAGAAGAAACTATTGACATTGCACTAGCATTGGATATGAGTGGTAGTATCAGCGACACAATGGGCAAGGAAATGCTTAGTGAAGTACGCGGTATTATGGAACAGTTTCAGGACTTTAAGATTAAAGTATGGTGCTTTGATACACAGTGCTATAACTACGCAGAGTTTAGTCCGCAGAACATTGATGAGTTTGACGAGTATGCTATTACTGGCGGTGGTGGCACAGACTTTGATGCTAATTGGTCGTTTATGAAAGAGAATGATATTCATCCAGAACGCTTTATTATGTTTACTGATGGTTATCCTTGGAACAGTTGGGGCGATCCAGACTACTGCGATACAGTGTTTATCATACATGGTAGCGAAGATATTGTGCCACCATTTGGCAACCATGCGTATTATAGCGAAGCTAAATAATATTATGAAATACCTAACACTATTATTTGCTATCTTATTAACCACTTCTAATGCTTTTGCACAAGACGCAGAGCCAAGCTGGGTATCAAAGCCTGTCATATGCGGAACTGTGGAAAAAATCACAGAAGTTAGTAAAAGCAAAGGACTAGAACTTACCTTTGGTGGCAATGGTCTAGCAAACAGTGTGGCAGAAGAAGATCCTGGTCCTGTGTATGTATTTCTAGCAATCAACCCTGAAACAAAAGAATGGGCACTACAGGAAGTTAGTCAAGGTGAAGCATGTATAATTGGATACGGATCTGGTTTTACAATTGATTCTGACACTATGAAAAAACTTAGTGAGCCAACTACATAAAATAAATAATAGTAGCATATAATTATTATTGACATAAAGACATATTTCACATACAATACTATTAATGATATCAAAGACACAAGGAGATTCGAATGTCTAAAGAAGAAAATTTGCCTGCGGAAACTGCAGAGTCCGTAGCAGAAGAAGATGAAATGATTACAGCACCACAGTTAGGTGTTGCAGATTTAAAACTTGCAGCAAACATTATTGAAGTTGTAAGCAATCGTGGTGCTATTAAAGCAAATGAAATGGTGGCTGTTGGCTCTCTATATAATAAACTTATGGAGTTTTTAGTTGCAAATGGTGCAGTAGAAATGCAACAACAAGAGCCAGCTGAAGATTCAGCAGAAGCGCCAGCTGAAGAATCAGCAGAAGATGCTGAATCAGGAGACGAATCATGATGAAACATGTAGGTAGACAAGGTGACAAAAAAGTTGCTGTAATCTTCCGTGAAGTGCCAGATGAAGATCATATGGCATTAGTTGTGTATCCAGATCAGTTACAGCAGAACTTGCATGACGATCTAATGAATGCTATTCAAAGCACAAAAGGTCAAGAAGCAAAACATCTTGGTGAAGCACTGCATGGTATAATTGGAGTTGATGGACAAACAATCTTAAATACTATCCATCAAAATGCTTTTATGAAAAAGGTCCGCACACAGGATATTATTATGGTTCCACAACCAAATAATCCAGGTGTTCGTTTGGATGAGCTTAATCAAATTATCCGCGGATTGGATACTGGCAGTAGTGCGGCAGCAAAAATGGCTAAAGTGGATGCTGAAGCTGGTTTGGCAGATCCTCGCAAAACAGCAGCAGGCAATGCGGCAGCGGCAAAAGCAGGCGGTGCATTAACTGATGAAGCAATTGCACAAAATCTTGTAACACAAGCAGAGCAGATGCGATCACAAATGGCTGGTTTAGAAACAGAAGTAAATCGGTTAATGGAAGAAGCACAATCCCTTAATCCAGCACTAGCGCCTAAAAAAGCAAAACGTGGTCGTCCAGCAAAGGCAACAGCATAACATGAAAGTACAACTAGTAAGTTATAGTAAACCTTCACCAGGATTTGAAGCAGAAGGTGTTGATGACGTTCAAGAACTTATCGCATTTTGTGCAAGAGTAAGTAATCCTAGCGCACAAATTAACACCGAAACAAGTGAAAAACTTATTAGGTACTTGGTTAAACATCAGCATTGGTCACCATTAGAAATGGTAAGTGCTTGTCTTGAAATTGAAACTACTCGTGATATTGCACACCAAATCGTGCGTCACCGTAGTTTCAGTTTTCAAGAGTTTAGTCAGCGTTATGCAAATCCTGTTGAAGATATGGCGTTTGTTACCCGTGAAGCTAGACTACAAGATCCTAAAAATAGACAGAATAGTATTGATCTTGAAGATGACGAAGAGTCACAAAAACTAGAACAACAATGGCGAGCAAAACAAGATGCAGTTATCATGGCTGCTGATAAGGCTTACCGTTGGGCTGTTGAAAATCGTATTGCTAAAGAGCAAGCCCGTGTAGTTCTTCCAGAAGGACTAACAAAAACCCGTTTGTATATGAACGGTACACTACGCAGTTGGGTTCATTATATTGAATTGCGTAGTGCGCATGGCACACAGAAAGAGCATATGGATATTGCTAAAGAATGTGCTACTGTAATCGCAGAAATCTTTCCACTAGCAAACACTCTATAGGAGTACAATATGGGCGCGAAACATCCTCAAGAAACTATCGATCAACTTGGTGCAGATAAAATCTATTTTATACTTGCAGCACGTCATTTAATTAAACAAGGTCTTGCAAAATCCCCTGGCGATGCTATTCGTTATATGGAAAAACATAACAGTGACGTAGATGAAATTATTGAACAATTAGTAGTAAGCAAGCAATTAAAAATTGCTATAGAAGAACCAGAAACAATAGATGAATAAAAAAGTGTTACTTATTGGCGGAGCGGGATTTATAGGATCCCGCTTTTGTCAGTTAAGCAACTATGATTGCGATGTTGCAGATAAAACTACAGGTCAAAATATTTTATACAGAAGTGTATTACCGCAAGCATATTATGACGCAGTAATATTTTTATCAGCTGAACCTAACATTGCCGCAGTCTTAAAAAATCCCATGCTTGCTTACAGTACTATGACACATGGTTTACATATGTGTTTAGAGCAGTACCATCAAAGCCATTTTATTTTTGTAAGTTCAAGTATGGCATATGGTGAATGGACTAAAGACAAGATGGCAGAAGCAGACACTTGTTCACCTACAAATGTTTATGGACAACTTAAATTACTTGGTGAAGGAATTGTAAAGCAGTTCCACAACAACTGGACTATTGTACGTCCAAGTGCTGTGTACGGACCGTTTGATAAGCCTAACAGAGTTGTTAACTTGTTTATTAATAAAATACAGAACAATGAACAGATTACATTACAGGGTGCAGATAACTTGTTTGACTTTACATATGTTGATGACATTGTGCAAGGATTAGAACGTGTAGTAGAGAATGTGCCCACAGGCGAAACATACAATATTACTCGCGGCGAAAGTCATACTTTACAAAGCATGACAAACATGCTATATTCAAAATTAGGTAATCAGCAGAACTATACACTAGAGCCAAAGCCTGAGAACTACCCACAGCGTGGTGCATTGGACATTTTAAAAGCAAAAAAAGAATTAGGATATAATCCTAAGTTTGATCTAAGCAGAGGATTAGATGATACGCTTAACAAATCTTGATCGCTTGGCAAATGATCTTACACCTTTTCTTGTACAAGCACAGGCTAGAGTACTTACTAGCGGTCAAGTAATGCTGGGTAGATTTACACAAGAATTAGAACTAGAATTGGCAGAACGTGCAAATGCAGAATACTGTAGCATTGTTGGTAGTGGAAGTGATGCACTCATGTATGGTCTTCGTGCAACGGGAAAAACCACAACCACTATTCCAGCACAAACTTTTAAAGCAACTAAAAATAGTTGCCGGCGTGCAGACATGGATATAGTATTTGCTGATGTAAGAACAAATGGTTGCATAGAGTTTGATGATGTTCGTACGGACAGTGTAATATGGGTAGGCTTGTTTGGTAACGATAGTGTGCTTCCAAAGGGTATTAGTGTTTACGAAGATGGTGCTCAACACTTTGGCTTGCCGCTTAAAGGTGAGTTTGCTAGTTATAGTTTTGATCCCACAAAAACTCTGCCTAATTTTGGTAACGGCGGCGCAGTTGTAAGTAACAACAGTGAGATAATCGAGCGTGTAAAACTGTTACGCAGGCATGGTCAAGTTGACATCCACACAGGCGGAAACAGCATAATGAGCGAACGTGATTGTGCAGAACTATTGGTCAAACTTGAATTTTTTGATGACTGGACAAGTCGTCGTAAAGAACTTGCAGAATATTATACCGAAGAACTTGAAGACTATGTTGACTGTATTACTGATCCAACAGGAATGGTAAGTAAATTTGTAATAGCAACTGATAGGAAAAGTTGTCTTAAAACGCATCTTATACTTAAAAATATACAGTGCAAGGATGTGTATGATAAATCACTTGCAAGCATGCCACAAGCAACACTTAATTGTGAAAGATTTTTAAGCATTCCTTGCGATAGTTATACTACTTGGGATGAAGCATCAACTGTTGTAGAGCATATCAAAATGTTCTTTGAGCCAAGCCCACTCAAAACTTAGTTGCAGGTCTCCGCCCATACCGATAAATTCTAGCGCATCTTCTGCACCACGCTTGCTCCAATCACCAAATTCTCCAATACCAATAGTGTACCATTGTTTAAGTCTAAACTGACTTTCAATGTCTTTTTGCTGATCTAATTTTATGCATTCACGAAACGCAGTACGCCAAGTTTCATATGGCGTTGTTGCATAATCCGCAGTTGATCCTACAATTGGTAAACTGGTATGTGGCATGCTAAGTGTAAAGTCTAGTCCCCATTCAGTGCAGTCTAACACTAACTGTTTATTGTATGCAATAATACCCATGTGTCCATAGGTTAATTCTGTTACAGGATTGTATGAATTAAAGATATAGTGTTTGTCATTCTGCATGTAATCTGGTTGCCAATCGAAGTCGAAGTCATCATGCACCCAGCACTTTGCAAATACATTTATAAACCAATCTGTTTCTGATATTTCTGCACATGCTTTGTATGCTTCAGCTCTGCCATTTACACCATCAATTCTTTTTGCTCGCGGACACAGTTTTTGTAGTCGATCCCAGTTTAAATCGGCGTTTTTTTCACCATTAGAAACATATACTACATCTAGTGTCTCATCCTGTATATTATAGTCATTATGACGCAATATATATGGGTAGTCATAGTACTGTGTAGAAAAATGCTGTTTACAGTCACGCGGCACCAAGAGTACACTACCACTTGCAGTAAAGGCGTGTAAATTACGTTTTTCCCATAAATTAGGATCATAATGTATATCACACTCAGTGCGCTTTATCCAATCATACATGTTGCCTAGTGTAGTGCGAGGTACACCGTTGCTGTGCCAATTGATGTGTTCATACCAACCTAATACCTTAAGGCCCTCTGCTTGACGTTTAACCGCTGCTACAGGTATGAGGAAAGTATCCCCGTACTGACAATCACCGCTTGCCCAACAGTGTATTTGGGTTGCTTCCCAAGGCACAGGTTGCCACGTGAAGTCAAAATCAGTGTAATCGCATAAATCGCTTACAACCCATACATACTCTGTATCTGCCTTTTCAACTATGCGTTTAATAGTTGCTAGATGAGTGTTGTTATAACGAGTGTATCGAGTGTGCGCAGGCAGCGTAGTTTCGCCACCCATTTGCATACAGTAAATATCAAACATAGTTAGTCATATATTCGGCAAACTTTTTGTGAGCTTGTGTTACAGGATGATTATTTGAAACTTTAAATTTATGTTCACTAGTAAAACTTAAAAACCCTTTATCTTCTTTGTAATATATAAATTTTGTAAAGTCTATATTGCGTATTGCAGGTATAGAAGTAATAGACTGATCTGTTCCGCGATTAAGCAATTGTTCTATTTGTTGATGCTTATCATATGCACTTGTAAAACGATACTTAATATTTTTGTTTTTAAGATATAGTTCTAAAAAATAAACACTGTTCCAAAAGTCAAGTGATGCTTTGTATTCACTATAAAAGTATTTGTACCATGTGCGTTTTTCACCTCTGTGTTCTCCTCCTGAAAGAACAAATCCTGATCTATTACTAAGTGACCCGTCTAGTTGTACAAAGTCACTGTGTTCACCGTTTTGCCAACTAGCAATATTCATTGCATTTTGCTGTAACGGATTTCCTTGATCTATGTACCAATCAAATCTATCTGCACTTGGTAACATTATTATTACAGTATCACTTGATATTAGCCTATAGGATAATAGTCTATTTGTTACAAAATCCATGCCCGCACCACGCGCACCTAAGTTATCTAAGCGAAGATTCAAATGTTCAGCAAGATAATCGGCCCATGTTTTTTGATAATTATCCAGTGTAAAACTACATCCAAGTGCAATTAATCTATCCATCATTGAAAATCCAATTCATTAGTGCGTCATATCCTGTTATTGCTATTCTATCCTTTATTTCATAATAAGCACGAACATTACTTTCAAATCTTGCGTGATGTTTAGTCCAAAGATCCTTTGTTTTACTGGTATTACTTAACAAATGTTTATTGTCGCATACTAGTTTTTGTAAACGTAGTACTGGATCTTCTTCTAGATCATAACTATGATTAACCACATCATCAAACATGTCAAGTCCATTATCTCTGAACCACTTTACTGTACCTGTACATGCTACAAAAATAGGAAAGTTACAAGCCAATTGACTGTTGTATGGTTTTTCGCATATCCACGGAAGACGATAATCATACACAGTACTGTTTATAAACTCAACAAAACTATTTTTATAAAAAGGTACTAGTCTATTTTTATAATTGTCATAGTTACAACTACTAGTTTGATTTGGTACAAGATCATTATAAGGCGGATATGCATCTAATTTTACTGGAAAGATGCCATCAGCATTTTTTGCTCGTTCCCATCCACTTAGCATAGTGTTTTTAAAATTATCATGATTATTAAAATCCCAGGATACTGTATTCATAATATCCATATGATGATTATTCTGTAAATGCCAAGCAAGCAACGGTGCAGTGATAACACAGGTTTCATCCAAGCCCGCACCCAGCATATAACTTATACTACACAGACGATGGTTACGAGGCAGACGATTTAAACTAATGCCAATTTTAGTACTGTTAAAGTTTTTGTCTACCAAACAATCCATTGTTTTAAATTCTTGTTCATATGGTTCACTTGCATTTGGTATGCAATTATAAAAAATCCATTCAACATTGTCGGGCCATGTAGCAAGTTCTTCCCAGCAAGGTGCATCAGTTAGTATAAGAAATTGCTTGTCGCTGTGTGCGTTGAACAGATCAAAAAATACACCTAATCCAGAATCTGGAAGTGTGTCTCCAAAGTAAATTACAATCCGCGAGTTTTCTATTAGCGCACTTACACTGTTAATATCACAGTGATCAACTAAAAATAAATCTATGTGTGGGTATGTTTTTGCCCAACCTTGAAATTTTTTATTAACAAAATGCTTTGTCTTTTCATTAGCCATATTTCCAACGTAGTGCATTTACTCCCAACCTAGTGCAAATTTAGTTTCTTCTGGAATCATGTCTGGACCAAAAGGAGGATCCCAAACAAGTTCACGTTCAACTTTTGTAACTCCACTAACACCTGCTACTGCATCATGTATGTCTTGACAAATCTGATCTGCAAAAGGACACATCATACTTGTAAGCGTATGCTTTACAATTACACTTTCTTCTGCAACATCCAAGTGATATATTAATCCAAGATCATATACATTAATGCTTATCTCAGGATCATGCACTTCACGCAATGCTGCAATTACATCTTCTTCTTTTACCATATAGGACTAGGTTCCTCTGTTATTCTGTAACTTTGATATACACTCATGCGCCTATTTGTAACAGGCGAGCGCATGCCATGTTCATGTTGTGTAGGATTAAACATTAGATATCCGCCGTTTTTGATATAAGGAACGCTGCGCCAACTGCCATCTATGTAACAGTGTGTGCCCATATCTAATTCTCCTTTACAGAGATATATCTGTACATTAGCACTTAGATTAGGACTTAAATCTTTGTGTACTTCATTTATATAACCTTCATAATCATACCATAGTTGTGTAGCATTAGCAAAACATTGTGTAGCAAAATATTCTTGTATCTTTTTTTCTATTTCAGGCAAGTGCAGTCCTTTTTTATAGTGCCCTTCGTCTCTTGTAGTTTTACCTTGACCTAAACGTTGCCAGCAATCTCTTTGTTTAAAATACTTGCGTAGTCTCTTTATTGTTGCTTTATCAAATGCATCTTCAATGCGATAAAAATCATCGTGTAATTTAATTAACTGCATACGGTTACTCCGTAACGCTGTTCAAATCTATCTGCATCTGCACGATTGTTTACCATCGGTTCACCTTTGATGTTTAGACTTGTGTTTAATAGCAATGGACAACCTGTCAAAAAATACCATTTTTCTAACAATTCTCTTACACCAGGATGATCTTGCTTGCCCACAGTTTGTACACGACTGGTGCCATCTGCATGTACAATAGCAGGATAAAGATCTGGCTGTTTACACTTGTATGTTGATTGCATATAAGGATTGGTTTCTCCATGCATTGCAAATACTTCTTCACTGTGTTCTTCAAGTATCATTGGAGCAAAAGGTCTAAACTTTTGTCTACGTTTTATTTCATTTACACGATCTTTGATATTCTCGCCACGTGGGTCAGCAAGTAAACTTCTAGTGCCTAATGCTCTTGGTCCAAACTCTGCACGACCTGTCGCAACACCAACAATCTTGTCAGTCATTAGACCACCTATAATTGCATCCACAGGATATTCACCTCCCATGTCATGTCCTATATATGGTCCTTGCCATTTAAGTTTACGTCCATATTGTAGCGCCGCTGCGCCTAAACTACTTCCACAATCACCTGGATTAGGCATTATCCATAAGTCCTTGCAATGACCACTAAGCATAGCATTCGCAACGCAATTAAGTGCAACACCTCCCATGAATACTACATTGTCTTGGCGTGTAACATTTTTAACAAATAGATTACGCAACAGTTGTTCTACAACTTTTTGTGCACCTGCTGCTATATCATATTCTGTTAATCCGGTGCCGCTAAATTGTTCCTCATCTATGCCGGCATGTAAATTGTCTTTAAATGTTACATGAGTATCATCACTAAGTAGTTTTAAATTTTCCTCATATGCAGTTTGATATGATTTACCATATGCAGCCATGCCCATTAAGATATATTCATCTTCCATAGGTTTCAATCCAACATACTGTGTTACTGCACTGTAGTAAAGTCCTATGCTATG
>JGI24004J15324_10000696_pt1 | contig 13526 bp, 18 predicted proteins | sample LinPmetageLP32_FD_15324 | JGI IMG/M metagenome (IMG submission 15324)
AATTACCTCTGAAGGATGCTAACGATATGTTGGTGTCTGGAAGAGGTAAGGATATTATTAATCATATATGGAACGCAAGACCATATACACCTGAAGGCATTATAGCTGGAGCTGATACTTGGGATTTAGTTATGCAAGATGACAGCAAAGAATGTACTCCATATCTTTGGGAAGGTCTTAACAACAAAACAAAAGGTATTCGTAAAGGTGAAATAGTTTTATTTACAGCAGGTAGTGGAACTGGAAAGAGCCAGGTCTGTAGAGAAATTGCTTTTGATTTAATTACTAAAGGTAAGAATGTAGGCTACATAGCTTTAGAAGAAAGTGTAGCTAGAACTGTAAGAGGTTTAATCTCTATAGATTTAAACTCTAAAATTCACGAAGAAGAAGTTAGAAGAGATTTTACAGAGGAAACATTAAAGAAGTCTTGGGATAAAATTCAAGGCCATACATATTTTCACAAACATTTTGGGTCTACAGATAGTGAGAACCTAATGTCTAAAATAAGATTTTTAGTCAGAGGATGTGATTGTGATTATGTAGTATTAGACCATATCAATATGGTTGTTTCTGGCATCGAAGGTGATGAAAGAAAACTAATAGATTACACGATGACAAGATTAAGAAGTTTAGTTGAAGAATTAAATTTTGGATTAATACTTGTATGCCACATGAAACGATTACCAGACAAAACTGGACACGAAGAAGGAGCCATAACATCTTTAAGTCATCTTAAAGGAAGTCATGGATTAGGCCAGCTAACTGATATTTGCTGTGGACTAGAGAGGTCACAACAAAATGAAGAGACTAAAGATATTCTAACAATCAGAGTTCTAAAAAATAGATACAATGGAGATACTGGTGTCGCTTGCTCGCTTCATTACGACAGGGAAACTGGGAGATTGTCTGAAGGCGATTTTTCTAATGTCCAAGAATAGTGAAAAACAAATAGATGATGTACTTCGAGAATATATAGAACAATGCGATGACTTCGAACATTTAGATGATGATGATAAAATTTTTATTTATTCATCATTAAAAAAGATTTTAAAATTATTACACTTGGTAATTAAATATCCAAATGTAAATCCAATTTTATTTGTTCACACACCAAAGACTAAAGATATTATTGAAGAAGCATTTTTTCATGTTGCTCCTGTAATACCCACAATCTTAAACATAAAAATAATTGTAATGCACTAACTATGAAACTTATATTTGATATAGAAACCGATGGCTTCCTAGAGGAATGCTCTAAAGTACATTCAATAGTAATCAAAGACATAGAGACAAACCAAGTCTTCTCCTATCATGGAGATAAAATTGGTAGAGGTCTTATGTTATTAAATGGTGCTAACTTATTAGTTGGCCATAATATTTTAAAATTTGATTTAGCAGTTCTTAAAAAATTGTACCCAAGACAGTATGATATTAAGGCTGAAATATTGGATACACTATTAGTAAGCAGACTAATATGGACTAACCAAAAAGAATTAGACTTCCAGAAAAAGGAGCTTCCTCTTAATTTAGCAGGAAGACATTCCTTGGAAAGCTGGGGGTATAGACTTGGATTACGAAAAGGAGAGTTTGCTAAAACAAATGACTTCACTGAATGGTCTGAAGAAATGCAAAAGTATTGTGAACAAGATGTAGAAGTCACTCACGAACTTTATAACTTAATACAAAAACTAAACTATTCGCCTGAAGCAATTAGGCTAGAACACGACTTTGCCAGATGTATTCATCTGCAAGAAGCACATGGATTTCATTTCGATGTGGCTTCTGCAAAGAAGCTGTATGCCTCACTTGCAAACAGAAGGTTGGAGCTGGAGAAATCTCTAGTTTCAACCTTCCCTAATTGGAAGCAATATATTGGAACCTTTATTCCTAAAAGAGATAACAAAACTTTAGGATATAAAAAAGGTGTTCCAGTTAAGAAGTATAAAGAAATGACTTTCAATCCTAATAGCAGAGACCACATTAGTAATCGGTTAATGAATAAAGGATGGAAGCCTAAAGATTTTACACCAGATGGAAAACCTAAAGTAGATGAAAGCGTTTTATCTAAATTAGAATATCCTGAAGCTAAACTATTAGCTGAACATTTTCTGGTACAAAAAAGAATAGCACAACTAGCCGAAGGTAATAATGCCTGGCTAAAATTACAAAAGGATGGAAAAATTTATGGAGGCGTTATCACGAATGGTGCGAACACTGGAAGGTGCACTCATCAAAGACCGAATGTGGCTCAAACACCTTCAGTTGGTGTTCCTTATGGTAAAGAATGTAGGTCTTTATTTACTGTGCCTAATGGTTTTCAGCTTATTGGTTGTGACGCTAGTGGTCTTGAACTTCGTTGTCTTGCTCATTATATCGGTGCATTCGATGAAGGCATTTTACGAAGCAATTACTCGATGGTGATATTCACACCTACAATCAAAAACAGATTGGCTTACCAACGAGAGATTTGGCAAAGAGGTGTATCTATGGTGTCATTTATGGCATCGGAGATACAAGGCTTGGTTCAGTTGTTGGTAAAAACTCTCAAGAGGGGAAACGAATAAAAGCTAAATTGTTTGAAGGTTTACCTGCATTAAAAAAATTAAGAGATAATGTAATTGTTAAAACTAGAAATCAAAAATATTTATTAGGTTTAGATAAAAGGAAATTAATTCCAAGGTCTGAACATTCAAGTTTAAATTTATTAATACAAAGCTGTGGTGCATTAATTATAAAAATGGCCACTGTTATTTTACACAAAAAATTAAAGGAAAAAGATTATGATAAAGATACCTGTACTATGGTTGCTCATGTTCATGATGAGCTACAACTTCAGTGTAAGTCTGCTTATGCAACTGAAGTAGGAGAACTTGCAGTTCAATCAATTAAAGATGCAGGTACACATTTTAATTTAAGATGTCCTTTAGATGCAGAATTTAAAATAGGAAGCAACTGGGCTGATACTCATTAGTTGTTGGTGCCTCCTGCCAGACTCGAACTGGCACTCCCAAAAGGGCAAGGATTTTCTTACCACTATAGCTTTCGCTACGCTTACGCTTTGTGGTCTGGACTATACCTTCTCCATTTTACAGGAGCTTGCTGTCTAGTCTCTACACCTTACATTCACCGAATGTCTTGGCTCGGTATTAGCAGTTAAGCTTTCACCGAATTTAACAAGTTCTACTTCCAGGTTTTCACCTGGAGCACTCAAATTAATTTAAGTCCTTTGTGTCTACCAATTTCACCAAGGAGGCAATCAACAACAAAAGGGTTTTACAAAATATAATCATGTTTAACAACAACAAAGATTTCGACTTTGACCTAGCTAGAGGAGTTCACTCTGAAAAATCTATAGGTAAAATACTGGGATTAGATAAGGATAAATTCGAAGTTAAATCAGAATTTGGTTTCTGGCAGAAATCAGGAAACCTTTGTATTGAGCTTGCTTTTAAAGGAAATCCTAGTGGATTGAGAAGTACCAAAGCAAAATGGTGGATACATAGATTTATGCTCAATAAAGAAGTGTGCATTGGTCAATGGATTACAGAAGTAAAAGTTCTCAAACAGATAGTAAGAAAATTTATTAAAGAAAACAAAAATCGTAAATCACAAATAATCAGAATGCTTGGAGATAACTACCAGTCAAGGTGTGTCTTAATTCCAATGTCTGAATTTGTAAACCTTTGGAGAGCAATTGAAATCAAAAATAAAAATACACAAACTAACTAAAAAAATATTTCCATATACTTTTTATTTAGCTCACTGGATTGATTGTAATTCAACCTGCTCCTGGGAAAGTTTGAAATCAATAACTAATTTCAAGCCAACAATTTGTATTTCTACAGGCTGGCTTGTCTCAACAAATAATAATTCACACACATTCGTTAGTGATGTGAATTTTGATGAAGATGGAACGATAGGTGATTGTGGAAACACAACAACAATACCAACAGTAAATATAATTAAGCTAACAAAGATTAGGATGTAATAATGATACAAAAAATAGATAGTAAAAAAAGAACACTTATAGTTGATGGCTCTATATTAATTTATAGAATAGCTTCAGCATTAGAACAGGCCACACAATGGGAAGATGATATGTGGACACTTCATGCTGATTTAAAATTAGGTAAAAAAGTTTTAGATACTTCATTAAGAAATTATCAGGATAAGTTAAATTGTAATAAAACAATTATAGCTCAAGACCATACTAATAATTTTAGATTAGATTTCTTTCCTGCTTATAAGTCTCATAGAAAAAAAGTTAGAAAACCAATTATTGTAAAACCATTAAAAGAATATCTAGCTAAAAATTATGAAACATTAACATTTCCAAATTTAGAAGGTGATGATGTTTGTGGAATATATGCAACAAGACCAGAGAATGAAGGTAAGGTTGTAGTATTATCAGGTGACAAAGACTTAAGAACAATTCCTGGAATACATCATTTTGTACATGATGAAAGCACAGAAGTAGTTGATGAAAAAACTGCTAATTATAATTTTATGTATCAAACACTTGTAGGTGATTTGACCGATAATTTTGGAGGATGTCCAAAAATCGGAGGAGTTAAAGCTTCAAGAATATTAGCAAATAAAAAAGACTTACCTGAAATGTGGGAAGCTGTTCTTGCTGAATATAAAAGACAAGAACTAGATGAAAAATATGCACTTACTCAAGCTAGATTAGCTAGAATATTAAGAGCATCTGATTGGGATAATAAGAAAAAGAAACCAATACTATGGAGCCCAAATGCCTAATAATGAAATGTTTGATGTACTTAAGTACCAAGAAGGTGGAGACCATTATAAAAAATTAAAGGTTCAACCAGCATTCTTTATAAACGAAAACAGACTTCCATTCGCTGAAGGTAATGCAATCAAATATATTTGCAGGCACCCATACAAAGGCAAAGAAGAAGACATCAAGAAAGCAATTCATTATCTAAAAATGATTTTAGATAGGGATTATTCATAACCAATAATAGGACACTTTAGATATATGAACGACAAAAACATAAAAGTAGCTGGTTTAACTAAAGAATTACTAGCTGATTTAGACAAAATGTTTCCTGAAAAAACTCCAGAGATAAACATGGAAATGAAGGAAATATACTTTCGTATAGGTCAAAGAAGCGTAGTGCGTTTCTTACATCAACAAAAACAAGAACAAGAAAATAACATTATGGAGAAGAGTTAATATGTGCGTATCAGTAAAAGCTCCCAGTCCTCCACCAATGCCAGAACCAGCTCCGATGGCTCCACCTCCAGTGACACAAAATACACAAGGAAGTGCAAGACCAGCAGGATATTCTGAAAGTCAAGGCATGAGTAAGAACAAGGCGAGTTCTTACGATAGGAAGAGAACAGGTGCATCTAAATTACGAATACCAGTAATTGGTGGTCTATAATAAATGGCAAACATTTACACTGGTACTAGCAATAGTACACAAGGAATAGAGAGTAGATATAATTCAAAAGCACAATCAAGAGAAGTTTATCTTGATAGAGCAAGAGATTGTTCAGAATTAACTATACCTACACTTATACCACGAGACGCTTCTACAAGTGCTGAAGAATTTGCGACTACCTATCAAGGTATCGGAGCAAGAGGAGTGAATAATCTAGCCTCTAAATTATTATTATCATTATTACCTCCCAATGCTCCATTCTTTAGATTAGCTATTGATAACTTTGCAGTTAAAGAAATAGAAGAAAACGATAATTTAAAAACACAAATAGACAGTGGATTAGTCCAAATAGAACAAGCTGTTATGGATGATATTGAAATGTCTAATGACAGAGTTGTTGTCTTTGAAGCTTTAAAACATCTTATTGTTGCAGGTAATGCTTTATTATTTGTAGATAAAGAAGGCTTAAGAGTTTTCCCATTATCACAATATGTAATTGAAAGAGACCCAATGGGTAATGTTTTAGAAATAATTACTAAAGAAAGTATTCATTATAATGCACTGCCTGATTATGTAAGAGAACAAATTCTTAAAGAACAAGGTGATAATAAAGAAGATGCTGTATGTGATTTATATACTTGTGTAAAAAGAGAAACAGACCACTTCATGGTTCACCAGGAAGTAAAAGGTATTAAATTGAAGAGAGTTTTGGTAAATACAAATTAGACCAATCTCCATACATACCATTAAGAATGGTAAGAATTTCAGCAGAAAATTATGGTCGTAGTTATGTTGAAGAGTACCAAGGAGATTTAGTCAGCCTAGAAGGATTAACTAAAGCAATTGTAGAAGGTTCATCTGCTTCAGCAAAAACATTATTTATGGTAGCTCCTAATGGAACTACTAGAGCAAAAGCATTAGCAGAGAGTGAAAATGGTGCAATCATTGAAGGTTCAGCTAATGATGTATCAGTATTACAAGTTGGTAAGTTTGCCGACTTCAGAGTAGCTCAACAAAGTATGGTCAATATTGAACAAAGATTGTCTTATGCTTTTTTATTAAATGCTTCAGTTATCAGAGACAGTGAAAGAACAACTGCTGAAGAAGTAAGAATGACAGCCCAGGAACTACAAGATAGTCTTGGTGGTATCTATGGTGTGTTATCTCAAGAATTTCAATTACCTCTAGTTAGAAGAAAACTAGCTTTATTAAGTAAAACTAAAAAAATGCCACCTTTACCAAAAGGAATTGTATTTCCAAAAGTTATTACTGGAATTGAAGCTTTAGGAAGAACAACAGATAGAAATAAATTAATTCAATTTTTACAAACATTGGCTGGCACTTTGGGTGCTGAAAGTATTGCGAAGTTTGTAAATGTCACTGAAGCAATAAAAAGATTAGCTACAGCAGATGGTATTGAAACAAAAGGTCTAATTAGAAGTGAAGAAGATTTACAAGCTGAACAACAAGCTCAACAACAGTCAATGATGGATGAGCAACAACAGTCAGCTATGTTAAGAGCAGGTGAAAAAATTGCAGGGAACATACCACCAAAAACATTAGGTGAAACAATCGTAAACCAATCATAGGAGAATTAAATGGTCGATAAAGTAGAAATAACTCAAGATGAAAATAATCCATCTATTGAGGAACAATCAAAACAACAAGAAACAAACTCACAACCAGAAGCTTCGACACAGGAGACTTCTAGTGAGGAAAGACCTTCATGGCTTCCAGAAAAATTTGCTAACGCAGAAGAACTGGCTAAAGCTTATGGAGCATTAGAAACTAAATTTTCTCAAAAGTCAGAAGATAAAACTAATGAGAATGAAAAATCAGATGCTAAAATACCTGAACCTAAACAAGGTGAAGAAACACAAGCAGGTACATTAGATAAATTCTATAATGAATTTGCTGAAGAAGGTAAACTTACTGAAACAAGTTATGGTGAATTAGCTAAACTTGGTTTAGATAAACAAGTTGTTGATGCCTATATAGAAGGCCAAACAGCATTAGCAGACCAAAAAAACAATTCAATAATGTCTACTGTTGGAGGTAAAGAACAGTACACAGAAATGGTTAATTGGGCTTCAAAGAATATGTCTACAGAAGAAATAACTGCTTTTAATAATACTATTGAAAGTGGAAGTTTAGAACAAGCACAGTTAGCAATAGCTGGTGTTCAAGCTAAATATTCTAATAACAATTCAGAACCAAATTTATTTTCTGGAACTAAAGCAGATAGCAATATTGGCTATAGGTCAGTTGGTGAAATGTTATCTGATATAAACGACCCAAGATACACTACAGACAGTGCTTATAGAGCAGATGTAGAAAACAAAGTTAAACACTCAAACACAATATAAATAACACCTATTCAGGTGGGAAGGAGAAATATGTCATTATATAGAAATATTAATGCAAGGAAAAAAGCTGGTACTTCAAGACCTAAAAGTAAAAGTACAGTTTCAGCTAAATCATACAAAGCTATGAAGGCTGGATTTCCTAAAAAGAAAAAGAAATAATATGTTAAATTTCATTTTGCCTTTAATGAAAAATCCACTCACTCGGATTATCGCTGATAAAACTGTTTCAGCAATAAACCATTCGATTGAGAAGAAGAAAGTCATTAGAGCAAAAGAAATTGAAGCAGAACAAAATGTAAGTATTGAACAAATTAAAAGTTCAAACTCAAGTATTAAAGATGAAGTATTAACAATAAAAATAACTTTAATCTTTATTGCTTTATTTATTCCATACACACAGCCATGGATGGAAAAAGGATTTGAAATCCTAAAAAATGCACCAGAAGAATTTTGGTGGGCTGTTCTAATTGTTTACTCTGGAAGTTTTGGTTTATCCACTGTTAGCAAAATTAGAGGAAAGAAATAACTCACACACTCTTCTTCAAGAGGAGTGAGCCTTCACAAAGATAAAAATTGCCTCCACGATTTACTTGCGAGTAAATCAAAAGAGATAACTCTTTGAAGTATGTGCAAGGAACTAAAAACAAACCAATCATAATTTAAAGGAGAATAATTATGTCAAACGCAACAGTGTCCAGACTTGGACAAGTAAATGGTGCTTCAGATGTTAATGCTCTATTTTTAAAAGTATGGTCAGGTGAAGTTTTAGCTACTTTCATGAGAGAAAACAAAATGCTTGGTATGACCCAAGTAAGAAGTATCTCTTCTGGTAAGTCAGCACAGTTCCCAGTAATTGGAACAACTTCAGCTAGCTATCATACTCCAGGAAATGAGATTTTAGGAACATCTGTTAAGCATAACGAGAAAACAGTAAATATAGATGACCTTTTGGTTTCGTCTGCATTTATTGCAAACCTAGATGAAGCAAAAAACCATTACGATGTTAGAAGTATCTACACATCTGAAATGGGTAGAGCACTTGCTAATACAGTAGATAAAAATCTACTTCAATTAGCTGTGTTATCTGCACAAGCTTCAGCTACAATAACAGGTGGTTCGGGTGGAACTCAAATCACAGACGCAGATGCTAACACAAATGCAACTTCACTAATCGCATCAATTTTCGAATGTGCTCAAGCACTTGATGAAAAAGATGTTCCTAGCGAAGACCGATTTTGTGTGGTCAAGCCAGATATTTATTATCAAATCGTACAAAACGATAAGATTTTAAATAGAGACTTCGGTGCAAATGGTAATGGTGTTTACTCTGATGGTACAGTAATTAAAGTTGCTGGTATCAACATAGTTAAATCAAACACTGCTGTCACTGCATTCGCTGATAACTCATCGGCTGTATCAGGAACAAACAACACTTATAATGTAGATGCTCAACATGTTGTAGCTACAGTTTTCCATAAGAGTGCCATCGGTACTGTTAAACTAATGGATTTAGGAATGGAAAGTGAATACGACATTAGAAGACAAGGTACATTAATGGTAGGAAAAATGGCATTAGGAAGTGGCATAATCAGACCTGAAAGTGCAACTTTAATCAAAACACAATAATTTATTATTGTCGATTAAAAACATAGGCGTAGAGATTAACACAGACAATCTACGCCTGTGTCAAAAATAAAATCATGGCATCAATCACAACAAGAACAACAGAATTAGAAGCAGTCAATACTATGCTCTCTACAATAGGAGAAGCTCCAGTAAACTCATTAACAGGAAGTTTACCAACAGATGCAAGTATGGCCAAAAATATTTTAAATGAAGTAAATAGAGAAGTACAATCAAGTGGTTGGAAATTTAATACTTCATACAAAGCAACACTATCAAGAAATACAGATAATAAAATTGTAGTTGCTAATGATGTAATGCACATAGAATTAAATCCTTTATTAGAAAGTAAACAATCTAATGACCCAGTTATTAGAGGAGCCTTTTTATATAATCTAGCAAAAGAAACTTTTGTATTTGAAAAGAATTTTGAGAATGTGACTATTGTATCTTTATTAGATTTTGAAATTATTCCAGAACAAGCAAGAAGATATGTCACTATCAGAGCTTCAAGAATATTTCACGACAGAACTTTAGGAGCAAATGCTATTCATAGATTTAGTAGACAAGATGAACTTGTTGCTTTGTCTATTTTAAAACAAGCAGAAGCTTCTGTAGCAGACCATAATATCTTTAATAGTTCAGGCCAATCTAAAACTATTGCAAGAAATGGTTCACTTAAAATTAATTAACAGGAGAAAAATATGGATTTTGTAAAAAGAAAAGCAAAGCATTATTGGACAGACCACAAGGTTGAAGTTGTAATAATTGCAGTTGCTATCGTTGCTGTAATCATAATGTAATAAAATGCCTTTAATAACTAGAAGTATACCAAATTTAATTGGGGGAGTATCACAACAACCAGAAATATTAAGATTAGAAAACCAAGCTACTGCTCAAGTAAATGGTTTCTCTGGTGTTGTTGAAGGTCTTAAAAAGAGACCTCCATTAAATCATATTTCTAAAATTAATAATTCATCACTATCAAACGCATTCATTCATACAATTAATAGAGATACCAGTGAACGATACATTGTGGTTATTACTAATGGCAGTCTTACTGTGCATACTGTTGATGGAGTTTCTAAAACAGTTGTAAGTCAGTCTAACGCTAGTAATTACTTAACATCATCTAATCCTAGAAACGACTTTAAATGCTTAACTGTAAACGATTATACTTACATATTAAATAAGCAGAAAACAGTGGCTATGGATACTGGAACAACAAGTCCAGCTCAAATTCAACAAGCTGTTTATACAGTTGTTCAAGGTGTAAATGCTATTCCTTATTCAATAACAATAGATGGAGCTACAACTTCATTTACTTCATCAAATACAAATACAAAAGATATTAGGGATGGAGTTAGAAATTCTATTAGTGCTGGAGGTTTAACATTAACAAATATTGGAGACAGTAGTTTTTCTATTGTAAAATCATCTTCACTAACAGTTTCAGCTTCAGATGGTTATGGTAATCAAGCTTCACAAATAATTAAAGATGAAGTTCAAAACTTTTCAGATTTACCAGCCGAAGGAATTAACAACATGGTTGTTGAAGTTAAAGGGGATGCTTCTAATAGTTTTGATAATTATTATGTAAAATTCTCAAGCAGTACAAAAGTTTGGGAAGAAACAGTTGCACCTGGTTTACAAATTGCATTAGACAATACAACAATGCCTCATGTTCTTATTAGAACAGCAGATGGAAATTTTAGATTTACACAAGTAGATGGTTCTTCTTATACAGTAGCATCAACAAGTTATGATGTACCTAGTTGGGGAAATAGAGTTGTAGGTGATTTAGATAGTTCACCTAATCCAAGTTTTGTTGGAGCAAAGATGAAAGACATTTTCTTCCATAGAAATCGTTTAGGATTTTTAGCAAATGAAAATGTTATTATGTCTAGGTCTTCAGAATTTTTTGAATTTTTTAATGAGACAGTCACAGATGCACTTGATACAGAAGTTATTGATGTCAATGTTGCACACACTAAAGTAGCAATACTTAAACACGCTGTTGCATTTGATGAAAAACTTTTATTATTTTCAGACCAAACACAATTTATTTTAACTGGTGGAGCAAGTTTAACACCAGGAAATGTTTCAGTTAATGTGACAACTGAATATGAAAGTTTAGATACAGTGTCACCTGTTGGTTCAGGTAATAATGTATTCTTTGCTTTTAACAAAGGTCAATTTACAGGTGTTAGAGAAATGTATGTTGAAGCCGATGGTGAAACAAACCAAGGTGAAGATATAACAGCTAACATACCAAAGTATGTACCTTCAGAAGTTTTTAAATTTGCAAATGCTTCTAATGAAAACATATTAGTTTTATTAAGTAATAAGACTGGAGAAAAAAATAAATTATATATTTATCAATGGTTTTTCTCTCAAGGAAGAAGATTACAAAGTGCATGGCACAAATGGACAATAGGTGCCGATGCAGATACAGAAATTTTAAACATAGATTTTATTGGAACTACTTTATACCTAGTAGTCCAAAGAAGTGATGGTGTTTATATTGAAACAGTAAACTGTTCACCAGCAGTAGTAGACACTGGAGCAAGCTACCTTACACATTTAGATAGAAAGCTTGACGAAACGCAGGTCACTGAAAGCTATAACAGTTCAACTAATATAACGACCATCACTTTGCCTTACGCAATTGACAGTACAATGAAGTTAGTTGGTAAGTCAGGAGCCTCAAATAAAGCAGGAAGAGATATAACTATAGCTTCACAATCAGGAACAACACTTACTGTAAGTGGTGATATTACTGCTTTTAATTACTTTATAGGAGAACAGTACATATTTACTTATACATTCTCTCAACAATATTTGGCTCTTGGTACAAACACTACAGGTACAAGAACAAGAATTAGAGAAGGTAGACTTCAAATAAGAAACTGGACTGTTTCATTTAATGATACAGGATTTTTTCAATCAGCAGTCACACCAGTAGGAAGAAGCGTATCTAACGCAACTTTCAATGGTACAATTGTTGGAACAGGTTTAACTGGAACAGTAAATTTAGAAGATGGTGATTTTACTTTTGCAGTACAGAGTAGGAATGAGAACTTAACAATTAGTTTAACTAACAATAGTCATCTTCCATCAAACTTTGTAAATGCAGAGTGGGAAGGATATTATGTTTCTCAAGCATCAAACTCCTAAACCACATTTAAGATTAGCAACAGAAATAGATTGTATTTATTTATCTGAACATTTGAGAAAAGAAGATGTTCAAGAAATATATGCTGTCACTGGTTTACCACCTTTATTATCTTTATTAGCAGGAATTAAAATGAGTAATGTTCCTTTAGTAATTTGTAATGCAGATTGTAAACCTGTTGCCATGTTAGGTGTCGTACCAAATGGATTAATAGGATTTATCTGGATGGTAGGTACCAATGATTTAAAAAAAATTAGTTTATCTTTTTTAAGAAACTCAAAAGATGTTTGTGATGTTCTTAAAGGTAATCATCAAATTTTACATAACTATGTAGATAAAAGAAATAAGCTTCATATTAATTGGCTTAAGTGGATGGGCTTCTCCATCATAAATGAAATTAATTATGGAATTGAAAATAGAAAATTTTATGAATTTGTTAAAATATAATGTGTAATCCAACGCTAGCTATAGCTGGAGCTCAAGCTGTAATGCAATATCAAGTTGCTAATGCACAGCAAAAAGCAGTCCAGGCACAGCAAAGAAGACAAAATGAAATCGCACTGCGTAATAGAAACCAGGCGATAGTATCAAAACAAAGAAAATTAATTCAAATTACAAAAGGTCGTTTAGAAAAAATAGGTGATGCTGAAAGAATATCTCGTAAGAAAAGAGCAACATTTAAAGTTAATAAAGAAAACTTTACAGGTAATTCTTATGATTTCTTATTAGCTAACTATTACGACAAAGAAGCTGGATACAGAAACAGAGTTCTAGGAAATATAGAAAGTAGTAAATTTCAATACTTACAAGACCTTAAATCTATTGACCTTCGTTATGATAGTCAAAGCACTTATGTGTCTCCTGTAGATAGAAAAATGAACGCATTATCTTCAGGATTAAGCTTTGGAGCAACTTACTATGACTACAAAGCAAAACAAAATAGATACCAAA
>JGI24004J15324_10000697_pt1 | contig 13517 bp, 20 predicted proteins | sample LinPmetageLP32_FD_15324 | JGI IMG/M metagenome (IMG submission 15324)
GAAACTGGTGGGATTGATGGAACACTTCGTGCTTTATATGATGGTGATGGTACTGCTTCTGATCTATTGATTGCTAGTGATAAGGTAAAGATTTCTACAGAACTTTATATTGGTAGCAAAACACTTACAGAATTTGTCCAAGATACAGTAGGTGCTATGTTTAGTAGTAATACTGAAACCAACATTACTGTAACCTACCAAGATGGTGATGGCACAATAGATTTAGTATCAAGTGGAGAAGTAACTCTAACAGGTTCGCAAACCTTAACAAACAAAACCTTAACAAGCCCAGTAATCAATACTGGCATAAGTGGTACTGCATTCTTAGATGAAGATAACATGGCTTCTAATAGTGCTACTAAATTCGCTTCACAACAATCAATCAAAGCTTATGTAGATGCAGAAGTTGCAGGAGTAGTAGATACTGCACCAGCAGCTTTAAACACATTAAACGAATTAGCAGCAGCATTAGGAGATGATGCAAACTTTGCAACGACTACTGCTACATCATTAGGGGAAAAATTAGTTAAAGCATCTAACCTATCAGACTTAACCAATGCAGGAACTGCAAGAAGTAATTTAGGATTAGGAAGTGGGGCTGTATTAAATACTGCAGCAGTAGCCAATGGTGCATCTACCTTATCTACTGGTGATCAAATATACGATTTTGTTATTGGCTTAGGTTATACAACTAATACTGGAGATATAACTGGTGTTGATCTAACGAGTGGTGCAGGGATTACTATATCATCAGAAACCAACACAACAAGTGGTGCTTATTCCTCTACCATAGCAACCAATATTGCTTCAACAAGTTTAAATGTATCAGGCACAGGACAATTAGCAATCAATCTAAATAAGTCTGCTTTATCAACTGCAACTTTAAATGCTTCAGACTTTATGATTTTATTTGATGCAAATGATAGTGAAGCACCTAAACGATTTATAGCACAAGATATTTTTGATAGCTTAGGTGGGATCACTATAGATGGCACAACAGCTAATGGCTTATTGACTTATGGTGGAACAAATAATATAGATACAGAAGCTAATCTTACTTTTGATGGAAGCACATTAGCAGTAACTGGAGCAATAACTGGAAGTTCAACATTAAACATTACTGGAACTGCAACACTTCAATCTTATTTAGATTTTAGTGGAACTGACAATAGAATAAATAATACTACTAATGATTTAAAAATTGTTCAGTATGCAAATGACAAAGATATAATATTTTACAACGACGATGGTAGTGGTGGCATTACTACTTACCTAACATTAGATGGTAGTGAGAAATTTGTTAGAGTTCCTGATGATGGTATAAGACTTACTGTTGGTGCAGGAAATGACTTACAATTACTACACAATGGAACAAATAGCTATGTTGCCAATTATACTGGGGATTTAGTAATTGAAAATCACGAAGCCGATAAGGACATAATATTCTATAACGATGATGGTTCAGGTGGAACTACTGCTTACTTAACATTAGATGGTAGCAATGGTTCTATTTATGCTTATAAACCACTTTTTGTAGGTAGTTCTGCACAAATACAATTAGATGATGTCAATAGTAGATTATTGCTCAAAGACGATACAAGTTTAAAACTTGGTACTGGTGGAGATTTTAATGCATTTCACAATGGAACAAATACATTTTTAAGAGAAAATACTAATCATTTATACATTGACCAATTAGCAGACGATAAAGACATTATCTTAAGAAGTGATGATGGATCTGGAGGAGTAACTGCCTACCTAACATTAGATGGTAGCACAGGACACTTAAACTTAACACCACCTAATAATGTAGGTATAGGAACTACATCACCTACAACTGCTTTAGAAGTAATCGGTGATATTAAAATAAAACAAGGAAGTTCATTTGGTAATTATTCTCTTATAGATGCAAGTGAAGCACTTCTTACATTAGAAACTTATAGCATAAACACATCTAATCACCCTGCAGACATTTTATTTAAACCTGCTGGAACAGAAAGAATGAGAATTACAGATGATGGTAATGTCGGTATAGGAACTGCATCTCCTGATTCAAAGTTAGAAGTAAGTGGTTCTGGTGTAACAGCTTTAAAAATTACTGGTAGCTATCCAATACTATACTTTGAAGATACAGCAGGTTCAGATATAGATGCTTATATAGCAAACAATGCTAATGGATTATTTTTTGGTAAAACTAATAGTCCAAGTTCTTCCAACGATATAATGATGATAGACTTAACTAATAAAAGACTTGGTATAGGAACTACATCACCTGGAACTAAACTTCACATAAGCTCTGGAGCAACTGATGAAGTATTGAGATTAGAAGGAACTGGTAGTCCATATTTTTCTGTATATGATAGTGGAACAAGACAATTTTTCTTACAAAGTTCTGGAAGTACAGTAAACTTTTATGCAGAAAATGATAACACTATTGCATTTTTTACCAGTGGTACTAGAGCATTAGATATTGACTCTTCTCAAAATGTCGGAATAGGAACTACAAACCCTTCATCTTTAGATGCTACTGGAAATAGATTAGTTGTAGGTGGTGGAAGTGGAGATGAGGGTTTAACTATATTTTCAGGAACTACTGGTAGAGGAACTATGTTATTTGCAGATGGCAATGATGGCAGTAATGCAGAATATAGAGGTTGGATACAATACGAACATGCAAACGATAGTTTAGAATTTGCTACTGCAAGTGCAGAAAGAATGAGAATAGACTCATCAGGTAGATTAGTAGTAGGTGCGACTGCTGCAATAGCAACTACTGGTGGAACTGGTGCATCTCAAGTATTAGGAACAGGAAATTCAGATACAGTATTTACCATTGGAAGATTTAGTAATAATACTGGTGTTGGAAATATTAATTTTTTGAAATCAAGAAATGGAACAATAGGTTCAAATACTATTGTTCAAGATGGAGATGGATTGGGTGCAATAGTTTGGGCAGCAGACGATGGAACTGATTATGTATCTCATGCTGCAAAAATTGATGCAAGAATAGATGGAACACCAGGTGCAAACGATACACCAGGTAGATTAAGTTTTTATACAACTGCTGATGGAAGTCAAAGTGCAGTAGAAGCGATGAGAATAGATAAAACACAAGATGCACACTTTGACCAAGATGTTATTGCATTTTCTACTACACCTTCTGATATAAGATTAAAAAAGAATTTTACAAAGATTGAAAATGGATTAGATGTAGTCAATAAATTAGAAGGACATACATTTAATTGGAAAAAAGGTGGAGAAAGATTAAGTGCAGGATTTAAAGCACAAGAAGTAGAAAAGATTTTACCACATTTGGTTGATGAGAAGAAACTTCCATTAAAAGCAGATGATGATAAAGAATACAAGATTTTACGATATGAGGAAATGATACCTTATTTAGTAGAAGCAATAAAAGAACAACAAGATCAAATAAACGAATTAAAGGGGATCATAAATGGCTAAGAAAATAGCAGAAAAAGTAATTGAAAGTTCATCAGTTAAACAAGTTGAAATCAAACATCTTAGAACTATGAAAGATGAAGCAGGTAAAGATGTATCAGTAGTAGATTGGACTGATGTAAGACCAGTAGATGATATGATTACACAAGCAGAAGCAGACTTAAAAGTAGCAGAAGCAAGAGTAACTGAATTAAAAGCAGATATTGTTGAATACAAAAAGATTAAGGGTTAAGTATGGCATTACCAGTAGTACCAAGTAGCAACATAGGTTTATTTGCACATTTGAAAGAATCAACTTCTTGCGATGACACTACTAATATTAGTTTGAAAGGACTTATAAGTGGAGTTAGAGGAGATGGTACAAATATGAATTTTACTTCAGTATCAGCAAATGTTATTGATGGTGGTAGTGCAAGTTGCGACCACTTAACTACTTGGCTTGATGCTAATAGTGGTGGTAGTGGATACCCAGCAGATGGTGATAGTCAATTTGAAGTTTCGGATTTCCCTGTTGGGAGAGCAGCAGATAGTGATGGATACTTAGGAAGATAAAAAATTTATTAACAATAACATGAGGGTTATGTAATGAGTGAACAAAGAAAAGTAACAATAGATAAAACAGAATACAATTTTGATGAACTAAAACAAGAACAACAAATTCTAGTTGAACACATTGAGAATTGTCGTAGGCAAAAAGCAAACATCGCTTTCCAAATGGATCGTGAAAATGTAGCAGAAGGTGCATTTGCTAAGATGCTTACTGAATCGTTTGAAGAAAAAGAAGAAGAAAAAGAAAAGTTTAAAGGAAGTCCGAAAGATGCCTAAATTAAATGTAGTTGCAAACATCATTGATAAAGTAGCTGGTCATGTAGACAAGTTTACTTTAGACAAAGAGGAAAAAGCACAATTAATACAAGAGATAAACAAAGCACAAATCGAAGTCAACAAAATCGAAGTTGGTCAAACCAATGTATTTGTAAGTGGTTGGAGACCATTCGTAGGGTGGACTTGTGGGGTCGCTTTATGTTATCACTTCGTATTGCAACCATTGTTAATGTTTGTGTTCTTGGCTATTGGGAAACCTATGGAATTACCAGTATTCGATATGACAACACTAACAACTGTGTTAATGGGAATGCTTGGTCTTGGTGGTTTGAGAACCTACGAGAAGGTGAAGAAGTCAGCATGACATTTGAGCAAATCATTAATAATGTTTTAGAGCATGAAGGGGGTTATGTAAATGATCCCCTTGATAAGGGTGGTGAAACGAACTTTGGTATTGCTAAACGATGGTATCCTGATCTAGATATTAAAGCATTGACTAAAAACGATGCAGTTAATATCTACTATAACGATTATTGGAAACCAAGTAAGGCAGAGCAACTTCCTAACAACTTACAAGCAACTTACTTTGATATGTGTGTAAATATGGGACAATCACGAGCAGTTAAGATACTACAAGAAACTATTAATAGCACAGGAAGCACGACAATAGCCCAAGATGGCATTATTGGAAGCATAACGATAAAGAGTGCAGTTAATGTATCTAAAAGACGATTACAAGCTTACCGATGTTTGTTCTACTCAAAAATAGTAAACGAAGAACCTTCCCAAGAACGATTTTATTATGGGTGGTTTAAAAGGGCAACAACTACATGAAAAAGATTAAAAGCACAGGGATAATATTTGGCGATATGCACTTCCCTTTGCACGATGAAGCAGCTTTTAGTTGTGCATTAAAAGTGATAGAGAAAGTAAAGCCAAGTGTATTTATTAATTTAGGGGATTTTGCAGAAGGTGAAATGGTATCCCATTGGAGATGGAGTAGAAGAAGAAGACCACCTTTAGAATACCAACTGCCTTTGATTGATAAAGAAGCAGATGAAGTCAATTTTCACATGGATAGAATTGACAAAGTATTAGATAAGGTAGGGTGTAAAAAGAAATACTTGGCTATGGGGAATCATGATGCTTGGTATAATCAGTTTGTAGAAGAAAACCCATACTTAGAACAATACAAACCTGAAACNTTGTTTAAGATCAAGGANAGGGGATACAAGTGGTATCCTTATGGTGAGTTATTTAAAGTAGAAGGTTCTAAACTCTATGCTTATCATGGTGGGCATTATAGTTCAGTTAATCATAGNAGAACTACTGTTCAGAACTTAGGGTGTAATGTGATTTATGGTCATGTTCACGATTGCCAACGAAGTGTCATGCAACACATTTCAGGCACACACATAGCACAAAGCATGGGTTGCTTGTGTAAGATTAAGAAAGATTTTTTAAAAGGTAGAAAGGTAAACTGGACACACAATGTAGGGATTGTAGATTTCTTTACTGATGGTTGGTTTAACTTAATTACTTTAGACATACATAATGGAACGACAACTTGGAACAACGAAATAATAGAGGGTGATTAATGGGTTTTGCAGAAACGATAGCTAAGATAAAAGAATTAAGTATTATGCTTCAATCAAAGCACATAGCTGATAGAGAAATAATACATTATACATCAGAACTGCATAGACATATAGAAGATTTAGAAGTTCCACAATTAATAGGACAAGAAGATGACAACATATCTAGAAACATATTGCACAATTAGTGATATACAATTAGTAGCCCCTTTTGTATTTGACTATGACAGGAAACGAACTATCTCAAACTGGGCAAGTTATAGTGGGAGTGGTAATAGTACAATTTACCAAGCAGGAAGTGTTGGGAAGTTCTCTCAACTCTTTGCAAATGACATTGAACTGACTTCAGTCGGAAGTACAGGTGCAATAGATGCTGATGGTAAATACTATTTTGACGAAGATGCAGATGTAGTGTACTATAGACCTACATCAACCAATAATCCCAATTTCGATGAAGCAGTAACTGCTGGTAGGGATAACAAAACTCTATTTAATGAGTTTATATCAAGAAGTTCTGACTTTGCTAGAACATATATCAATAAACCGATATATAAGAATAAAGGAGTAGGAACTGGGGATAGTTTAGGTAGGGACTTCCCTGAAGTCATAGTAAGGGCTACAGCTTTATTAGCAGCAAGTATGGCAATTATGCCATACGACAATGAACGAGGAACTGAACTACAGAACCAAGTTTATAATCCTGAAACCAATCTTGGCTTACTTGATATGATCCGAACAGGTGTTATCAGTTTAGATCAAGATGAAGATGGTAGAGATAAGATAGTAAAAGAAGTATCAATCAATGGTAGCACAACAGGTGCGATTGTAGATACTTTTGGACACCCACAAACATCATTTGATAGAATCAAAGTAATCATTTCTACAGCAGGAACATTTGCAGCAGGTACAACATCTACTGTTAAATATAGTTCTTATGTAGGTAGTGATAGTGGCTTGAAAACAAATCTTGTGCAGAATGCAGAAGTGATTGATGGTGGATTACAACATATTGGACATGGAGTTTCAGTACGATTTTCAACTGGTGTTTATACACTTGACGATGAATGGGAAGTAGAAGTATCAGGACTAGACCATACATCAGGTGGTGGGATTAGTACAATACAACTAAAGAGGAGATAAAGATGCCATATCATAAAGGGAAAAAGAAAAAAGGTAAAAAGAAATAATGGCTAAGAACTTAAAAGGAATCAGTTTAAAAGGGCTTAACACTACTCAAAAAAGACAAATGAATACACATAAAGTGCATCATACAAAAGCACATTTAAGAAGTATGGCAGCAGCAATGAGAGCAGGTAAAACATTTAATCAATCTCATACTATTGCTATGAGAAAAGTTGGGAAATAGTGGCACATACTAAAAGACAAGAAGCCCTGATAAAACGATATGCTTTAAAAGGAGTCAATAAACCTAAGCTAACTCCAAAGCACAAAACAAAGAAAGCAGTTGTATTGGCTAAAACTGGGGAACATAAGATAAAGCTAATTCGCTTTGGCGACCAAAAGTCAGGACATAATTATAGTGCAGGGGCAAGACAAGCATTTAAAAGCAGACATGCAAAGAATATAGCTAAGGGTAAATCATCTGCTGCATATTGGGCAGATAAGTTCTTATGGTCAGGACCAAGTGGTAGAAAGAAAAGCCCACCTAAGAGCCAAAAGAAAGTATATGGTAAAAAATAATGTTTAACAAACCAAATGGTGCAGGTAAAGGTGATGAGCCAAGACCAATGACTATCTCTAAAGAAGAATACAACAAGAGATATGAAAAGATATTTGGTAAAAAAAAGAAAGTAAGTAATGGCAAGAAAAACATTAAGTAGTAGTAGAAAAACCAATGGTAAGAAAAAGACTAGGCAAGGTAAAAGCAAACGAACCAAATATGGTAACAAAGCTAGTAAAAAGTATTATAAAAAAAAGTATAGAGGGCAAGGATAATGGGAATAGAATTTGAAAATATTTATAAGGATAGAGTAATTGATACGATCCAAAAGCTGTTAAAACAAAATCTAGCTTCTATCCCAATCGTATTTGATGAACATAGAGGACAAGAAAGTTTCTTGATCATACCTGATGCAGATACCTTTATTGATTATGCAAGTAATGTTCATATAAGAGAATTTACAACAGTCATTAATTATCAATTACGAAAAGGTGGAGAATACACCAAAGAGAATCAATTAAACAGATTAACAATGATAGCAGAAGTTGTCAAAAGACTTTTATTCGATAATAGAAACTATGAAAGTGGTAATATTACAAACTGGTATGGTGGACAAGTATCTAGTGTAGAATATACACGAGATGAAGATGATGAAACCATATCTAATGTTATTATTACTTTCCAATGCAACACAAATGAGGTGATTTCATGAAGTATAAACATATAAAAGGACTTCAACTACAAAAACCATCAAATCTTAAAACTACTAATCGAAAGATTAGAGATTTATTAGTTGGTAAAGAAGTTGAGTTAGAAAAAGAAAACTTGGAAGAATTTGAATCTTTAGGTGTTCAAGTTCAACCAGTAACAAAACAAAAGCCTAAGAAAAAAGAGGAGAAATAACACATGGCAGTTAGTGGAAAAGTCTACTCTAAAAGCGATTTTAGTGTAGGTATCAAAAAGAAAATAGTAAATGGTTCATCTGTATTCTTTACTACTGCAGCATCTAATAGTGCTGCATACGAGTTACTTCCTGTAATTAATGTATCTGCACCTGTCCTCAATCTTGTGGAATCAGGGGAGATACGAAGTAACAATGCAGGAATGCTTGAATTGGATACAGACCAATTTAGAACAACTAAAGGTGGATTTATCACAATGGACTTTGAAGTTCCAGCAGAACAAGATATGATTGTTCGTATGTTGGCTAATATGCTTCAAGACCATACTTGTGATGAAAGTGGTTCAGCACCATTCATTCATACAATCCAATCAACATCAAGTGCAACTTTAGCAAGACCTGATTTTACAGCAAATTCTGTTACATCAGGAGAGAATATTGGGATACCTTGTATGTTTGATATTGGATTATATTATCCTGAATCAGCACAAGATAAAATGATTACAAGTGCAGTTTTACAAAGTCTTACAATGAACTTTGATATGGCAGATGGTAGATGTTTACTTAGTGGAACATTCTATTCAGGTTTTACAAGTGCAACTAAGTTTAAGGTAGAGGAAACTTTGAGTGCTAATTCAGCAGCACCTACTTTAATGAGTGCATCACCAACACAAATAGAATCTTACTTTGATGTTAAGAAACTAGATGTTGATGGAACTTCATTAGCAGATGCAGTAATTACAGCAGTATCATTTACATTTGAAAATAATGTAGCAAGAGTTGGTAGAGATGCTAGTGGCGATGCAGAAAGTTATGCTTTTGGTATCCCATCAGTAAACATTACTGGAGAGATTTCAATAATGTATGATGCGAACTTTGACTTTGGTAGTGGTGGTAATGTATTACAAGACTTTATAAGTGGTAATACTGCAACACTAAAACTACAACAAGGTGATGGTACAGTATCAACAGCAGGTGAGATGAACATAGAATGCGAAATATATTCAACAGCAGTAAATCTTGATCCGAATGCAGACACAGGTGCAGTAATAACAATACCATTTAAAGTAGTTCAACCTACTTCAAGTGGTGCAGCATCAGGAACAGCATTTAAGTTTCAGTATGCAGATTCAACTAAATCAACAGGTTGGTAAAGGAGTAATAAATGAAGGTTAAAATGTTCGATAAAGAGTGGGAAGTGAAGAATCCTACTTACAAAGAAAAACGAGAGTTATGGAAATTAAATACTATGACTTTTGTAAGCGATAAGATCAATCAAGATAAATATTTTGAGTTACTTGATAAGGTAGAAGAAATATCAGGATTGCAACCTGAGGATTATATTAATAAAAAAGGCGATGCTTTAAATATGGCTAATATAGATTCTTTATTGCAACAAATATTTCTATCCTACATAGGACAATCGGAAGAAGCAAAAAAAGCATAGTGGGCTTGTCAATGTATGTGTGGTTTTCTCAAATGGGATTTCCACACAACACATTAGAATTTCCTTATAAAAGACAAAGTCCTTTAACAAAGAAAAATAGGGATTACAATACTTTACAAGAAGTAGAACAAGAAGTATTATTGCTATCTGAAACATTTAGTGATAGTCAATTTACTTTAGGTAGAAACTTATATTTTATTCTACCTCTATTTTGTAATCCTTTGTTGTTAATAAAAGATGAGCATGTAGAGTTGATGAAAGAATATAATTATATGAAAAATTACAACATACCAATAGCAACAAGTTTAGATCAAGCAGATAGCTATAAGCTAGAATGCTTTGATATTATACAAAGAGAAATTAATGCAGTTACAAAATATATAGGGGAAAAGAATGGCTAAGAAGGTAAGAGTAGATATTAAAGCCACAGGTGCTGATAAGGCATCAAGAAATTTAGGAAAAGTAGATAAAGGATTAGGTAGATTAGCTAAGTCGGCAGCTAAAACAGCTGCAGCATTCTTTGGTGCAAGAATGTTATTAGATGGATTTAGAAGTGTGCTTAATGCAACAAGAGAACAAATATTAGCAGAAAAACAATTAAATGCAGTATTAAAATCTACTGGTTCAGCAGCTGGATTAACTGCAAAAGAATTAACAACAATGGCTTCTGCTTTGCAAAAGCAAACACGATTTGGTGATGAAGCTATTATCAAAGCACAATCCTTAATGCTTACCTTTACTAAAGTAGGTGAAGAAGTATTTCCTGATGCAATAGAAGCAGTTTTAAATATGTCCGAAGCGATGGGACAAGACTTACAACAAGGGGTAATTCAAGTTGGTAAAGCATTAAACGATCCTATCTTAGGGGTTACTGCTTTAAGACGAGTTGGTGTTCAACTATCAGACCAACAAGTAGATTTGGTTCGTAAGTTTACTGAAACAGGTGAAGTTGCTGAAGCACAAAAAATTATTTTAAGCGAATTGGAAACACAATTTGGTGGTGTAGCAAAAGCAGCAGGTGAAACTATGCCTGGTGCATTAGACCAAATGGGTAATGCAGTTGGGGATTTAGGAGAAACTTTAGGAGAATCACTAGCACCTGCTATTACTGAAACTGCAAAAGAACTGACAAGATTAATAGAAATAGCAAATGAAGATATTTCCACTAAAGGATTTTTTGGATTTTTAGCATCAGGTCCATTGAGAAGTTTAGAAATGCTTGGTATTGAATTAGGAAAAACAAGGGCTACTACTAGAGAATTAATGGATGGATTAAATGAAGGGCAAGTTGATTTAGGTGTTAGATTTGGACTACCACAACTACCTGAAGTTCAATCAAAATATAATGAACATCTTGAAATTATGGCAGATTTAGATAATCAAGCTGGTGAAGTTAGAACAAGTGGATTAGAAGCAGACTTTTTTGTTCAAGATGCTTTTCGTAAAAAGAACGAAGATGCAGTTAAGCGATTAAGAAAAGAAGAAAGAGATGCACACGATGAAAAGATTAAAAACAATTTACAGATGGCAATACTACAAGGACAATCAGCTAAGGAAGCAGGTATATCAGTAATTAAAGCAGAAGTAGCAGAAGCACAAGCAGGATTGATTTCAAGTATTATGAAAGCATTACCATTCCCATTAAATCTTGCAGTAGCTGCAGGGGCAGGTAGTATGATTGGTAAGGTAACTGACCAACTATTAGCATTCCCAACTGGTGGTAGCTTTGTAACAAAAGGTAGAACAACTTTGCCAATAGGTAATGGAGTAGTAGTAGGAGATAATGCAAGTGGTATGGAACAAGTAGATATAACACCATTGCCAAGTCCTAATCAAAGAAGTAGTGGTAATATAGTAGTAAACATCAATGCACCAATCGTTGATGAATTTGTAGTAGATAGTATAATCCCTGCTATTAGACGAGCAGAAAAACTTAACTTATAAGGAGATAGAGAAGTGGAAGTAAGTAAAGATAGTAAAATGACATTAAGTGTAGAAACATTAATATCACTAGGAACTACATTAGTATTAGTTACTGGTGTTTGGTTTACCCTACAAGCTGATATTCAAGAAGCAAAAGAACTTCCTGAACCACCAGTAAGTAGAACAGAATATGATTTAAAAGATCAGATGATTAGAAATACAATCATTGAAACACAGAAAGATGTGGGAGAGATGAAAGAAGAACAAAAAGAAATGCGACAAGATGTTAAGAATATTGAACGAATGATGATGCAAAAGTGAGGTATAGAGATGAATTGGTTATATGGTTTTACATATTTGGTTGGTATTTGTTTATCGGTATCGCCCTTATATGCTCAAAGTAGTTTAAAAGATTTACAGCAGATTCAATTATTGAGTCAAGAGGAATGTATTATAGTCCAAGTAAATGCAGATTGGAACTTTAGTGCATCTTTAGATTTGAATGGCTTGAATAATTGTGTATGGTTTAATGCAAGTATAGATGACAAAGAATATGGTGCTATTATTGCAAATGAGTGGAAGGTAGTTTCTGTTCCAACTATAATTATGTTTGAATATGGTAAAGAAGTAAAAAGATTTGAAGCTGGATTAAGTTTCAATTTAGATAAAAACAAAATCATCAAGGACATCAAAGATGAAATTGATGAAATACAACTAAGGAAGTTTCAATGATATATTTAGCAAGATATTTTAAACAATTATTATGTAGTGTATTATTAATGGGAANAGTAGTAGGACAAGACTTTTTNAANTTNAGTACAATATATGGTGCTTATAGTTTTAGTAGTCCGATAACTAAACAACAACAATTCCAAGTAACAGGTGGACAATTACAAGAGTTGCAAGAAGAACTAGATGACCATACTATTATGACATTTGGTATTCGTAAACTAGCACGATTTGGATATGAGAATAAACCTGAAGTTTGGTACACAGGTAAAGAAGCACCAATTAATGAAAGTGCTGCTATTGGTAACATAGTTACTGGTTGGGAATATGTTGTAGAATATTCGGATCATAAAGAGTTTGAAGAAGATTTTACTAATCAAGAATATATGTTACGATATTTAGGAAAACATTTTTTGATAAAAGCGAACTACGATTACAGAGGTTACGAGGATTTAGAGTTCGCAGGTTTAGATATGAGGTACAAAAAGAATCTAGGTAATCTAGCATTATCATTAGGTGTAGCTGGTAGAAGCCACCCAACATACCTAGACTTTTTGCCTATTGATTTATGGTGGGCAGAACAAGGAATTGACACAGATGAGTCTACACCCTTTTGGGAGTTTGCATACTTCTATGGATTTACAGATGAGTTTACAGAGCAGTTTACACAATATGGATATAGCTACTTTGATTTTAAGTGGTATAATGCAGAAGGTGAACTTGTAGCTAACACAGATGATCAATTCTATAAACAAATATATGGAGAGATTGTAAGAGAATACAATGAAGAATGGGCAAAAGATAAAGGATACCAAAACGAATTAAGTATGTCAGTAGGTGCAGACTATTATAAATACACTCCTGATAATTGGTTTCACTTTTGGGCAACTGCTTATCCAATAACTAAAGGTATGTCTGATTATTCATTTAATTATGATGTAGCAGAAAATGGAATGG
>JGI24004J15324_10000703_pt1 | contig 13454 bp, 21 predicted proteins | sample LinPmetageLP32_FD_15324 | JGI IMG/M metagenome (IMG submission 15324)
TCAACTACGTAGTGCTGAGGCACATCAGGCTTATCTTCAGCATCAGGTTGTATATCAGTAAATGCTTCATTTACATCAGGGGTATTCGGATCATCTGCAATAAATTTTCCGTCTTCAGTTCTTGCACGTTTTTTATTCATGTTATTCTCCATCAAATTGAACATCAAAATCGAGGTGAGGTAAATCCTCATCTTCGTAAATACTTTTTTTATTTATATCTATACTGTCGAAAACAAAACCTGCTGTCCTTAGTACAGTATCTAGATGAAAAACTACTTCCTCTAGATTAGAACACGCAAAAGTGTAACGTGCATTAAAGTCATAAGATGTACCTGAGTCATCTTTTATTTTTATTTCAAAGTGTGTCATTATGTTATATCCACTATTTCACAAGAATCAGCACTACAGGCTAACTCTTGGCCTCCTCTTGTGCTATCTTCTTTTTCTAAATCTGAAAGATCCTGCCAATTTATATTAGTAGGCATTCTCTTTTTAAGACTTAAATACTCTTCTTTAGAGCACTCCTGGTAAGGAGCTTGTTTATATGTATGATCAGAGTGAGGTAAAAAAGATATACCTGCAACATCATCAAAATTTTCATATACCCATGCACCTACGTCTAACCATTCATCTTCTTTAACTGTTATAGTAACAGATGGTTTATGTTCGCACCAATTCTTTTGATATTTAAGCCAAAGATTTAATTGTTCTATAGCACCTGTATCATTACGTGTTACTGCTTTACTTGGTGATTTTACAGGAAAACTAAACACTACAGTGCTATCTGGCTGCATAATATCATCTTCTACAGGAACACCTACAGATTGCATAAACTGTGTTAAAGGATCTTTTTTATCTCCTCTAACAGTTCTAATGTAGTATTCAGAATGCCTAGCATGTATTCCAGAAGCTGAGTCTACAAGTTGAGAAACAGTACCAGAAGGTTTTACACAAGTTATAGCAGTTGACTGAGGTATACCTAATTGTTCTGATAATCCTAAGTTTGTATCTACTGCTACGTCTTTTAATTGAGAAAGTAACTCAGATAAGTACCCTGCAGATGCACTGTTTAGTAAAGCATTATCCATGATACCTGTTAAAGAAACACCTAATAATCTTTCTTCTTCTGTATTATCTTTCCATATTTTTCTAAGGTATTTTAAATCAGTTAAAGTAGATTGTATTGTACCNAGTATAGTAGCTANTNCAATCTTTCTTTCAAGATCCTTTATNGTATCTTCTGCTCTTACAACTACTTCTGTAAGGTTACAAAATTGATAAGGTCTTAATATAATTTCACTACAAGGATTAGTACCAAAGTCATGCTCTGAGTTTCTTCTACCATTCTCTAGTGATTTTTCTACAGCAGATTGTCTGTTATATATACCACGCTCACCTGACTTAGAATTATATAAAGTAAGCCACTCTCTCATAAATATTCCTATAGGAGGTTTTTCTTTATAGCATACTGAGTTATTAGCTAATGCTCTTTGGCCTTCATTATTCCACCACTCACCAGACTTTGCTAGTGCCATCTCCTGGTCTTGTAGGTCAGAAAGGCTGATAAGTGCAGAACGTCTTACACCACCTACTACTACTACTGAGCCTATCTTACACATAAGATCATGGCATTCTATAGACTTTAGTTGTCTTCCTGTAGCACCTTTAAATATACCTACAGTAAATCTAAATAGATCATCTAATGGATCAGGACCACTTGATCTACCACCAAATGTTTTAAGTCTTGCACCTGCAGGTCTTAGTTTAGATAAGTCCCAACTAGGTATTTGACCAGAGTATAATAAATGTATTAATTCTTTATACCCTTTAGCCCAACCTGCTTTGCTATCTCCTACAACTATAGTAGTTTCACTTTCTTCTAAGGATTCATTAATTACAGGTAATTGCTTTGTGTACTTTCTTTCAACAGAAAAACCTACGCCTGTACCACACATAAGTATGTAAAGGCATTCATCAAAAGATCTTACGCTATCTACAGGCAAGTAAGAACAGTTATACGCAGCTACATGACATCGTTCTAAAGCAACACCTGCTGTCATTAATGCTCTCATAGAAGGCATAATTTCTAAATTAAGAACAGCACTCTGCAATTCTTTTCTTTTTTCTACAGACAAACTAAAGTTATGATTGTCTTTGGTATGCTTTTCTAAGTAGTCAAAATACCTACCTACTGTTTCTTCCCAGGTTTCTCTTCTGTTTTCTTCTTCAATCCATCTAGCATATCTAGATACATGTATGAAGCTTTGATAATCTGTAGGTAAACTTACAGTATTACGACCTGTTAAATCATATGTTGCCATTTTTCTTTCCTATTAGTTTTTCTTTGTTTTTAAAATAAGAAGCATTCCAACCTCTTTGCCACTCTTTGTGGCGTATATTATGTTCTCCATAAGGATTTTTTAAAATCCCTCTGATAAAAGCTCTAAAGCCTTCATCGAATTGGATACGAAGGGGAGGCCATGGACCTCTTCGAGGTTTTGAGTACTTCGACCTCGATCCCTTCGATGTCGTAGAACGTGTCTCGTATGATTTGCTCGACTTCATCTCTTACATCTCCATCTATAGGTAGGGGGTATTCTTCTGGGTTAATCTCTAAGCTAATCGTTAAGTTTAATCTCATTTTTTAAATCTGATTCCAATCGGACATCACTGATAAGTTTGTCCAGATACCAACGTGCTTTTAGTAAATCTTCTAATGCACGATCCTTATAGGTATATCTCCAGATGTATTTAAGAATTGCTCCTTTTAAATACCCTCGAAATTCTTTTGTAGACATAGATGCTTCAATAGCTTCTATTGCTTCTACTTTTCCATTGTTATAATGAGATGGATAATTTACAGGATCATTATCTTTAGTCATCATTATTCCATTTGTTTAAATATATTATATTATCTTTTTTACTTATTTCTTCTTTGTCTGAATCGCCATTAAGAATATTATAAAAGTGTGAGGTATACTCAATAATTTCTTGATGATCGCCACCATAACTAAAACCAACCATAGCACGAGCCAGGTCACTAATTGCACTAACAACATCATACTCATCATGGCGTTTTTTAGGAAAATGGATATTGGTAGAATGATTCCAATCTCCTTCTTTATCTTTTCTAGGTTTAAGTAAGATAACAACTTCTCCATCGTCAACTTCTAGTATTCTTTTCATTAGAAACCTCTTCTTCATTAGTGTAGTAGAACCATCTAGGCTCTCTTGCAGAAGATGCTTCTTGAGGTTTGTATTCTAAATTAGGCCAACAGCTAAACTTATAATCACACCAATAACATTCTTCACCTAATATTCTTTTTCCTGTAGGTACTTTACGAAACTTTTCTTCAACAGACTCAAAGCACCTTTTGAAAGGAAGATCTTTACCTAGTTTATCTACCTTATCTAAAGCCTCATCTATAGACTCTTGTACTTCTTCTTTAGTAGACTCATCTTGTAGGTAAGATATCTCACCGCTAGATTTATTAACTGCCCACCAACCGCCTACTTTCTTTTTAGCACCTTTAGAATAGAGATGTAATTGTGTTAGATAACCAAAGCTATCGTGAGATTTAAGACCATCAAAGGTTAAAAACTTATTTCTAAATGCCCAGGGGCTGCAGGATTTAATGTCGTCTACTTTATCATCAACATATAAATCTGTTTCTCCTGACATAGTTTCTGTAATATCTATTTTAGTACCTTCTTTGTAATCTACTCCAGATGATTTTAGTACAGCTTTTAAAATAGCTTCTACTGCATCACCAAAAGTTACAATCATTTTAAATGTGTAGGACTTATCTTCTGCCCTAGCACCTGACTTTGCTAATTGTAATTGACATAAAGGTCTACCTAAATTAGAAGGTCTTGGTTTAAAAGAAAAGTCTTGAGGAGTAAATTGTTTTTTTAAAGCAGTTCTAAAGTCTTCTACTGCTTCATCAATTATCTCCTCAGACATGGTTACCTCTCCTCTATTAGCAGACTCAAGGTAAGCTATTACTCTAGCTAAATTATCATCCATTACTCAGGCAGCACTTCACTAACTTCAATAAAATCAGTATCAACAACAGATGAATCTACATCATTTGTATATCGTTTAGCTTCGTAGGATCTGGCACGAATATTATCGTTATGATTACTTGCATACGTCAAGAAGGCTCTGTTAGTTTCCATATCTACATCAGTAAAAGGAACAGCTTCTGATGTTATAGTAGGTGTTACTACATACCAAGAGATAGCACCAGATTGTTCTAATTTAAAATTAAATTTACATTCATGTTTAAAAGGCATCTTTTTAGTTTTATAAAACTGGGACATAACATCACCAAAGTTTTTATATGTTCCTCTATTAGAGATCTGAAACATAACAGGTAGGTCACTAAAACTTACAGGATCTTTAACACCATCTACAAAACCATTCTTTACTCGGAGCATACCAAATACAACACGATATCTTTTAGCACCTCTCCACCAATTCTTACGGTCTTCTGAAAGGTTATCCCAATCATCTACTTTAAATTTACCACAGTTTACTCCACCCTCTTCATCAAGAGCTTCTTCACTAGGATGTTTTACAAAAACAGATTTGTTTACATAACGACCTTTTTGATCGTTGCCATCTTTGTCTTGAAAAGTTGCATTCTCATCGTATCTTTGATAAAAAAATCTTTGTTGAAATATTCTTAAATAAGCTTCTTCTGCGTATACTAAACCATGTTCTGGGTGGTATACTTTTATAGTACCATCAGGTACTTTATTACCTTCTTTGTTTCTTGCCTTATTGTTTACTGTTACACGAGGAAATCCTGGTGCTGATGCAGCAGATTGTTCAGCTTCATTTACAAAACCAAACTCACCTGCTATCTGATCGTAAGGTAAATTATCTATATCTTTTATTGTTAGTGCATTTTCGGTCATGCTATTCTCCTATCTATGTTATCTGTTATATCTAAATTCGTTAATTTGTCAACCTCTATTTCAGTCATATCGAACCAATCGTTACCTATTTTTAATTCTACTTCCATAGGTACATCTAAGTTAATATCAAACATCTTATCCATAGCAGGTGCTACACCCATCATGGCTTGATATATAAGCTTAGGAACGATATCTAACTCGTCTGGATGTATGTCAAGTACTATAGAATCATGTACAGTATTTATAAATTTACTCTTTAGTTTCATAGACTTAGTGATATTATTATATAGTACACAAGATAGAGGTACGAGGTCAGCAGTTGCTCCACTTTGTACAGGATAATTTTTTATCTTGGTTGCTTCGGTAACACCATTACGTAATCGTTTAACTTCTGGAAAAGCAAATTGTCTACCTGTTACTGTAGTTATTTTTTTATGTAGCATAACTTCTTCTTGGAGAGCAGTGTGCCATTTAGCTATACCGCTATACTTTACCATAAATGATTTGTTGTATTCCATCTCAGCAGCAGATCCTTTTACGCCACCATAGAGAGGCCTAAATGTCCTAGCCTTGGCATCTTGTCTAGAAGTCTTTTGACCTGCTTCTGTAAGGACCTTAGAAGTATAGGCATGTACATCAAACCCTTCATCTATTTCTTTACGACCTGTAGCATCATTACTCATCCATACAGCTATTCTAAATTCTAATTGTCCGAAGTCAGCTTCTAATATTTTGCCACCAGGGAAACGAGATACTACTGCTTTTCTTACAGTAGCTGTGCCACCACGAGGTAAGTTTTGAAAGTTAGGGTTAGATGAAGATAGTCTACCTGTACCTGTTCTTACTTGAGATACCTGGGGGTGAAGAACACCGTTAATTACGTTTCTTCTTATGCCTTTACAAAAAGAATTAATATAGGTGTCAAGGGCATTGATACGTTGCATATTAGTTAAGAATTGATGTGCAACTTCTAAATTATGTTGTTTAGCAATGACCGCCAAGCCTGCTAATGTAGTTTTATCTGTTGCAAAACCATGTGACATAACTTGTTGTACATGTGTTGGTGTAAATTTAAAGCCTGCTACATCCTTGGTGGCATCATAAACATAGCCAGTACCAATGCAATGCTTACACATAGGCTGAATTTTGTATGGAGATCCATCTTTTTTTACCTTATATTGTTTCCCAGAACCATTACAATCAGGGCATTTTCTTACAGTTGTTTTACTAACAATCTTAGTCTGTTTTTTTATCTGCTGCATAAACTGTTGTTTAGGCATCCTAGGGCGATACTTTTTCTTTCCACTAGATGTAGTACCTATATTAAAAGTTTCAGACCAAAGCTCTTTATCTACAACACTTCTAGACCATATGATTTCTGACAACTGCTCAGGTGATGATAGATTATAAGGCCTATCTCCCATGACACACTTAATTATTTTAGTGTTTTGTATTGCTTTTTCTTTTCTTTCTATTTCATAATCAGACTGTACCTTATCAAGTATATCCATATCAATGCATATACCATTGCGTTCTATATCAATAAGTACATCTGCCATATCGTTAGTAAGCTCAACAATATTTTTCATACTACAATGATCATCGTCTTTTAATAGTTTATATTGAGTGTCGAATAAGTCACCACAAGATAGCAAGTCATATATATTATATTCTTCTACTATATCTTTTGGTATGGCCTCAAAGCCTGTACCATTTTTAAATAGTTCTTCTACTAATTCAGATTTCTTTTCTGTAACACTCCATCGTTTACAAGATTCAGATAAAGACAATGCTAATTTTTGACCACGAGCATATATGTATTCAACAATCATGGTATCCCATAGCTTGCCATCGTATTTAAAACCACACTCTCTAAGCCAGGACAAATCAAATTTAACATTATGTGCAATCAATAATGTAGTCTTGTCGAGTATGTCTTGTAATTCTTTATGCGATTTTTTTATATCTATGTTAGGTAGTTCGTTGTGATTAAACCATATAACTTTTCTTTCTTCTGGTTTGTCTACAGGCATAACACCTACGCATACCATATAGTTATCTGGCTTGTAAGGGGAAGGACTTTTATTTGAAACTGTTGTTTCTATGTCTAATACTAATTTCATTATGTTACCTTATGTGTGAAGGGCAGGCAGAAATAGGAATAAAACTACCTACCCTTCAAGTCATCGGATAGAGGACTATAGCTTAACCTGAGCCTGTTTTAATGCAAATTCAAGTTTCTTTACTGTGTGCAATAGACTGTTTATATAGTCTTCTTTTTCTGCAGCGTTAAGAGGCGAAACCACTACAAAAATTTCATCTATAATATCTACTACTTCGTTACCAGAAAAGTTACTTAAACCGCTAACAACATCACTCCATACAGCAACACTGCTTAAAGGCTTAGACTTAGCTTCTATAATAATATCAGCCTGTTCTCCAACGATGTCAACTTCTTGTTCTGGAATTTCTATCTGACTAGGTGATGGGATAAGATCACCCTCGTCTTCAAAGACAGAAAACTCTTCTAAAACATTTGAGTTGACAGATAAGTCTTCGACACTAGGTAAGCTTTTTGGGGGGACAGTACCTTCGTCTAGACTTAAATCTTCTTGTGGTTCATGTATAACCACCTTAGATTTCCGTAATCGTTTTAGAGCTTCTGAAATAGATTTTACTTCATCTGTCTCAATCCAATCTAAAACTTGTGTGCGACACACTGCAATCTTCCTATAGTTGTGTGCCATTTGTCTACTAAATGGTAGGTTTTCAGTAACCCAGGATGTCCATTTAATACCATTAAGACTGCAATGATCTTGTGCTTCCATAAGCAAGTCACCAATTTCAATAGCAGTTACTAATGTCTTTTTAACTAAGCTCTGCATAGTCATAGCTTTGTTGTTTATTAAGGAGCTATACTCGTTGAGTACAGGATCTACTTTAATAGGTAGTGGTTTATTCATATCTTTCTCCTAGTCTCTAAATCTTGCTGTGTCAGAATCGACAACGCATACCCAACGATCTTGAACACCGTTAATTTTATTCTTAACAACATTTACCCATCGTTGGTTAGTGTCACCCTCTTCAATGTTTTCTTTACCAAAGAGGACTATTAAATCAGCTTCACCTGCCTTACCTGTTTTAGAGCCTGTCATCATGCCATAGTGTAGCATTGTCTTGCCCTCAGCTTCTGCAGATAACTGATTAAATCCTAAAAATACACAATCATATCGTTTAGCAATAGATCTTGCTTGACCATACAATTCTGTTAAACGAATATCTTCACGAGCAAATGATCCTGACATAGGTACTTTATCAAGTATATCAACACATACAATATCAGGTCTTTCCTGCTCTACTTTCATCTCAATCTGACCTAGTGTCATCTGGTCACCATCAAGTACAATAAGATTGTCACGAATCTTTTTCCATAAAGGTTTTAACTTTTCGTTTTTACCTTTTAACTCACGAGTTACTATACCTGATGCAGAAGATAGCATTCTATGAGTATGTCTTTTAGGCAACTCTTCATTCGTAATACATAATACTTTAGCACCTTGATCTAGGAATCCTCCTGGACCTGCAACAGAGTAATGCCAGAACATGGACTTACCTACATTAGGCCTAGCACCACATATAGCTAACATACCTCTTTCAATACCAGGTACTCTTGCGTCTAACGAGGGGAGGTTGAAAGCAAAAGAGTACCCTTCATCCATACCACTTAATAGTGAATCAACGTCTAAGTTTAGCTCACGTTTATCGCTATGGTCTGTGGCAGCATGAATAACTTTTAATTCTTCTAACTGACGAATTACAGGATAAGGATCGTAATGCTCACCCTGTACAATCTTAATAGCTTCTTGAGCTACTTGTCTTGCAGATTCTTGGATAGATAGTTTTCTTACCATGTCTCTGGCAACGTCTACACCTATATCTTCTACCTTTGAAAGGTTAGTAAAGATAGATTGTACTTGTGCTGCCTTAGCTGATGATAAATCAGGATGAGATGTAAGGTAATGTTTTTCTACCTCAGTTATAGTTAAGTCTCTATCGTATGTATCATAAGCTGAATAGATAGCATCCTTAATTGATTTTGTTCCGTTCAAGAAGACACTATCTGCTACATCTTTTACTTCCCTTGCAAAAGTTCTATCTGTGACTATCTTCTTTAATAGTTCTCTATATACGTCTGTTGTACTCATATCCTATTTCCTATTTGTAATTCATTCATTGCTTGCTCTTTACTAAAATATTTTAAATCATCTCTAATCATAGCGATTCTACAATTAGTATATACACTCATAGTCTTCTGGATGTCAAATGATTTTGAATAAGCATCTGGATCTAGTGCTACAATAAGTGTATCAAACTGTTTTAAAATACCTACATAACTTTCAAGTAATGATGTTCCTAATAGAGCAATGCCTGTACAAAAAGGTGCGACTGTAGTTGCTGATGTAGCATCTTCTACAATCACTCCTGTAGTGCCACTGCCTATCATGTAAGGGCATAGGCCATTATCATATCTATACCACTTAGGTTTTTGATAAGAGTTCAATGACCTTCCCACTGCTCCTACTACTTCATCTTCATGCATTATAGTAAACACTGCACGATGCCTTTTGATGTCATAGCAAAATCTTTCTTTATTTTGTAAGTATCCTTCCATACAATTATACTTCTCCAGGTAGTTCATAGTTTCTTTTGAGCGATTAGCTTCTACGAAATACTCTGGTAGGATAAACTTTTCTTTTTCTTCTTCGATGTCAAACGTATTTGACACAATTCTTGATAAGTCGTCTACAGTTAGATCTTCTTCTGTATTTCCTTTAGCAGAACAAGAAGCACTGAAACAATTCCACAATAAAAAACCCCTCCGTTTAGTTATCGAAAGGGTTTTAGTATGGCCGCAGAAGATACAATCTATTCTTTTGTTTGTACCTTCATCTAAATCTAATTCTTTTATCTTCTCTAATTGATTGTATGTTCCGTTGTACATCCTATAATGGGGTAGGTTTTATATATACCCCCTCTACCTTGTTAGGTAGTAGTTATACTCACGAAATTTCATCTGTCAACTACATTAGATATTTTTTTATTTGCAAGCATTACGTTACGCATTGAATTATGTAGATGCTCCAGGCACTCAAGCTCTGCAGCACCTTCTATATCTTCTGATCTTACTAACTTACTTTGTATAGATTCAATAGATTTAAATACATCTCTCAAGTCATCTAAAATATTTTTCATAATTATTCTCCCTCTAATTCTATCTCACTAGTGTAGTGTTTATATACACCTCTTCGAGATACTTTCCCATGGACAAGCTGTATCGTAATATCGTCTCTCACCAGAGACAATCCTGAACAATATATTACAAATATTAAATTAACTATAATAGCTTTTCATATATTCGACACAACAAACCCCATAAAAAAACATGGCAACTAAGGTTTATTTTAATTGCCATGCTCACACATATAAGGATGTTCTTACATATATACGTAAACTTTCTGTAAAAACAATCTTGACATTACGATTTATTTATTAACAAACACTTGCTATTGAAGATGCTACATTAGCTTTAAAGGCTGTAGCCAAAGCAATAAACATCATAAATAACAGTATGTTAGATACATTATTAAGTATTTTCATCATAGTTCTCCTTGTTGTTTTTCTTTCTGTTGTACTTCTTTTTGTCTGGAACAACCCTAGTATAGGTACTTTGTTTCTCTCTAACTACCCTAGGTTTGTTTATTTTGTCTTTCATCTTACCAATGCCTAAGCACTCCTGCGACTATAAAAAAGCAGGTTATCCAGGTAACAGANCTTTCAATTAGTCTTACATACAATCCAATCTTTGCGTCACGTTGCCGCAGAATTGCAGTCTTAGGTGTATCNTCATCTGTCTCNCCTATAGGATAGTCAATAGCNCTTGCTAGTATTTTTTCTAANGCATTNTACATTAGTTTAAATCCTTTGGATCTATATCNTCATCTTCTAGTTTAATTTTCTCTAAGTCTTTTAATACAGAAGATACTTCTGGAAACATTACCTGCATAGACGGAAAGTCAGACCAATTCTGCTCATCAAACTGCTCTACTAGTTTTCCAAAATCTTCTTGAGTAGTGTGTGTTCTCCAAACAGTAAGGCCTAAGAATATAAACAGACTAGCAACATCCATAGGATGTATTTTTTTTCCGTTTAATTGCAGTATGCATTCTAAAAATTTCATACTTATTTCTTTTACGTCATCCTCTGATAGGTCATCACTTTTTGTAAACATTTTTATTCTCCTTCCTCAATAACTCTTCTTTAAACTTTTTCCATTGTGGGGATGTAGTATCTACACGATCCTTTTTTAATTGTACAGTGATAAAATTATGTTCATGTTGTGGGTTAGTCATTTATACCTCCATGTTTTTTAGTATGTGTTCAATAACTCTTACAGTAAATCCGTTACCAAGCATTTTGTATCGTTGGGTATTTGATACTCCATCGGTGTAGTTATCTGGCACAGTTTGTAATCTCTCGCATTCCAATGGTGTAAGCTTACGCCAGGTTAGTTCCTCTTCTTTAACAGCTATGCTATCTTTTTGTACTGTAGTAATAGCATTACTTTTGTAATCTTTTCTAACCTCAAGCATTTGTTTTGTTTTACTAGCTACTGACTTACCATTTTTATCTAGTCGTTTACCTTTATCATCATAGGCTCTACCTCTAATAGCACCGCCTTTAACAGCAACTTTAGGTTCTCTATGGCCACCGCCCATTGTTGTAAGTGTTGGTGACTTACCATCTTCTGAGTATATTCGCTTGATAATGTCGTAACCTTTTAAGTCTGCGGCAGTACCAACTTGTTTCGGTGTATTGTAAGTAGGGACCATCGTTCTCTGTTTCCTTTCAATACTATTCCAGGCGACAGCACCTTGATAGGTAGCAGTTAAAGCATAAGCCTTACCATCCTTTGTTGTCATCTTCTTTAACTCGTCATTTGCTTTTTCACTAATGTAACCATTCGCATAGCCATGCGTTCCTGCAGATATCGTTGGGGATTTTTTATCTATATCATGTATTGTATTGCATTGACTTTTATAGTCAGGATTTAATTGATTACCGCCTGCATAATTTTTTTGCAATTCTTTACCTGCATAAAATTCTTTAGTAGGAAAATCCTCTAACACATCTCTTAATACTAAACCAACATCTTCTGGCTGTTCAATGTTTGGTATATTAGTCCAATACAATCTGTTTCTATTCTGTGCTGAAAGTAGTGCAGAGTTAATCAGAATAGGTTCGATACCAAATAGTCCACCATTTGTACACTCAGGATATATAGATGATATTTGTTCTGATATCACAGCTTGAAACTCTTTCTTCATCCTTACATTCTCAAGCAAGAAGTATTTAGGTTTAACTTCTTTTAATATTCTAACAAACTCAAAGAACAATGCAGATCGTGGATCATCGAATGCTAATTGTTTGCCTGCAAAACTAAATCCTTGGCAAGGGCTACCTGCAACAATCAAATCAATCTCAGGTAAATCTTTACCTTTGATATCTTTGACATCACCTAGATGTACAGTATCTGGGAAATTCTTTTTTGCTATTTGTATTCCATATTTATCTATCTCACTTGCATAGTAAGTATCGACTTTGATACCTAAGTTCTTTAATGCAATTTGAGTACATGACATGCCATCAAATAAACTAAGTACTTTCATTACTCTCTCCTATGTTAATTCTACTGTAACACCATTGTTATCAGTATATAAATAATCTGTTTTACCATTTGTAAATAATAATAGCTTGCGTAGTTCTTCACCAGACATTGAGCTTAGTACTCTTTCGGCACTAGACCTAAGTTCAGCATCGGTTTCACAAGTATCAAAATTTAATTGATGTTTGTTGATGATGATAGATCTCTCTATCTTTATTTCTATAGTTTCTTCTAACATTGTAGTCATTAGTTCCCTCCATTACTGAATAATATAATCTCTACTAGACCAAATAATACTATAAGTAAACTACCTATAAAAGGTATTAGTAGTATCTTTAATGTCATCATATTGATTTTATAGTTTTGTTCTTTCGTTAGTTTCTTCATTACTCTCCTCCTTGTATCTCAGGTTTTTTATGCCATCTACCAGATACTTCATCACGATATAAATCTAAAGGCCTACTGTTGCCGCCTGTGTGTGACATAGCCTTAGTAGTCTTTCTTCTATTCTTTCCTGGTATTTGTTTTTTAGCCATTATTTTACCCTCCATATACGCCATTGATTATCACCAACCTTTCTACTCACATACTTGTGACCAGAATTACTTCTTTTGGCACGAGTAAATACATGAGATAGAAAAGCTTTCACTACTTTGTGATCTTCTACTAATATAGAATCGTTTACTTCAAATTCTAATTCATGAAAGCCATACTTACTTAGTTGTGGTCTACCTTGTCCTGTATCTTTAGGCATAGGTATATCTTTTTCTACTTGTAGTTTAGTCATTATGCTCTCCTTTTAATTTCT
>JGI24004J15324_10000708_pt1 | contig 13371 bp, 13 predicted proteins | sample LinPmetageLP32_FD_15324 | JGI IMG/M metagenome (IMG submission 15324)
CTAAAAAAACTAGGGATGAATATTTTTTCACCCTATAAAGCCACTATTTTCCTAAGTATTATTGCTGCTCTTACTCTACCCACTATTCCTAAATATAATTTTGCAAATGAGGTAAATAAAACCTTCAAAGATACATCAGAATTTAGATTAATTACTTCTTCAAGTGCCGTATCTTTAGCAGAACCGTTGGCTTTTATAAAGTCACCCACCACTTTCTTTTTATACGTTTCACCGCTTCAACCCCCACAGAGTAGTGGGTACTCATTCGGATCAGATAACAACAGTTTTATTGTACTTGAGTATAAATACCAAGAACTACCTACTCAGGAAATAATCGATGCAGATTGCACAAATGCGATGATTAGCATTTCAAAACCAGTGGATGGGACTTTCAAATATATCGACGAGCGTCCAATGTTTCCACAAGAAAAAGCTACTTTTTGCGTAAATGACTACACATATGAAAACGACATTGCGTTCTGCAAAGTTGGTAAAATGTTTAAGGCCTCAACATCCGACAAAACTGACAAAGAAATAGAAGATATGATAAAAAGTTTTAATGCTGAGTGTGTACAAACATTAGGCTAGCTTTTTAATTATAGGTTCAAGTAATTATCAAAAACCCATTTCCTTCATTGCTCTCATAATCTCTTCTATATCAGCTTTAGGATGACGCTTAACTGTATCTTCAGCAATACTTCTCCTTAATGCTTGCAATCGACCTTCTCTATTAAGATTTAGTTTTAGTTTCATGGCTTCAGAGAATTCTTGATCATACTCTTCTCTGGCCGCAGTTGATTGAAATTTTGGATTTGTTTGGTTTGACATGACTTCCTCCGCTTTAGTGCTTTTGCCACGATGGCGGGGTGCACAAGTTGGTGATTAATTACCCCATGAAAAGTTAAATTAAGGTTACCAAACTTCTCTTGCTATAGCTTGAATTTCTTCCACATCGAGAAGTCCAGTATTGTTTATCCAATGATATTCATCAAGCATCTGGTGTTGTTGCTCACACTCCCAAAGAGCTTTCATCAGGTGGATGGCAATAGTCTTTTCATCAAACTTACCTTTTTCGCAATGAGCCATTAATAACCAGTACCAGCTCCATGGTCTGGTTCCATCATCAACCCAATTGTTCCAAAGCAACCAGCCTGTTCTGCGGGGGTTAAGGTAATAATTATCAACGCGATGATGCATCGGTGACCAAGACCACTCTACGCTAAACAGAAATGTAAGCTTTCTGGGTGAGGCTCTAGGTCGGTCACGCAGTAAAGGCTCAACCCATTCCACTTTGGGAGCAAGGCCTTTGGGTAATTTAGGAACGGTAACAACCTCGTTTAACTTCTGACGAGGAAGTAACTCTGGTGACATAGGAATAAATGAAGTGTGCTTTGTGGTAGACATAAACTGTCCCTCCGCTTTAGTGCTTTAGCCACCATGGCAAGGCGCACAAGTTGAAGATTAAATGCCTTACATTTGATCTAAGAGTTCACTCCATTAATTTCAAGTATTATCCATTAAGTTATTTTGTTCATTTTAAAACTGTTACATCTTGACCAACTGGAACTGAACTAAGTTGTGTTACAACTGCACCTGTGTGTGAGGTATTCAACGGCGGTTGAAAAAATGCTATCAGCGTAGCCTCAATCAAATCCAAGCTTTTACCTTCGGTATTATTAATAGCCATGAACTTTAATGTCCCATTTTCTTTTATGTAAGAAACCGTTTCACTGCCTGGCTTTAATTTAAACTTTCGGCCAATTTTTTTTCTAAAGGTACTTTTATCTATACCTATTTTAGCATTACCCTTAGCGTCTAAAGTTTGAACCGCTTGACTTAACTGAAATTTATCCAGTTCAGGGTTTTGCTTGCTCTCTCTAAATTCTAAGTATTTTTCATTCAAATGTTGAAGGGCTACGCGGCCGTATAAACCATTCCTATTCTTAGCAATCCCAATGTAATTGACTTGCTCGCCAACAAACCAAAAGTAAATTCCTTTATCTCGTGGTATCCCCTGCTTTAGATTGGAGTAATCTAGAGATTTTAAATTATCAAAAATTTCGTTGAAATAATCTGAGGCAAAGTAAAGCTCAGGACTCCTTGGCCTTGAGAGCTTTACGTAATTACTATCAAAAACTTTCAATAAACTAATCTCTTTAAAGCTTTTTGGTCTGGTTAGTTACCACCCTGCCACATCAGCACACTCTTCATAGGTAAGCTGAGGATGATACTCTTCACACCATCCTTCTTTAGAGTCCTCAGGGCTTCCCTCATCTGGTAGAAAGACGACATACAAAACTGCATAAAGGTACAAAAGGACTAGTGACCAGCATATGAGCCTAAACCCTATTCGAAAGTAACGGTCTAGGTTTTTAGATGGGTATTTTTCTACGTCGACGTTAAAACTCATTAGTTTCCACTCTCGCTCATTGTTCTTTTATTACTTTTATTTCGTTACAAAAGTAATCCTTTGCCTCATCCGTAAACTTACAAAGGTAATACCTATCTTTATACATTACGTGATACTGCAGATCCTCTACTTTGCCGAAGCTCTTAATCTCGTTGATATAAATTATCTTGCCCTTCTGAAGTATTTTACCTTCAGCAGGTTGGGCAGCTACTGAGGTACCCAGAGTTAAGATTAGAGAAAGTGTGAAGATCACATGGCGCAAAGCCCGCACTACTGCTGAATTACTCATTTTATCTGCCTCTTATTACCAGTCTTATGCTGATTATGGATTAGAGGTTAGCATATGAATCGATTTTGGCAAATTTCTACTTATTCCATTTTCTTAGAAGGTAAGAAGCCTCTGATATATTGGGCATATACCAATGATCTTTGACACCAGCATCAAGGACGTACTTTTTACACGCTGCGCTTTGATCTTGGCCTTTTTTTAAATTTTTAACGTTACGTAGAAACCAGTCATAATAATGAAGATTTTGGTAATAACTTAATATTTTTTCGTTTCGGACCTCACTTAATACTAATGGCAATTTTGCACTAAGATCTTTGTATAACGCCCCATATTGTTCTTCATAATTATTAAGGTAGGCTTCATAGATACTGGCTTCGTTTGGCAATCTGTCAGAACAAAATTTCGAAGCCAAAAATAGTTCATCATAATTGCCTATAAAATCTGCTGCAATTCTCAAGTCTTTTCTAAGTGAAGTATATTTAAATATTGGCTTTTTCACTTGTTGGTTTGCAGATGGACAACTTTCATCTAGTTGATATTGACGCTCTTTCGAAGAAAAATGAATAACCCAATGGTCAACCTCTGATGTATTAATATTATAACTCGTTGTGTACACTCCACTTTTTTCAGAGTTTCCAAAATGCACTAAACCATACCCGAAACGACTACCAACATAAGAAGTGCCCCAAGATATAGTTTGGTGACCATCTCTAGGGCCGATGTAGAAATTACTGCTCGGTTCGAATAAATCAATTCGCTTAAGATTTAAATTTTTTTCAGAAAGTTTATTTGCTTCAACATGTGCAATAAGCCTTTCAGTACTTGTACAGAAAATAAACTGATCAAATTTCTTAATTTGATCTTTTTCATCATATTCACAAAGCCATGAAACTACGACTGGCCTTTCATTACCTTTTCCGAAATGTCTCCAAAAGCCGTATTCAACTAAATTACTTTGATTGTCAGCTCTGAAAAAGCCATTCTTGAATAATGGGGCACCATAACCGCCGCACTCATTTATCGTTTCCATTTGGTAATAGGTGGGATAGTCCAAATCCATATCCCAGCCCCAATATTCGTCAGCATTTACTTTGAAAGCTGACATAGCCAATAGAAAAAAAGATACTGTTAGAAGGGTTTTTTTCATCACTCTTTTCTCCTTTTCTTTTATGGTTTCCAGTTCAGTTCTTTTGCATAGGCAGCTGTCACAAACTCATATTCTCTTATTCAATCAGTATCTTTCGTATACCAACTTCTGGATTACGGTGAATAGTTTATTAAACAAAAACTGTGACCAAAAAAGATAAATACCTTTTTTGGAAAAAATGTGAGCGCTGTATCTTAGTAACCTAACCGCTGCTAGTTTTTGGCCCCACCCCTTAGTTGACTAAAAGTACGGTAGAATGTTTCCCCAGCGTTTCCGAAAAGACTGGCTTTTAACTACTAAATATTTAGATTGGACACTGTGATGTTGGGTTACTGAGCCTAGAGGAGAGTATGAACAATTTTGCTGGTAAAAAAGCTCTAATCATTGGTGCAAGTGGTGGAATGGGAAGTGCAGTAGCAACCATGCTTGCCGAAAATGGTGTACATTGCGCTTTAGTTGGCCGTGACAAACAGAAACTTGAAGATGTTTTTTCAGTTTGCTCTTCGTCTGGCAATCCATGTTTTACCTTTTCCTGTGACATATCCAATAGTTCAGAAATCAAAAAATGTTGTGAAGAGGCAATCAATAGTCTTGGTGGATTAAACTATTTAATTCACTGCGCAGGAAACTATAATAAGTCTTCAGCTGACGAGTGCAACTTGGAAGTTTGGGATGATATTTTAGATGCAAATCTTCGTAGCACTTATCACTTCGCAAGGCACTTACTTCCACAAATTAATAAGGCGCCAGGTGGTGCTGTCATTCGAATAAACTCTAGAGACGCACCACATACGGGCATAGGTATTCAAACCGCTCAAAAACGGGCTATCGATGGTTACATGGAGGTTCTTTTTGAAGATGTAAGGGAATACGGTACTAAAGTTTGCACCATAAATCCTGGATTTGTTAATACATCGATGGTTAATCCTGAACGTTTAAATCCAGAACTGATGATGCAACCAGACGATATATCGCAAGTTGTTCAATTTATTTTAAGCACTTCCACAACAGCCTGTCCAACTGAAATAATAATACAACCTCAGCGTTCGCCGTGGAAAAGTACTGATATGCATCTTTAAGTTGGTCATAAGATGTCGCAACTTTTAAAACTCAAAGCTGACGTACCCTGAGGAAATAAAATGTGAGAGCGGTATCTTAGTAACCTAACCGCTACTAGTTTTTGACCCCCCCTAGTCGGTTTAATGAGTATGTAATCTAATATTGGAAGTGTCTATTGTACTGACTTAAATCTTTGTGCAATCTTTATAGTAAGTTAGGGTTTGTGAGTCTTGAATGTCAGAAGAAGAAATAGATCGTAAAATCACCATAATCTTTGCAACTGACGTTGTTGGCTACAGCAAGCATATGGAAGCCGATGAAAGTGAGACGGTCAAAAATCTCCGCGCGTGTGAAAAGTTACTCACTGGGCTTTTTAAGAAACATAAAGGTCGCTTATTTAACACGGGTGGCGACTCCTTTCTTGCAGAGTTTTCAAGTGCCGTATCAGCTGTTGAATGTGCTGTGGAATTTCAGAAGGCCATAGAGGAAAGAAACTCAACTGAGGAAGCCACAGTAAAATTAGAATTCCGCATTGGTATAAACTCTGGTGATGTCATTAAGGAAAAAGACAACTTACTGGGTGATGGGGTTAATATTGCAGCAAGACTTGAGGCCTTAGCACAGGCTGGCGGTATAACAATATCAAAATCGGTTTATGATTACGTCAAAGGCAAAACAAAATTTGAGTTCAACGATCTCGGTATACAAAAGATAAAGCAAAACGAATTTCACGCCTTCGACTTGTTATTATCGCCTGATCAGAAAAGAAAAATAACAAAAAAAAGCAATGGTTACATCGGGTATATCATAGTGGCGTTAGCTTTACTTTTAGTTGGCACTGGTTGGTTTATTTACGAAACGCAAAAAGTTTCTAAACAAAACCTGATAATAGCATCTGATCGGCCAAATATTTTAATCTTGCCTTTTAATTCAATCGGAGCTGAAGAAGATAAGTACATAAGCGAAGGAATAACCGATACGTTAATAGGAACACTGTTGAAGTATGAGCAGCTTAAAATACAACCGTTGTTAACCAGCAAGTTTATATCCGAACAAAAACTATCCAATGATAAAATTATATCTGACTATGGTGTAAATTACATAGTGAGCGGAAATTTACAGGTCCAGGGCGGTGAATTAAGGCTTAACATACAATTAACTGACCTTATGAAAAATGATGTGATTTGGTCTGAAAGGTTCGATTTTGAGTTGGATAACCTTTTCGACATACAAGACCAATTAAGTGAGGAAATTTTGAATAGTTTGTCCATCGAACTTACAATTGGCACAGCTCACCAAGATTCTCGAAAGTACTTCAAGTCTGTCAAAAATTGGAGGAAACTAATTTCAGCACGGGCCGATTTTATACAGTCTACTCCAGAGTCTTTTCAAAGAATGGGAGAAACTGTAGCTGAATTGTATGAAGAAGAGCCAGAAAACCCGATGGTTTTAGTCCTAAAAGGATGGCACCAATATTTCTCTGCTGGCAGCAAAGAAGGTGCTTTAGTGGCTTACGATCTAGCACAAGAGGCGATTAAATTGGGGCCTGATCTGGCCGATGCTTATATGCTAGCGAGTTTCATTGAACTGAATAATCCTTTCCAGATTGTTAGCTCAGATCAAACAAAAGCAAATCAAATGGCTGAGTCAAGAGCACGTAAAGCTGCAGAACTCGACAAAACTAGCCCCCATAATTTTGGAGCAATAGGCAATACACTATCAGGTGTAGGTAAATTAGAAGAATCTTTGAGTTTTTATAAGAAAGCTTTAGAAATTACACCTCATGCTGAGGCATGGATAAAATACAATTATATGAATGCGCTAGTATCCATTGGCGAGTACGAAGAAGGAAAAATAATTGCGACGGAAATTTCGACAGCGGATCAATTTGTAAATGATGCGCGAGCGCGAGCGTTAGCGGTACTGGCATACATAGCACATAAAGAGGGCGAAAAGAAAAACGCCGCTGCCTTTATTGAAAGTCTGAATAGTATGGCGGTGAATACCGATTTTGGTTCAAAGCTTGAGTCGATCATGTGGGGCTTTTGGAATGTGAAGTCGAATAAAGAGTTCATAGAAGATTTTAAAGAAGCTATGATTCAGTTTGGCATCTCATAAATCCAGCTGCGACTTTAAGCGCTCCAGGGCACAGTAGTCTGAAAAACTAAGACATAATATATTCTTATGCTTTAAATAAATCTTTTTAGAAAAAATATTAGCGCAGTATCTTAGCAACCTAACCGCTGCTAGTTTTTGCCCCCCACCCCTTAATCTACTGAAAGTACGGTAAAATGTTTCCCCAGTGTTTCCCCAAAAACAAAAGGCTCAGCGTGAGTTTCGCTAAGCCTTTGATTTATATGGTGCCCCCACACGGACTCGAACCGCGGACCTACTGATTACAAATTAGCTGCTCTTACTGTATTACTTTGGATCATACTGTATCAGTAATCCATAATTATATGCATATATAGTTGATAATTTCAATCTTCTATTGAATCATATCGTATCACTGATTACATTCAAGATTATGATAAATGTTTCCCCAGTGTTTCCCCAGTGACTAGAGAGGTCAACTTCACTGTGCCTTGGCTAGATAGGCTGAAAGCTTCCCAGAAGCGTGAAGACTATCGAGACAGGTCTACTCGCGGACTACAGCTTCGTGTATCTTCAACGGGCGTAAAGTCTTTCTCTTATGCCTTTCGCTTCGGCAATAAGATGGGACGCGTTACACTTGGAAAGTATCCCGATCTTGATTTGAAGACTGCCCGACAAAAGACCGATGAGTTCCGCCGCATGGTTTCAATAGGTTTAGACCCACGCTCTGAGAAGCGTGAGAAGATAGCCAAGCAAAATATGACAGTCGAACTCATGGTGGCAGACTTTATCGATAAGTATGCCAAGCCCAAGAACTCCAGTTGGAAACAGGCAGAGAATAATTTGAGGCTTTATCTTGTTACCGCTCTTGGCAAACAGTCTATCCATGATGTGAAACGTCCAGACATTCACGCTATCCTTGATGACCTTGTTGAGAGAGGAAAGTTAACAGCAGCGAATAGAGCCTTAGCTCACATACGCAAGTTCTTTGGGTGGCTCGTTGAGCGTGGCTACTTAGAATACTCCCCTGCCGATCATATAAAGAAAAGGCACCAAGAGTTAGAACGGGCAAAGGTTCTAAGTGATCAAGAAATAAAAGCAATCTGGAAAGCCTCAGAGTCCATGAGCAAGCCATATAGTGCATGGATAAAGCTTTGCTTTCTCTGTGGTCAGCGACGCGTAGAAACAGCCTCACTGCGTCGCTCACAGATCGTTGACGGTTCTTGGTATTTATCAGGCGATGAAACTAAGAATAAACAGCTGCAAATTGTACCTCTGTCAAAGCAAGCCTTGGTGTTAGTAAATCAGTTGTTAGAGCAAGAAGGTGAGTTCTTAATCAAATCAGGACGTGCTGGTGACAAACCAGTTAACGGCTTTTCAAAAGCGAAAGCTCAGCTTGATAGATTGTCTGGTGTTAAGGACTGGAAGATCCATGACATACGAAGAACGGTAGCAACCAATCTAACAAAGCTAGGCATTGATCGGTTCTTGCTTCAAAGGGTGATGAACCATACAGATACCAGCGTCACCAAAATCTACGATCGTTATAATTATTTAGATGAAAAGCGTGAAGCACTTCAGCAATGGGCGGATAGGTTGGATGACATTATCACTAGAGAATGAACTAATGAGCCTCAAGGCTTCCTTAGAAACTGCAGATGAAGTCGTTGAAAAAACTTTGATTGCTTACGACAAAAATGACTTCGAATATGAAACCCTAAAACATGAAGCTTTTGCTGAATTAAACCAAGTCATAATAGATTTAAAATCATTGGTAAAACAGATTGAGCCAGATCTAAATGTGCGCCCAATTGAAAGAGTTTTAGAAGAGTTTAGAAATTTTTATAATGGGTCTCCAAATGTTCTTCTCCTGCATAAAAGTCCAAAACTTAAAAACACAGACGGTCGTCCAAAAACAGCAGATAAAAACGAATATCACGCTCTAATATTTGCGGCTGTAAATGTCAGCAGGGGTTCTGACAGAAGACTTGAGGAATATGTTTCTAAGGTTGCCAAGGACACTGGGCTTAGCAAGAAAGAGATTAAGAACATACGTACTAGATTTTTACGAAAGGGAAGAGTTTCACCTGAATATCGTGATCTAGCCTTCCGTTTTTCAAATGCTCCAAAGGATTACGATAAAGATCAATGGTATAAAAACTTAATAAATAAATTCAATGGCTTAAAGAGAAACTGGCAAAAGCCTTAGTTATTAAGCCACTCAAAAATCAGTGACTCTCCAAGAAGACATAATAGTTTATGGAGATATAAATGATAAATTCAAAATTGTTAAAAGCAAAAGACGTTTCAGAGTTAACTTCAATATCACGCTCACACCTTCACCGCTTAGCTAGGGAAGGTAAGTTTCCAAAGCCAATTAAGATTGGAGAAAACAGAAGTGCCTGGTTAGAAGCTGATGTACTCCAGTGGATTAGCGAGTGCGTTCGAAAGCATAAGCAAAGTTCTTGATGATGAATACTTATTCTGATTTGAGCCGCGAAGAAGGTCTACAAATGCGGTGTGTAGGTCAAACATTAATGGAAGTGCTTACTGAGACCTTAGAGATCAAGCCCCAACTGCATCACTGGCTACCCGCAGGTCTTACTCTGCTTGGAGGTAAGACAAAGTCAGGGAAGTCTACTTTGGCAGAACAAATTGCCGAAGAAATTTCAGAGAATAAAAAGGTTCTTTATCTTGCTTTGGAATACAATAAGAGGATGGTTCAAGGACGCTTTGAAAGGTTTACACCAAGGCATCAAGTCTATGTCGTCCTTGAAGGTCAAATGAATAGAATGGGACAAGGTGGAGAACAAGAACTTAAGGACCTCTTGTCTCACTACAAACCGAAATTAGTCATTGTTGATATTCTAGCTAAATTAAAGCGGCAAAATAACGGATACTATGAGGCTGAATATAAGGCCATGGCAGAGATAAAAGAGCTTGTAGACATACATGACGTTGATTGCTTGGTACTAACTCACTCAGGCAAACCGAGTGCCAATGACAGTGATGACCCCTTTGATAAAATCATAGGCTCTACTGCTCTTCAGGGTGTGCCAGACAACTTGATGGTGTTAGAGCAATCTAAGGGACAAACTAAGCTTCATACAAAGGGACGCTTAATCTACCCAAGTGAAAAGATACTAAACTTCGAGGGTGGCATATACACAGAGCGAACAGGTGCTAGTGCAGAGTATGAAGATAAAGCACCAGTCCAAGCACTCGTAATCAAAGAACTTGAAAAAGCGCCTATGACTGTAACAGAATTACGTGATGCTCTTGGAAAAGATAAAAGTCAGATAAGTAACATCTGCTCTTTCCTAGCAAAGGAGGGTAAAATCAGTAGGTCAGACAGAACACAGCCTTGGAGCTTGGTTGAAACTAGCTTGTTGACATAAGCCTTATCTCAACTGTCTCAACTCTCTCAACTTCTGTACAAATAGTTGAAAGAGTTGATAGAGTTGAAGTTGAGAAATAACAGCATTAAGCTTTTAAACACACCATGTCAAAATCAGTATCGCTAGAAGAATTTAAACTACGAGTAAAACAGTTTGGCTCGCAAGCACTAGATATTGACTATTCGACATACAAGGGCATGAGCAAGAGAATAAGAGTTCGATGTCACGAGCATAATATAGAATGGTATCCTGTTGCCAGAAGTGTAGGACCAGCAAAAGGACAAAAAAAAGTTACACTGGGCTGTGTTCAATGTGGGACTCAGAGACGTGGAGAAAAACGCCGTATTCCCAAAGGTAACTTGTTAGAAAGATGCAAAGATAAACATGGCAATAGATTTAATTACAAAGAAACAGATTTTTCAAAGGGTATGGGAAGAGGCGACAATCCAACAAGCTTTGTCAAAATAATTTGTAACAAGCACCCGACAAAATTACTTGAAATATGCCTAAATGATCATTTGCGTTACGAGAACGGGGGCTGCGATGAGTGCGACCGCGAATGGCAATCTGAGCGACAAAGAATGTCAGTTGAAGAATTTAAAGAAAAAGGAAGCAAGAAATACAAAGGTAAATACGGTTACGATTTAGTTCATAGCTTTCGTAACCAACATGAACAGGTTTGGATCGAATGCCCAATCGACGGGCATGGTATATTTCCAAAATCACCAGCTAACCACCTACATAAAACTCGTCCTCAGGGTTGCCCTAAATGTGGTGCCAAAAGAGGTGCAGAAAAGCTCCGAAGCAATACTAGCGAGTTCATTGAAAAAGCACTTAAAGTTCATGGAATGAAGTATGATTACTCTGCTGTTGAGTATGTAAAGTCTGGCAAAGAAGTCATGATTATCTGTCCAGATCATGGAGAATTTCCACAAAAACCGCGCGAACACCTAAGTGGCAATGGCTGCGGAAAATGTGGCGTACTGACTAGTGGTGCAGCGCAAAGAACTCTCACTACAGAAATTGTTGTTGAACGCTGCAAACAAGTTTGGGGAGATCAATATGATTATTCAATTGTAGAATATATTCCTGAGAAAAAATTCAATGTCATTTGTAAAGTAGAAGGTCATCCTCCATTTCCCGTTACACTCGATAATCATGTTGCACTTGAAAGAGGTTGTCCAAGATGTGGGCATAAAAGAAGAGCAAAACAAAACGCTTGGCTAAGCAGTTTAAGCATTCCTGATGATAATGAGCATCGAGAAAAGCGCATAGATTTTGACGATGGTTCGAGAGTATTTGCAGATGGGTATGACCCTGAAACAAACACAGTCTACGAGTTCTGGGGAGATATGTGGCATGGAAACCCAAAGCTTTATCCGCCTGACAAAATAATCTTTGGCACATCAATGGCTGAAAGATATTCAAAAACGCAAATCAAAAGGCGGAAGTATTTTGAGCATGGCTTCAAACTCATCGAAATTTGGGAACATGAGTGGGATAGTGCAAAAGGATAGTTTCAATAAGTAATAGCCTTAATAGTAACCCTACCCCAACTCACATTACCTACCATTCACTCACTAAGTTATTTATTTGAGTCACTTGGTTTGCTACGACTGTAGCAATTAATAGTTTTGATATGGGGTATCATTATGGAATTGCTAAACAAGTACCTAGAATTAGGTTCACAAAGTTTTTTCTGGTACCTACCACTATTTTTAATTTTTTATGTGTTTTTTCTGCTGCTAAAAAAACTAGGGATGAATATTTTTTCACCCTATAAAGCCACTATTTTCCTAAGTATTATTGCTGCTCTTACTCTACCCACTATTCCTAAATATAATTTTGCAAATGAGGTAAATAAAACCTTCAAAGATACATCAGAATTTAGATTAATTACTTCTTCAAGTGCCGTATCTTTAGCAGAACCGTTGGCTTTTATAAAGTCACCCACCACTTTCTTTTTATACGTTTCACCGCTTCAACCCCCACAGAGTAGTGGGTACTCATTCGGATCAGATAACAACAGTTTTATTGTACTTGAGTATAAATACCAAGAACTACCTACTCAGGAAATAATCGATGCAGATTGCACAAATGCGATGATTAGCATTTCAAAACCAGTGGATGGGACTTTCAAATATATCGACGAGCGTCCAATGTTTCCACAAGAAAAAGCTACTTTTTGCGTAAATGACTACACATATGAAAACGACATTGCGTTCTGCAAAGTTGGTAAAATGTTTAAGGCCTCAACATCCGACAAAACTGACAAAGAAATAGAAGATATGATAAAAAGTTTTAATGCTGAGTGTGTACAAACATTAGGCTAGCTTTTTAATTATAGGTTCAAGTAATTATCAAAAACCCATTTCCTTCATTGCTCTCATAATCTCTTCTATATCAGCTTTAGGATGACGCTTAACTGTATCTTCAGCAATACTTCTCCTTAATGCTTGCAATCGACCTTCTCTATTAAGATTTAGTTTTAGTTTCATGGCTTCAGAGAATTCTTGATCATACTCTTCTCTGGCCGCAGTTGATTGAAATTTTGGATTTGTTTGGTTTGACATGACTTCCTCCGCTTTAGTGCTTTTGCCACGATGGCGGGGTGCACAAGTTGGTGATTAATTACCCCATGAAAAGTTAAATTAAGGTTACCAAACTTCTCTTGCTATAGCTTGAATTTCTTCCACATCGAGAAGTCCAGTATTGTTTATCCAATGATATTCATCAAGCATCTGGTGTTGTTGCTCACACTCCCAAAGAGCTTTCATCAGGTGGATGGCAATAGTCTTTTCATCAAACTTACCTTTTTCGCAATGAGCCATTAATAACCAGTACCAGCTCCATGGTCTGGTTCCATCATCAACCCAATTGTTCCAAAGCAACCAGCCTGTTCTGCGGGGGTTAAGGTAATAATTATCAACGCGATGATGCATCGGTGACCAAGACCACTCTACGCTAAACAGAA
>JGI24004J15324_10000709_pt1 | contig 13344 bp, 12 predicted proteins | sample LinPmetageLP32_FD_15324 | JGI IMG/M metagenome (IMG submission 15324)
ATGTTGTCATCGTTAATATCAAAACTCATCAACTGAACTGCATCAAGCATCTTTTTTGCTGCCATTGCATCATTCTTATTTTTAAATTGATATTCGTAATATTGATTTTCGTTGATATTTTCAGTTTTCAATGCTTCTTCAACATCATAGGTTTTACCACCGATAGTGAAAGTCTTTTCACCATCTTTCTTTGCCTGTTTAGCAGCATAGATAAAGTTATTTTCCTTTTTAAAACCTTCTTCAACATCTTCGTTCTGTCTTTTAAGAACAGCAGCCACTTGTTTATGGTCAGACAATCCTTTAGCAATTTTCTCAATTTGCTTAACAGCGCCAGTCATATTACCATCAGCATATCTTTTATCTGATGCAATACCAATTGCCATTTTGATTTCTTTTGGAGAGAATGCCTCTTTCCAAACTTCTTTCTGGTTTTCTATTTTCTGTTGGTTAGCAGCATGAGCCGCTTCTTGAGCCAACCTAACTGCATCTTGAAGACTGCCAGGTTTTGTCTCAAGGTATTTACTATTAGCCATTTTATTTTCTCCCTTTAAGAATCTTCTCATGTATTTTTGAGAACAGCGTTGACTCAACTTTAGTTTCTTCTTTCAGAGCGTTGAGCATATCTCTGGCAGACTTTGCAATTTTATTTGCAAATGCAAGTTTTTCGTTTGGTCTTCTAAAACTATCATGTTTTCGTAACAAAGCATCAATAATTTTCATATCGAATTTCTTCTTCTTTTTATCTTGAAAAATTATTTCGTGATTACCCTTAACATCTTTTGCTTTTCTTAGTTGCATAATCATATTAAGTTTTGCAAGTTCTTTATCGTTTGCATCAGCATCATCATCTTTATCAGCAGGGTCTACACCTCTTCGTGTACCCATTGCTCTCATTGCATCAGCACGAGCAGATGGTCTTTCACTAACTAGTTGTACTTCAAAGTCAGTTACCATTTCTCCTGTGTAATTGTTTTCTTTCATGTCAGCAATAGATGCAGCCATGTCACCGATAGCAAATGTTACTTTGTCATCTCTTTTATACAAGAACTTCTTAACTGCTTTTTCGTTACCTTTAGTTACAAGAGTAATCTTTTCGACTCTACCTTTGTTAACTGTGTTCTTAGACTTAACAATATAAGTTTGGAATTCAGTACCTTTACTCATTGAAGAATCAATCTTGAACTGTACTTCATCTTTCTTTTTAAGTTTATCAAACAACTTGATTAACTTGGGGTCACCCATCTTAATTGCTTCGTTTAACTCTGCATCATGTTTTGCATTCTTATTATTGAATGCATCTACAGGAATAATTGTGTCCTCACATTCACCACAACAATCATCTGTACCACAGTTATGATGTTCTGGTTCTTCAAGTGACATGATTGCTTTTTGTACAGTCTTAGGTTGTGAGAGTAGTGCTTTTACTTCACTTTCAGACATTCCACATTTCTTTGCAATGTCCTTTGTTGACATACCTTCTTTATTATACTTGAGTATCTCAGACATTTTTGCCTCATCAATTTCAACTTCTTCTTTGTACATATTCAATTCGTATTTCTTGTTATCAAGATTTGCAACTTGAACTTGAATATTACCTTTGTCACCCTTTAGACGATAAGTGTTGGTTTTACCAGAAGATGGTTTCTTTGGCCCAGTAGCAACTTTATCATCAATCTCTTTTGGGTCAATTGTAATACCGTAAAGTTTCTTTGCCATCTTATATGAGTGTTGCATTGCACCACTAAAATCTTTATGATAAAGGTCATACTTAGGCGCTTCATCAAGCACATCCACAAAATCTTCTCTTCTGATTTTACCAAGTTTGTTTATATCATCTGCTTTCATATTATGTTTTAGCATAAGTCTTGACATTGCCATCATACTAACAAAAGGTATATCTGCTTTATATAATTGAATTAAACCATCTTTATTTGAATCAATTTTATCAAATATTTTCATTAAAGGGTTTGGTGGAATCTTTTTACCTTTCAATGGTTCATATGTTTTTTTAAGTTTATCAATCATATCTTTACTAAACTTTGCTTCGTCCAGCGCTTCTGACTGTTCTGGTTTTTCATGTGTATATCCCATGTCTTTCATTCTTAAATGATCGTCCATAGTCTTTGCTTCATAACCTTTACCAGTTTTGGGATCGTACATCATATGAGGTTTGAAGTCATCTTCTGTCTTTTCTTTTTCTTTTTCTTTCTTAGAGATTGCGATTGCAGCTTGTTGGGCAGATGAAACTGCCTCAGTAACTAGGGCAAGGGCATCTCTCATAGTTTGTCTATATTTACTCATTGTTTTTTCCTTTTAGTTATCTACCTTTGCACCAGCACGCCATTGATAACAACTCCAATACTTTGCCTTCCATTTAGGCCCTGCATCTTTATCGCAACCGTGTCTAGCACGAAATGATTTTCGTGCTGCTGGGTCATCTCGATTTATTGACATCTTAGGGTCGCCGAATCGAACCACAACAACCTTACCATTTTCATTCTTTACATAAACCTTAAATTTCTTTTTAGGGTTTTCACTTGTACGGATAGGATCATTTAGTTTGACCTTCTTACCTTGATATTCTGATTCTTCTACAATGTGATTGTATTGTTCGTTGCAATCATCACAACAATCAATCTTTTCTAACATTGCATCGTAAGTAACAGATAGTTTAGACAACCATTCATTACCATATCGGTCTTCGTACTTCTCTCTCGTAGATTCTGACATAAACCAATCATCAATTGACTCTTTAGTCATTTGACCTGGCGTAGTTTTCTTATATTCTTTTGCAGTCTCATTTGGGTAGTCTAATGCTTCACCTCTAACTTGTTTTGCAAGGTCAGCATCTGCTTTACCCCATGTACCTTTACTCTTTGTAGTAAATGAGTTAACTCTTGCGAATGCCCATTGTTGTGCAGTAGTGCCTGGTCTGTGACCAGTTTTGTATGCAGCCATTCCTCTGTCATATACTTTCTTTAGAATACTATATGGCATTCCAGACTTTTCTGCTTTAGTAACAAGTCCTTCAATCTTTTCGTCAAGTTGAAAATCTTCTTCTTTTATTCCAAGTTTTTTAACTTTATCGCCTCTAATTCTTTTTGCGAGAGTATCGTTATCAGAACGTCTGTTAACTTTAACTTTGAGATTGGGTAACTTTTTATCCCTTCTCATATAAGTTGTTTTTTCATCAACTTCAGTTTCTTCTTTAGGAACACAATTAGGAACTTGTTTACCATTCTTTGTTTTAGTACCAACCTGTTTATGAGTATCCCAACATGGGTCTTCATCCTCACCATACATCTGTTTGAACTTCTTAGTATGTTTCGATGGTTTAGTGTCTGCATCAGCATCGCCAGGCGCAGGCCCAGACTTACTCTTTGCAAAGTGAGCAGCACGTTTCTTTTTAGTTGCTACTGACATTTCATCACCATCAGCATCTTTTGCAAAATACTTTGCTGGTTGAGTACCCTCTTTATCTTTAATATCTTTGTCCTGTTTGACTTCTTGTAAATCATGTAACCAAACTTTTCTCAAGTCTTCAAACACAACATAGTTTGTACCCTTACGAATAATCTTTCCTTCATCACCATTAGTTGTTTCAACAACATCACCAACATTCCAGATTTCTCCACGAATGTAAAGGTCACGAATAAGGTCTTCTTGTGTAAGGTTGTAATCCTCTTTAATATTCATATGCAGTTTAATATCTGCAAATAGTTTTTTACTGTCTTTGAATCCTTTTGGTAATCCACCTTGAAAAGATTCAAAGTCATTAGCAGCAGCGGCAGCCCTCATTTTAGATGCAGACATACCAGAAACACCTTCGGCGTCTGGGTCACGGTCACCAGCAGATACTACTTTAATACTGTCGAACTTATAGTAACCATGTCTACCTTCGACATCGTTATACTTATTTAATAGTGATTCAAATTCTTTTACTCTATCAGAACCAACAACCATAACTACATCTCTATAACCTCTATTATAGATTGATGTAGAAATCTCAAATACATTTCTTGCTCTATCAGCAATAATATTTTTTGCATACTTTGGAAACATCTTCTTCATATATGCAATCTTTCTTGCATGAGGAAGTGGATTCTTTTTAGGGTCTTGAGAATGAGATGGATATACCATCAAATCACCGCCCTGTTTAGCAAGTGCATTAATTAACTTTTCATGTCCTGTAGTTGGTGGATTAAATCTACCAAAGGTAAAGGTTGCAGTTTTCTTTGCTTCTTGTAAGTCTACAAATCTTTTCATTATCCTGCCTCCACCGATTGAGCATTAGAACGTGCTGCTTTAGCACCTTTAACTCTTTCACCTTCACCAGCTTTAAGTCCTCTTAACAGTTTCTTTGCAATCTTATCAATTACTGTACGTTTCTTAGCAACAATCTGTTGGTCAATCTGAATTCTTTTTGCCATAGGAAGTTCACTATAATTCACATTAGGCCCCAAACTCTTTTTGATTACTGTCATTTTTGCTTGTCGTTTAGCAGATGCAAGAAGTTGGTCACTACTACGTCTCCGTACAGCGTTCCTTGCCTTCTTCATTTTTGTGGAAGATTTCTTTGCTAACAATTTCATACGGCGCCCCATCTTTCGGCGCTGTTGCATCATTTGTGATGGTGTCATCTTTTCAGACAACTCTCCTGTTAATTCTTTAAAAGTTTTCATTTATCCCATGCCTTTATTGCAGTAAAGTTATTGTAACTAAATTCCATTCTATCTACTAACTTTACAGCATCACCACTTACCCTATCAATCGCAACATATCCTTCTGGATTGGTTACTTTAAACCCATTTTTGGTTTTGATAAAGGTATCGGTTAAACCCTTAACACTATTTAGTTTCTTTACAATTCCCATTTTAGCATTTACCAAAGATGACTGAAATGATATAACCTCTGTCAGATTTGGTAACATTTTCTTAAAATCTCTTAGATATTCTGTCTTTTTAACTTCCAAAGCATCTTTGGACTTTTGTGTCTTTACCTTACCAATTTCCTTTTGAAAGTGATTCTCTACCCATATAACATATCCATTTGCATGAGCCTTGGGGTCTTTAATCGCTTCCCCCACTCTAACTTTACTATTATTATATGTCTTTAGAGATGCACCAACAAGTTTACCTGTTAGTGAATTTTGTAAGTTTAGAAATCTCTTTAAACCACCAGCGTTAATCTTCTGGAATGTTTTACCAGCATTTGATAAGTGTCCTGTTACTACAGCAGTTTCAGCAGCAGTCATTGTCGCCTTACCAGATACATCCTTATAAGTTGCATCGTCCTGCCACACTGAAGATGGTTTCTTTAACCCCTTAATATCTGCACCGAATGATGCAGTCATTCCTTGCAAATCACTACCTTTATATGTGGTATGCCAAACTACCCCAATCTTTGCAGTATTAATAATACCACCCAATGTAGAATTAATTGGCACAGCATAAACAATAGTATTAGGCTGAAAAGTATAATACTTGTTTCCGTCAATGTTTGTCTTCTCGACATCATCGGTAAACATGAGGTCGCCCTGTAATACGTCCTTGATACCCAATTTTGAAAATTCTCGTAGTGCAATCTTAAATTTAGAATTAAGTGCTCCAGATAAATCAGCATCAATTTCTCCTTCTGATTTATATAACTTCGGTGTTGCATTAAATACAGATTTCTTTGCAATAAAAAACTTCCCATCAGATGGGTCAATACCAGCAAAGATTGCAGGCGCACCATCCCACTTAACTGTCATATTAGTAGATGTACGACTTTCTCCAGCAAGCATATCTCTTAATGAACGAACAAAGTTAATTGCAGCTCTACCGCCTGGCACACCAAAGTTAAGTATTTCATCTTCGATATGTTCTAAGTGTAGGTTTTTACCCTCTTTGCCTTCTGTAATAAAACTCATCATTTGATTTTAAATCCACTAGTTGTAATGTATAAACTCTTACCAGACCAACCACCCTGTGCCCTTGTTCTCAAAACAATTGGGGCAGAAACCACTTTACCAAGTGGGGAGTATCCGAATGCAACATTAAATGTTTGACTTTTGTTATCATAACTAACACGAATCTGTGTTAGGTCTGTACTGTTCTTAACGAAAAAGATTTCTCTACCTTCTTCATCTGAAGATACTTCTTTAATTTTAGAAGCACCTTTGTCCGAACCTATTAATAGTTTGTAAGGACATGGAGTAGCGTGTGGGTCATCATATGTATAATACCCAACAGTATTTAGTAGGTACATCATATTTTTAGAATTGGTTAGATACTCTGAAAACCTTTTGATTAGATTGTTACGAAAAGGATAATAGAAATCATTAGCATAAAACTTTAGTTTATTTGTATTAAATGTTCTAGCGAGGTTTGCGAAAGATTTCTTGGAAGCACTTTCACTGAACTTCTCATTTGAGATAATAAAGTTTGATATCGCTTTATGTGATGCAATGTGTTTCTTATCTACGGTACTAGCAGCATAATTCCATGCGTCATCAATCATATTCTGTATGGACATTAGTTGAGCCCTGTCAGATAGTTTTGAGTAGAATGCAGTAATGTTCGTATTAATCTTTGGGGTGGCATCTTTACCATCAGATATTTTATTAGAGTACCCAACAAAACTTCCATTAGATAATTTAATAATAATGTCTGAAGGGTTCTTACTACCAACTCCTTCGGGTTTACCTCTTGGCACCCAATATAATTTGCTGTATGTTTTATTACCCAAATCTGATTTAACTGCTAAAGAGTTATTATATCCAATCTGAATATCTCTATCAGCAGACTCATCCTTGTCAATAAGTTGAACTAATTGTTCATAGGAGATATCTTTTCCTTCTCCTGTCAAAATTCCTGTATTACCTGTCTTCTTAGACAAGCCCATTTGAAAATCTGCTGGGTCTGTATAATCTGTATGTATAAGGAAATATAGGGAAAGAAACTCGTTTACATTTGATGATGCAGTTGAGTCTTTTCTGGTCTTTTGACCAAGGTGTGCTTTGACTAGTTTCTTTGTTACTGTAATATACTTGTCTGTAAGTACATCATCTAATTCTATTTGAAACTTATATTTGCCACCATAATTCTTGATTTCAGTACCAGCAGCAGTATCTACGGATTTAAACTTAATAACCCCATCACCAATAGATGGACGTATATCTTTATCGACATCCACACTAAGTTCATAGTATGGATTAAATGTTCCTCTAGATTGATAATCGGGTGATACTGTAAGTTCACGCAAATATTGCTTGTAGCTTTGCATCAAGTTCTCCATTCATATTAGTAGTACTCTACTATTTATAATACTAGAGAACTTGATTGTTGTCAAGTCTTATTTGTGGAATTTAAGACTATATGTTCTACCTTCGTGACGGAATGTTACTGTAGAATGGGAATATACGGTTGTAACTTCTTCTGTATACCGAACTTCGTGTTTACAAACTGTCCTGTAACCACCTGTTGCTTTTGAATTGTTATGTCCAAACATACCACCAAGAACTGCACCTAGAGCGCCTCCGTTCTTAATGTCACCAACATTGTTACCAATAACTCCACCAATAATAGCACCTTTGAGTGTATCACCAGTTTTATCACCAGATTGTTGTTGTTGATAACAAACCTCAACATGGTTTGGTCTTTTATTAATAACTTGTTTTTGATGGTCAACAACGGTCTGAGCCCAAACTTGGGAGGCTCCTACTGTAGATGTTACAAACAATGTAACAAAACCTAAAATAAAAAGTTTCTTCATATTTACTCCTTGATTAAAAATCGTGGAAGCGGCCTTTCGCCGAATGGTTTAAGTGTATTCAAGTTAGATACCATTTTACTGGCATCTTCCTTGAATGTAAATGTATCAACAATATGTCGAGTTGGGAGTTCCACGACTTCCCATCTTTTTGTTTTTACATTTATGTCTGTGTAGTATTTCGGTTTATAGTTATTATACCTTGATGTCTTGAAATTTGTCATATTTGCTAGTCTTTCCAGCAAACGGTGTACTATCGAATACCACTTTATCTTCTTGTCCACTATCAACTAAGTCCTTCTGTGCAGATTGTTCAACGTCATATAATTTCATCTTAGCTCTGTCTATACCTAAGATGAACCTTTTGTTTGTTGTCGGGTCATTGTATCGGTTTTTCAATTGTTTAACAGCAATTTGATTAAGTTCTTCTAGTTCTTCCGTAGCAATAAGTGCAAACATGAGGTCTGCTGTAGCAGGAAGACCAAAACTTTCTGACGTATCTTCCAACCCAATGTCGCTTGAGACAAACCCACTTCTAGTTGTTTGTGTCGCTGACATAATAGGTACATTTGTTTCAACTGCCAATCCCCTAAGTTCTTCTGCAATTGCCTTAATATAGAAATATGATCCAACACTTGCATTCCCCTTAAACCTTGATGATGAGCAGATATTCAAATAGTCGATGAAGATGATATCTGGTTTGAAACTACGCTTTAGTGCGAGTTCCTTAATAAGACTTCTAAAGTGACCAACATGAGCAGATGCAGTTGGGTATTCTTTAATGATTAACTTTCCGTTTGTCTTTTTTTGTATGTTATTTAAACGACTTTCAAACATTTTCTTTGGTAATGTATGTAGGTCATCTATTGTTATATTCATTAAGTTCGCATCAATACGTTCAGCAATTCTTTCTTCTGCCATTTCCATAGTGATGTATAGAACATTCTTACCTTGCATAAGTGTAGACGCTGCCATGTGACACATGAACAACGATTTACCAACACCTGTGCCTGCAAGGGCAATATTCAATGTTTTCTGTGGGAGTCCACCTTTGGTAATACGATTAAAGTAATCCAAATCAAACTCAATCTTTACTTCTTTCTTGTGATAAAACTCATATCTGTCTTGTCCACTGTCAATATAATCGTGACCAACATTGGTGTCAAAACAAACTGCAAGAGCCTCACTAAGAATTGATGGAATAGCCTCTGGTGTCTTTTCCTTATCTTTACCATCAATAATTTTAATACCTTCAAGGACTGCATTATAGATTGCTTTATCTTTACAAAACTTTTCAGTTGTGTCATGCAACCACTGAAGGTCTACGTCTGCCTTGTCAAGAGATTTAATGATATCAACAATCTTGTTGTAATCATCATCATTGATATCTTTACGATTATCAACCTCAATTGCAAGACTTTCTTTAGTCGGAAATGCATTGTACTTATCTGCAAAATCCGTAATAGTTTCAAATATAATTCTTTCGTTACGGTCAGAAAAATATTCTGGTTTGATGAAAGGTAAAACCTTTCTTGCGTAATCCTCATTCCATATTAAATGAGTTAGTGTTGTTCTCTCAATGTTCTGTATTGACATATTGTAATGATCCTTGGTTCACTTGTTCCATTAATAAATCTTGTAAGATATCTCCAATTAGATGGAAGAAATCTTCACCCATGTTTTCTTTTGGTAGTCCATTAGAGTCTAACACATCCCATTCAAAATGTAAAGGGAGATTTCCATTTTTATCTTCCTTTTTACCGAATGAGACTTTTCCATAACGATAGACAATACCTTGATACTTACCAGCAGCTTCGGTTAGACCGATACCCTGCCATTTAGCATCCTTGTTTTCAACAAAAGTGTATTTGTCTTTTATACTCATTAAATGATCAACTTACTTGGTGATGTTGCTGACAGGTCAAGTCCTGTAGTTGCTTGAATATAAGCATCACTAAAGTCCTTATTAGTTTTTGTTACTAAAACAACTCCACCAGAATTAAATGTACCTAGTTTTGTGTTTTCTTCACCTGTCATACATATACCTCTAGCAAATCCTACTTTACCATCTGGTGTTGAGATTAACATTCTAGGGTCTTTAAGAGTTACGCTACCGTTATCTTCACCCCAATATTTACCTAAGTATTCACCCGATAGTGTCACTACTGACACAATTGTATCTTTTTCAATCATAATTTATCCTTTATATATAATGAAGGTAACTGCCGACTATGTATTTCGGTTCATTACCTGTTACTTTTCTTCCAGCATGAAGATGTGTCCACATTGGTGGAAACATTAACATACTACCTTTTTTTGGTTTAACTGACACATTGAATTGTGGAAATTCAGTTTCACCCCCTTGAGGTTCATTTAAATACAAAAAGAAAACCAAAAATCTTTTTGCCGAGGCTTGATTGCCTACGTCAACGTGGTCGCTAAACTCGTCTTTGTCGTTTGGTAAATATCTTTTCATTCTGAACATTTCAAATGCATATTCTGGTGGGAACATCATATCTGTAATATTACAATCGTGTTTATATCTACCAACATATTTATTAAAAGCAACTTGTAAAAACTTAGCATGAAATTCCCATCCTTCGTTCTGTTGCAAATTTACTTGTTGGAAAGATCGATGTCCTTCCAACTGTATGTCTTCGTGTTGTTCTGGGTTTACTTCAAACGTCTTGACTAGTTGGTCACAGATATCATCTGGTATAACATTATCATACGTCTTTATGTAATTCATCGCCATCAACTGATTCGTCAATATTGCTGTCATCGGTAACCCTCGTTCCATATTTAAATTCCTTATTGGCAGCATCATCTAACTGTTGCATAACTTCTTCCGTAAAGAATTTCTCTGGTTGATTGTTGATAGTCTTACCAAATGTTTTTGTACCATCTGGAAGTTCAATACGAGTAGAAACTGATTTGAAAATACCGTACTTCAATGCAAGTTCCAGCAATCCATAATATCTATCAAGTCCACGTTCATACATCAAACGTACATCGACCATCTTGTTTTCGATAGTCAAACGTGACTTATGATTTTTACAATGAATAATATTACCTACAACTTCAGTTCCATCCTTTTCTTTCTTCTTTGAAAGATATACGATAGATGAAGCAGCATACTTCAGTCCAGAACCACCACCCATTTCTTTGGTAGGGAACATAGAACCAACTACATCATATGTGTGATTAGTAACAATCATTGGTACTTTTGCTTTACCAAGTTTCAAAGTCAACACTCTGAATGCAGCCTTCAATACTTGCGCCCTAGTCATATCTCTTGTTTCTTTACCATCAGCAGTATCTTCTACTTCTTTGGTTGTAGACAACATACCAAGAGAATCAAGACATAACATAATTGGTTGTCTATCACCTTCTGGTTGTGTAATGTAATTATCTAGAACACGAAGCGACTGTGTTCTAAACTCTTGAACAGTTGTCACTGGTAGAATAGCCATTCTCTCTGGGTCAATACCTCTATCAATAACCATTTGTTTGGTAATTGCAGATTCAGACTCAAAGTACAAAACACCAGCATTTGGATTTGCATCCAAGAATGCTTTGACGATTCCCATCACAAAGAAAGTCTTACCTGTGGCAGACTCACCAGCAATTGCAGTAATCTTGTTTGCAGGCAATCCACCATTGATTGACCCACTTAATAGTGCGTTAAAGATGTAAGAACCAGTGTCAATAAAATTATCAACATCTCCTGCTTCTACTCCATCACTAACTAAAGCAGCGTATTCGTTGCCCGCTGTCTTGGCAATATCTTTCAAAAAGTCCATTAAATATCATCCTCACTTCTGTGTTCAGAACGAAAAACTTCAAAACCATTTGGATATCTATCTTCAAGTTTTGAAATATTCATTTCAATTATATCTTCTATACTAGTATTTAGGGCGATACACGCCTGAGCAACATACCACATCACATCACCTAGTTCTCGTCTCATGTGATAACGAACATCAACATCCAATTCTTTCCCTTGGAAAATGCCCTTCTTGACAATCTCTGCAAACTCACCACCTTCAGCACAAATACCTAAAGCGGCAGTCATCAATCGTTCTGGTGATAGTCCTTGCTCTTCCACAATTTCACATGATTCCATAAAGTAATCTGGGTCTTTAGACGCCTTGCTTGTCGTGTGGTCAACAAATTTAGCGTAATCGTTTAGAAAGGTATCAGTCATTTAGTTCTCCATTTATAAAGTTCAGTATATCATAAGACATACTAATTGTCAAGGGTTTTCCAACAATAATATGGTGTCGTGTTATTAACATCATATACGTTTGGATGTGCCATGAGAGCTCTTCGATAAGGTGTCCATTTAATTCCTCTACCCCATCCAAGTTTGTCGATTAGTTCTTCTTTAGATATTCTACCAGCAGTTTTAATCCACCCTAGAATATCATTGAACTTTTCACTATCACCCATCTGGTGAGTAGTACTAATCATCAAATCCATGTAGTCAGACATTTCTTCCATCTTATCCTTATAGATAAGACGTTTCTTTATCCAACTCAATGCTTGGTTTGCTTGTTTATTCCTATATTCTCTATCATCCAAGTACTTGTTCAATAGTTGAAGTGCAGTATTATCATCAGTAAAGAAATCACCTTCTGCATTAAGTTCGTGGTAATAAGTATCATCATACATAATGAACGGAACGCCATTCATCATTCCATCAGTAGTACTGACACTCCACCCACCATAAGTTTGTTTAGGTGAAAAACCAACTAAAACTTTCTGTAGGTTCTTATAATACCATTCTTTATTACCTTTTGTTGTCGTAACATATTCACGATTAGGTTTTTCAAGAAGAGGTATCCAAACTTTGAAGTCTTGTCTAGTTTCCCACAACTTATCACACATAGCAATAAATTCTTTAAAATGTTTGTAAGTATCTGGTCTATGATTGAATACAATAATATTAGGTGGAGTTGGATTAATCTCATCAATGATATCTTTTTCGTCTACACCCAAATGTTGAACAGTTAAAATTCTATCTAACTCAGCAGCAGTATTCATATTAACGGTATCCATTGCTTGTTTAAGAACCATACCTTTTTGATGTTTTGTGTTAAGATAACAAGTTTCGTATTCCAACAATCCCATAATGTTTTGTCTGAATGCATCCTTAGGCCATGCAACTACTTCCTTGAGATCAAACCAGTGAGAGTACCCAAAAAACTTTGGTGTGTGGTGTGTAACATTATACATAACATTTTTCAATGCATGGGTATGTTCTGGTAGATGAGTACATACCAAATCAAAATCTAAATTTCTACTTAATAGTTTTTGTATCTTAGGTACATCAAAGTGTGACCTCATAGTTGGTGGATATGTTGGCATATCAACGTACCATTGAGTTACATTGTCAAAGTCTAAAGATGGAACTGGACAGGGTAAAATAAGGTAGAACCACAAGTCATCACGAATTTGATTCAATAATGAGATTTGTTTTTTCATTACTTGAATGTATGAATCTTTCTCAAGATCTTTTTGGAATGTTATATTTGGATAACACAAAATTCGCACAGTCTTCTGTAACTTTTCTTCTTTACCTATTTCAAA
>JGI24004J15324_10000718_pt1 | contig 13263 bp, 6 predicted proteins | sample LinPmetageLP32_FD_15324 | JGI IMG/M metagenome (IMG submission 15324)
AATTTCCCCCCTTCTGGGCTAGATTTGAAGAACCAAGACCAGTGAGGCAAAAGTGGAAACATCCTCACCTGTCATTGTTGAAAAAATACCTCTGGATCAGATCAAGGTAAGAATTCGTTTAAGGACACCAAAAGAAAGTAAAGTTACTGAAATTGCCGAATCCATTAAAACTATTGGATTACTAAACCCAATAACAATTGACCAAGACAATTACATTGTTGCTGGTTACCATAGATATTGTGCCCACCAGTTACTAGAAGCAGAATACATTGATGCTATTAGGAAAGATTTTTCAAAGGTATACAGTGAACTTGGTGAAATAGATGAGAATCTCAAACGTAGTGAACTAAACCATATTGAAATCAGTGAGCATCTTGGGAGAAGAGAGGAACTATTAGAACAACTTGGTCTACGAATGAAGAGTGGTTTTAACAAAGAAAAAGATGGGAAGTTGACTACAACTCAACTAGCAACTGAATTGGGAATAAGTAATCGTCTGTTCAGGATGAAGATGCAAATTGCTAAAAATATGATTGAAGAAGTACGTGATGAATTACGCGATACTAAATTTGCCGATGTAATGATGGATATGGTGAAATTAAGTCAACAGACACCAGAAATCCAAAGAAAAATCAGTGCTTTACTAATCACGGGTAAGTATTCAACCTTCAAACGTGCGATGGTTGAAGGTAGCATTGAAGTTATCAAAAGAACAAAAGATTATAAGATTGACTTTGATATGAAAGAACGATTTGGAATACCTCATTCAGTAATACGTTTCACAAAAGCAAATGTTGAACTTCAAGGTTTGTGCAACCTCGTTTCAAAAGACCCAGAACTTGAATGGGTAAAAAGGGATTCCCTTCATTTTGGGGAAACAACAATTCCCGTTTATCAGATGGCAGCAGATCACAGTGAATTTCTCATTACCTACTACACACCAGAAGGTGGTTTGGTACTAGATAATTTTATGGGTAGAGCAACTAATGGTTTAGCTGCGTTATGGCATGGAAGAAGGTTTATTGGTTACGACGTAGAAAAGAAAAATGTTGATAGAACCAAACAAGTAATTCAGGAGCACTTTGATGGTTACGAAGATAGATACCAAATTTTTCATTCAGATGGTGTTGCCCTTGAAGAACTAAAAGATAAAAGTGAATACCTAGATGCTGTTGTAACTGACCCGCCGTACATTATGAATAATGAAAGGTATACAAGTGACGAACGTGACATATCAAGTATGAACTATGAAAACTATATGGATAGGATCAAACTCAACTTTGAACAACTACATCGTTTAATCAAAACATCCAATTTTGAGAAGAAAGAATTTTACCCAGTCATCTTCAAAGTTGGAACAGGCAGAAGAGGCACAAAAGGAATTATTGATATGTCGGCAGAATTTCAAGTAGTAGCAAAATCAGTTGGATTTGTTGTGTGGGACATTTTCTACAATCAACTTCATTCACCGTGGGGAGCAGTGAACTGGGAAAGAAACTATATCAATAAGTACGTTCAAAAGAACCACGAAACAAATTTAGTGTTCTGCAAGTTCTAGGGATAAACCATGCAAATAGGTTGTTGACTAAAACAATAGATTAGTGTATAATAGTTCATATGAAAAGCATTCAACAAAGGTTGATTGCTGTTGTCTTCTTACCCTACAACCTAACGAAAGAAGGTTGAAAGCAAGAAATCATCTAAATAAAATCATATGGTTCATATGAATGCTTTGCTAGGCAACATTCGGCAAGTGTGAACTGTGATTTACCCATTTGTTCTACGGGTTATAAAGGAACTCTTGTGTCTATCACTATCAGTTAATTCCTAAACAATGATACCAATAATTAAACATTATGAGAATAAGGTATTAGAAAGTTATGAGGTTAAAAGAATAGAACCATTACTTCAACAGATAGGATGTAATGGAATTGAATTCAAATACTTCACTACTATCAACTACCACTACAAGGAAACTAACTGGAAGAAGGTAGTTAAAGATAATGCAAGAATACGGTACGTACTACATAAAGCATTCAAATCAAATATTAGAATTTGGTTCTTTATTGAACGTCATACTGATAGTGAACAAAAATGCTTTGGTGGTTACCATAAACATATTCTCATTGAAGACGCACCAGATAGTGTTTGGTTGAACCCTACTAACACCTTGAAGACGTTTATGGCGTCAGTTAACCCAGAAATGTTATTCGCATGTCATTTTGGTCAAATTCCACCAGTGGATCAAAAGATTGCTTTGTTGAAGAGGTTGGTAAGAGATTTATGTTTGAAAGTTCCCAATGGAATACTTGGTATGGATATTCAACAGATAACTAATTTGGATGGTGTCTTGGATTACTGCTCAAAGCAATTTGGTATGAATATGTTTGGTCAACCTCATACGTGGTATGACGTACTAGATACAAAAAATAGTATTGAGTTGAATCTGAAATACTTGACCGACCAATACACAAAAAAATCAACCCATGCAACGTACGAATACCTGTACCATCAAGAATTGATAAAGAGGTTCAACTGTCTTACTACTATTTAGAACTCACTTACAAAAAATGTATTCAGGATCAACACAGACACAAACTAATCAAAAGATTGATTATGGTAAATGCCTATGCGTTTCCATTCCATTCCACGAATTAGAACTGATAGAAGATATGGATGTTCTTTCACACATGCAACTTTGTTCCACACGGTCACAGTATCTTCGCAACCTTATTAAGAGTGACCGCAGGAAAGTGAAAGAACAGTACGGATCTGATTGGAAAACTCTACTTGGACAAAAATAAAGAAAACTGCTATGAATGGTAAAAGCACTCAAATAGTCAATGAGATCAAAAAGAAGGTTAAAAACCCAATAACAAAGAAACCTCAATTTTCAACAACTGATATGGTTATTGAAATGGCAGTACAGAATTTGTACACTGAACTCAAATTACAGAAACTGATTTAATCACCCCCCCTAACTTAAAAAGGGTAGGTTCAGTAATCTATAAAAGTGGGTACATCCAATACAAGTATTGAATTCATTGCTGAAAAAAATAATTCCCAATATTTTGAACCAATGGATACCTTCTGTATGACCCCTCAAATCATTTCTTGGCCTCGGCAGACCCAATACACAAGATCATGCAAGGAACACCCATACAGACGATTTAACGAACAGTGAGGGGGGAAGGAAATTTCCCCCTTCTACTAATCCGAAGAAGGTTCGTCAGTTAATGGGTCTTCCATAGGTATGAGAATCTCATCCTTATGACGTTTCATATATTCCCTGAACTGACGATTTTGGTTCAAGGTATCCCACGTTTGTTTACTTTCACTTTCGTGGTGATAGTAAACATCTTCAACGTAACGTGAACCTGTACCAGCATTACGGGCTAATTGAAGCATCGGTACACCCCGTGATACAGCAAATGAAATTCCTGTATGCCGAAATGAATACCAAGTAATATTTTTATTGTTCCAATAACGTTCCGCGCATAGTTCTTTTATTTCCTTCCAACAACGATTTAATGTACCAGTACCAAAAGGTTTATCAGGATGATTGAACTTGCTTAAAATTGGGTACTGCAAGTATTGAGTTGGTATATGAGGAAACCTTGAACGCAATGATTTCTTTTCAATACCAACTAACTTACGTAATTCTTCAAAACGTTTAACTGTGGGTGACTGAACAGTTCTGGCATTTCCAGTTTTTGTAATTTCAGCACGAATTCTTATTAGATGACCAATATTTTGGTCCTCCTTCTTCAAATTATCATTGGTATCAAGATCACCCCATACAAGACCACGAAGTTCACCAATACGTAAGCAACTATTACTCATAATCAATATTGCTTGATAAAGCATCATTCGGTTATGAGTTTGTGAGGATGTACAGGATTTTGAATTAGCCCACTTTCTTACAGTGTTAATAGTTTGCTGATACTGTCTAGGGTTCAAGTAATCACGTCTCAATGACCTTGAACTTTCACTTGCTAACTTATGAAATGTTGGAAACCGTGAGATGAATCCCAACCTTTCAAGGTAAGCAAAGTAACCTTTGATAGTAGAAAGTTCAGTTAAAATAGTATGAGTTGTCTTCGGTGGTTTAACACCTAATTTTGGATCATCTGTTTGTTGCCTCCATATTGGGTAACCATGCAACTTGGGATAATCTAAATCTTCTAATTTAGTATTACGATTGCCGTAAAACCTTTTGAGCATTGAAAGGTGGTGACTTTTTACTCTGAAAGTTTCTTGGGTAATATTGCCCTTAATGTTATGAGTAGCAACTCTTTTCTTTTCTTCTGCTAGAAAGTCATCTATAAAATCAAACAACTTTTTAACGCGTCTTGCCTTCAAACCTTGTTGGTGACGAGACATCACTAATAACTTTCTATCTAATGCAACTTCTTTTGCTTTTTCTAGATCAGTTTGACCAGTGCTCTTACGTTCTACACCTTCATTAGGTATTGATAAAAAGTATTGATAAACATTAGAGTTTGGACGTTTATAAACATACAAATCATCCTTATTAGGTAATACAAAAACTTTGTCTTGTACCCACTTGCCCGAATTTGGACGAGCCAAAACTTAATGAGGAACTACGTACGCATCATTATCACACTATTGTCGCAGTCAATCAATGTACGTATACGGCATACTCCGCAGGGCACGGGACAGATACGGAATGGGAACGGTGAAGGAGCATTTCAGTGCTCAATGCGTACATTGCGAGTAATCACATTTTCTATGTTGTGTAATCGGCATTAATACGTACCTTTGCTTTGCTGTATACGTACCTTTATCAAAAGCACCATATATGGGGCATTTAGAGGGGTAGTTCAGGGCAATGAGTTATCACAGTGTTATCACACAAGCATTAAATGGTTATCACACTCAAAATAATCAATTCCTAAATTATTCCAAACACGTTGGTATCACTATGATTTTTAACGTACGCAATGGAACACCCATCACAAAATTGTTCCATCTACTCATACGTGCGTTTTGAGATAACACCAGTTAATCCGTTTTATACAGACGGATAAGACATTGCTATCGCAAAATGCTTGTGCGAACTTGGTTCTTCAAGGATGATACCTGTAATCACATAACGAACATCCGTTCCTATGACGCAAGTGATTTCCCAAGAAATTCATGCCAAGTTTGTTCTGTACCTACGTATCAGTACCGCAAAAGGTGGCGGAATTGATAGCAATGGAATCCACGCACAAGAACGTGATATTGAAATATTTTTGAATTCACAAAATCAACCCAATGTTATTGGAAAGTTTGTTGAGGTAGAAAGTGGTGCAAAATCAGATCGGAGTGAACTCAACAAAGCATTAGAACTATGCCGCAAAACAGGATCTCAATTATTAAGTCAAAAGGTTTGTAGAATTTCAAGGGATGTTGAGTTCATAGCAAAACTTGTAAAAGACAAGAGAATTAAACTTCGGGTAGCAAACTTACCAAACGCAGATAATTTTACTATTCACTTATTTGCTGCCATTTCCATGCAAGAACGTGAATTTATAAGATCACGTACAAAGAAGGCAATGCAAATTGCGAAAGAACGTGGTGTTGTGTTTGGGAATCCAAAACTTGGCGAACTAAACCGTACACGAATTAGAAGAGCAAATACATTTAACTCAACTGTTTCACCAATAGTCCTACCACTACGCAATCAAGGATTAACTCTTCAACAAATAGCAAACACATTGAATGAAATGAATATGAAAACTACTAGGGGTTGTTCCTACTCACCCATGCAAGTAAAACGTGTACTTGATAGGTGTTCAAAGTGAAATACTACATTGAATATCAGGATCAATTTCGTAAGTGGAGACCTTATCAAATGCAGTATGGGCAAACCAGTGCGTGGAACACTGCCTCTAACCGCACCAGAAGCACTGGTAAACGTCACCGTCTAGTAGACGAGGGTGGAAGGTTGCTTGACTTGTTTGAACCGTGAGGGAAGTGGTGAGAGGGTGGAAGGAAATTTCCACCCTCTTAAAAACGATTAGAAAAATAAAAGTCTACAAAAGAATATAAGATTAATAAAAGAAATAAGTAAATGTAGTTAGAGTTCTATACCTGAACTCAAAGCCCACACTCCAAGACCTATTACACCCACTGAAACCACAAAAGATGCAACCCCTATAACCACTCCAGCAATCGCAAATCCTCGTTTTTTAGAAGAGGTAAAAAGAGGTGCAATACCCAGACCTGTTCCGGTGGTAGTAACGAATAATTGAAAGAACATAATTAAACCAATAACAGTTTCATCCCCATCAGCACCAGCCAGTATCACCCAAAAAAATAAGAGGAGAGAACCGAAAACAGAAACACAAAATGAAGCAATACCCAATGGAGAATGCCCTGACCTGTCCATAACGATTAGGATTTTAATAATTTTATCATAAAAAAGTGAAAGCAAAAGTGAGATTTTATATAATTATTGTATTCTTTTGGTATGGAGTTAATGAACAGAAGACCAGTAGTAAACGTCATCGTCTGGTAGACGAGGATGGAAGGTTGCTTGACTTGTTTGAACCGTAAGGAAGGTGCTTTGAGGAGGGAAGGAAATTTCCCCCCTTCTGGGCTAGATTTGAAGAACCAAGACCAGTGAGGCAAAAGTGGAAACATCCTCACCTGTCATTGTTGAAAAAATACCTCTGGATCAGATCAAGGTAAGAATTCGTTTAAGGACACCAAAAGAAAGTAAAGTTACTGAAATTGCCGAATCCATTAAAACTATTGGATTACTAAACCCAATAACAATTGACCAAGACAATTACATTGTTGCTGGTTACCATAGATATTGTGCCCACCAGTTACTAGAAGCAGAATACATTGATGCTATTAGGAAAGATTTTTCAAAGGTATACAGTGAACTTGGTGAAATAGATGAGAATCTCAAACGTAGTGAACTAAACCATATTGAAATCAGTGAGCATCTTGGGAGAAGAGAGGAACTATTAGAACAACTTGGTCTACGAATGAAGAGTGGTTTTAACAAAGAAAAAGATGGGAAGTTGACTACAACTCAACTAGCAACTGAATTGGGAATAAGTAATCGTCTGTTCAGGATGAAGATGCAAATTGCTAAAAATATGATTGAAGAAGTACGTGATGAATTACGCGATACTAAATTTGCCGATGTAATGATGGATATGGTGAAATTAAGTCAACAGACACCAGAAATCCAAAGAAAAATCAGTGCTTTACTAATCACGGGTAAGTATTCAACCTTCAAACGTGCGATGGTTGAAGGTAGCATTGAAGTTATCAAAAGAACAAAAGATTATAAGATTGACTTTGATATGAAAGAACGATTTGGAATACCTCATTCAGTAATACGTTTCACAAAAGCAAATGTTGAACTTCAAGGTTTGTGCAACCTCGTTTCAAAAGACCCAGAACTTGAATGGGTAAAAAGGGATTCCCTTCATTTTGGGGAAACAACAATTCCCGTTTATCAGATGGCAGCAGATCACAGTGAATTTCTCATTACCTACTACACACCAGAAGGTGGTTTGGTACTAGATAATTTTATGGGTAGAGCAACTAATGGTTTAGCTGCGTTATGGCATGGAAGAAGGTTTATTGGTTACGACGTAGAAAAGAAAAATGTTGATAGAACCAAACAAGTAATTCAGGAGCACTTTGATGGTTACGAAGATAGATACCAAATTTTTCATTCAGATGGTGTTGCCCTTGAAGAACTAAAAGATAAAAGTGAATACCTAGATGCTGTTGTAACTGACCCGCCGTACATTATGAATAATGAAAGGTATACAAGTGACGAACGTGACATATCAAGTATGAACTATGAAAACTATATGGATAGGATCAAACTCAACTTTGAACAACTACATCGTTTAATCAAAACATCCAATTTTGAGAAGAAAGAATTTTACCCAGTCATCTTCAAAGTTGGAACAGGCAGAAGAGGCACAAAAGGAATTATTGATATGTCGGCAGAATTTCAAGTAGTAGCAAAATCAGTTGGATTTGTTGTGTGGGACATTTTCTACAATCAACTTCATTCACCGTGGGGAGCAGTGAACTGGGAAAGAAACTATATCAATAAGTACGTTCAAAAGAACCACGAAACAAATTTAGTGTTCTGCAAGTTCTAGGGATAAACCATGCAAATAGGTTGTTGACTAAAACAATAGATTAGTGTATAATAGTTCATATGAAAAGCATTCAACAAAGGTTGATTGCTGTTGTCTTCTTACCCTACAACCTAACGAAAGAAGGTTGAAAGCAAGAAATCATCTAAATAAAATCATATGGTTCATATGAATGCTTTGCTAGGCAACATTCGGCAAGTGTGAACTGTGATTTACCCATTTGTTCTACGGGTTATAAAGGAACTCTTGTGTCTATCACTATCAGTTAATTCCTAAACAATGATACCAATAATTAAACATTATGAGAATAAGGTATTAGAAAGTTATGAGGTTAAAAGAATAGAACCATTACTTCAACAGATAGGATGTAATGGAATTGAATTCAAATACTTCACTACTATCAACTACCACTACAAGGAAACTAACTGGAAGAAGGTAGTTAAAGATAATGCAAGAATACGGTACGTACTACATAAAGCATTCAAATCAAATATTAGAATTTGGTTCTTTATTGAACGTCATACTGATAGTGAACAAAAATGCTTTGGTGGTTACCATAAACATATTCTCATTGAAGACGCACCAGATAGTGTTTGGTTGAACCCTACTAACACCTTGAAGACGTTTATGGCGTCAGTTAACCCAGAAATGTTATTCGCATGTCATTTTGGTCAAATTCCACCAGTGGATCAAAAGATTGCTTTGTTGAAGAGGTTGGTAAGAGATTTATGTTTGAAAGTTCCCAATGGAATACTTGGTATGGATATTCAACAGATAACTAATTTGGATGGTGTCTTGGATTACTGCTCAAAGCAATTTGGTATGAATATGTTTGGTCAACCTCATACGTGGTATGACGTACTAGATACAAAAAATAGTATTGAGTTGAATCTGAAATACTTGACCGACCAATACACAAAAAAATCAACCCATGCAACGTACGAATACCTGTACCATCAAGAATTGATAAAGAGGTTCAACTGTCTTACTACTATTTAGAACTCACTTACAAAAAATGTATTCAGGATCAACACAGACACAAACTAATCAAAAGATTGATTATGGTAAATGCCTATGCGTTTCCATTCCATTCCACGAATTAGAACTGATAGAAGATATGGATGTTCTTTCACACATGCAACTTTGTTCCACACGGTCACAGTATCTTCGCAACCTTATTAAGAGTGACCGCAGGAAAGTGAAAGAACAGTACGGATCTGATTGGAAAACTCTACTTGGACAAAAATAAAGAAAACTGCTATGAATGGTAAAAGCACTCAAATAGTCAATGAGATCAAAAAGAAGGTTAAAAACCCAATAACAAAGAAACCTCAATTTTCAACAACTGATATGGTTATTGAAATGGCAGTACAGAATTTGTACACTGAACTCAAATTACAGAAACTGATTTAATCACCCCCCCTAACTTAAAAAGGGTAGGTTCAGTAATCTATAAAAGTGGGTACATCCAATACAAGTATTGAATTCATTGCTGAAAAAAATAATTCCCAATATTTTGAACCAATGGATACCTTCTGTATGACCCCTCAAATCATTTCTTGGCCTCGGCAGACCCAATACACAAGATCATGCAAGGAACACCCATACAGACGATTTAACGAACAGTGAGGGGGGAAGGAAATTTCCCCCTTCTACTAATCCGAAGAAGGTTCGTCAGTTAATGGGTCTTCCATAGGTATGAGAATCTCATCCTTATGACGTTTCATATATTCCCTGAACTGACGATTTTGGTTCAAGGTATCCCACGTTTGTTTACTTTCACTTTCGTGGTGATAGTAAACATCTTCAACGTAACGTGAACCTGTACCAGCATTACGGGCTAATTGAAGCATCGGTACACCCCGTGATACAGCAAATGAAATTCCTGTATGCCGAAATGAATACCAAGTAATATTTTTATTGTTCCAATAACGTTCCGCGCATAGTTCTTTTATTTCCTTCCAACAACGATTTAATGTACCAGTACCAAAAGGTTTATCAGGATGATTGAACTTGCTTAAAATTGGGTACTGCAAGTATTGAGTTGGTATATGAGGAAACCTTGAACGCAATGATTTCTTTTCAATACCAACTAACTTACGTAATTCTTCAAAACGTTTAACTGTGGGTGACTGAACAGTTCTGGCATTTCCAGTTTTTGTAATTTCAGCACGAATTCTTATTAGATGACCAATATTTTGGTCCTCCTTCTTCAAATTATCATTGGTATCAAGATCACCCCATACAAGACCACGAAGTTCACCAATACGTAAGCAACTATTACTCATAATCAATATTGCTTGATAAAGCATCATTCGGTTATGAGTTTGTGAGGATGTACAGGATTTTGAATTAGCCCACTTTCTTACAGTGTTAATAGTTTGCTGATACTGTCTAGGGTTCAAGTAATCACGTCTCAATGACCTTGAACTTTCACTTGCTAACTTATGAAATGTTGGAAACCGTGAGATGAATCCCAACCTTTCAAGGTAAGCAAAGTAACCTTTGATAGTAGAAAGTTCAGTTAAAATAGTATGAGTTGTCTTCGGTGGTTTAACACCTAATTTTGGATCATCTGTTTGTTGCCTCCATATTGGGTAACCATGCAACTTGGGATAATCTAAATCTTCTAATTTAGTATTACGATTGCCGTAAAACCTTTTGAGCATTGAAAGGTGGTGACTTTTTACTCTGAAAGTTTCTTGGGTAATATTGCCCTTAATGTTATGAGTAGCAACTCTTTTCTTTTCTTCTGCTAGAAAGTCATCTATAAAATCAAACAACTTTTTAACGCGTCTTGCCTTCAAACCTTGTTGGTGACGAGACATCACTAATAACTTTCTATCTAATGCAACTTCTTTTGCTTTTTCTAGATCAGTTTGACCAGTGCTCTTACGTTCTACACCTTCATTAGGTATTGATAAAAAGTATTGATAAACATTAGAGTTTGGACGTTTATAAACATACAAATCATCCTTATTAGGTAATACAAAAACTTTGTCTTGTACCCACTTGCCCGAATTTGGACGAGCCAAAACTTAATGAGGAACTACGTACGCATCATTATCACACTATTGTCGCAGTCAATCAATGTACGTATACGGCATACTCCGCAGGGCACGGGACAGATACGGAATGGGAACGGTGAAGGAGCATTTCAGTGCTCAATGCGTACATTGCGAGTAATCACATTTTCTATGTTGTGTAATCGGCATTAATACGTACCTTTGCTTTGCTGTATACGTACCTTTATCAAAAGCACCATATATGGGGCATTTAGAGGGGTAGTTCAGGGCAATGAGTTATCACAGTGTTATCACACAAGCATTAAATGGTTATCACACTCAAAATAATCAATTCCTAAATTATTCCAAACACGTTGGTATCACTATGATTTTTAACGTACGCAATGGAACACCCATCACAAAATTGTTCCATCTACTCATACGTGCGTTTTGAGATAACACCAGTTAATCCGTTTTATACAGACGGATAAGACATTGCTATCGCAAAATGCTTGTGCGAACTTGGTTCTTCAAGGATGATACCTGTAATCACATAACGAACATCCGTTCCTATGACGCAAGTGATTTCCCAAGAAATTCATGCCAAGTTTGTTCTGTACCTACGTATCAGTACCGCAAAAGGTGGCGGAATTGATAGCAATGGAATCCACGCACAAGAACGTGATATTGAAATATTTTTGAATTCACAAAATCAACCCAATGTTATTGGAAAGTTTGTTGAGGTAGAAAGTGGTGCAAAATCAGATCGGAGTGAACTCAACAAAGCATTAGAACTATGCCGCAAAACAGGATCTCAATTATTAAGTCAAAAGGTTTGTAGAATTTCAAGGGATGTTGAGTTCATAGCAAAACTTGTAAAAGACAAGAGAATTAAACTTCGGGTAGCAAACTTACCAAACGCAGATAATTTTACTATTCACTTATTTGCTGCCATTTCCATGCAAGAACGTGAATTTATAAGATCACGTACAAAGAAGGCAATGCAAATTGCGAAAGAACGTGGTGTTGTGTTTGGGAATCCAAAACTTGGCGAACTAAACCGTACACGAATTAGAAGAGCAAATACATTTAACTCAACTGTTTCACCAATAGTCCTACCACTACGCAATCAAGGATTAACTCTTCAACAAATAGCAAACACATTGAATGAAATGAATATGAAAACTACTAGGGGTTGTTCCTACTCACCCATGCAAGTAAAACGTGTACTTGATAGGTGTTCAAAGTGAAATACTACATTGAATATCAGGATCAATTTCGTAAGTGGAGACCTTATCAAATGCAGTATGGGCAAACCAGTGCGTGGAACACTGCCTCTAACCGCACCAGAAGCACTGGTAAACGTCACCGTCTAGTAGACGAGGGTGGAAGGTTGCTTGACTTGTTTGAACCGTGAGGGAAGTGGTGAGAGGGTGGAAGGAAATTTCCACCCTCTTAAAAACGATTAGAAAAATAAAAGTCTACAAAAGAATATAAGATTAATAAAAGAAATAAGTAAATGTAGTTAGAGTTCTATACCTGAACTCAAAGCCCACACTCCAAGACCTATTACACCCACTGAAACCACAAAAGATGCAACCCCTATAACCACTCCAGCAATCGCAAATCCTCGTTTTTTAGAAGAGGTAAAAAGAGGTGCAATACCCAGACCTGTTCCGGTGGTAGTAACGAATAATTGAAAGAACATAATTAAACCAATAACAGTTTCATCCCCATCAGCACCAGCCAGTATCACCCAAAAAAATAAGAGGAGAGAACCGAAAACAGAAACACAAAATGAAGCAATACCCAATGGAGAATGCCCTGACCTGTCCATAACGATTAGGATTTTAATAATTTTATCATAAAAAAGTGAAAGCAAAAGTGAGATTTTATATAATTATTGTATTCTTTTGGTATGGAGTTAATGAACAGAAGACCAGTAGTAAACGTCATCGTCTGGTAGACGAGGATGGAAGGTTGCTTGACTTGTTTGAACCGTAAGGAAGGTGCTTTGAGGAGGGAAGGAAATTTCCCCCCTTCTGGGCTAGATTTGAAGAACCAAGACCAGTGAGGCAAAAGTGGAAACATCCTCACCTGTCATTGTTGAAAAA
>JGI24004J15324_10000723_pt1 | contig 13236 bp, 17 predicted proteins | sample LinPmetageLP32_FD_15324 | JGI IMG/M metagenome (IMG submission 15324)
AATTGTTTAGTTCATAGGCTTCAAGCATATCAAAAGTATGGAGAAGATATTTATAAAAAAGGTATTGTGTGTAGGCATCTAAATGGAAATCCCTTAGATAACTCTATTGACAATATAGCAATAGGAACGCAGTCTGATAATATGATGGATAGACAACAAGCGGACAGAATAGCACACGCATCACACGCTTCATCATTTGCCCAAGTACATAACCACAATGAAATAATATCATTCTATAATAAAGAAAAATCATATAGTAAAACTATGGATGAATTTAATATATCTAGCAAAGGAACATTACACTATATAATAAATAAATAATATGAGAGCAACCTATTTACATTACGAGAATGGTAAAGGATATGACGTTATAGACTTTATAAAAGATTATGAACTAAACTTCAATAGAGGCAATATAATTAAGTATGTTTGTAGAAGCGGAAAGAAAGACGATGAGTTAAAAGACTTAGAGAAAGCAGCAGACTACTTAAAGAGAGAGATAGAATACTTAAGAGAGCAACAAGAACAATGGATAGAAAAAAATAAATAAGATGTATATAAACATAGAGGTAAAAGACACAGAAAGAAAAGACTACTATAAGTTCCTAATAAACGGAGTAAACTTAGGAGAGTGGGAGAGAAGCGAATTAAGACACTTAATTGAAGTGATAGATAATAAGATATGACATTAGATATAATAAAAGAAGCGGTTAACAATAAGTTTAACTTAGATATAACCTTAAAAACAAGGCAAAGGAATTACACATATGCAAAGAAAGTGTTTTGCAAACTTGCTTATGAATCTGGAAGTACTTTTAGAGAGGTAGGAGAAACAATAAAAAAAAGTCATTGTAATATACTACACCACGTTAATAGCGTAAATGTAATAGGCTTAGAAGATAAAAGGAAACACGATGAAATAATAAAAGAGTTAGACTTAGTATTCTCTAAACCTTTCTTCAATTCAGAACAAGACAAAATTAAGAAAGAGATTAAAAAAGCAGAAACAACTCAGACCATAAAAGAAATACAAGACGTTGTAGACGTTTTAAGCGGTTGGGATATAGAAACAGTAGAGGAGTTTAAAGAAACACGCTTAGAACCCTTTAACAAATCATTAAAGCACAGAGTCAAACCAAAGACAATAAAAGAAGTTAAAGGTGCATTACTAAACAACAAAGTTAAGAATCCTGTACTATGCTAATAACAAACGAAGATAATATGGAACTTATGGCAAGGTATGAGGATAACTACTTTGACCTTGCTATTGTTGACCCACCTTATGGTATTGGTGAAGGAAAAAAAACTGTAAGAACAAGAAAAAAACACGTAAATAGGGTTGTGCATAATGATAAAGAATGGGATAGTAATATACCAACAAAAGAATACTTTGAAGAACTTAAAAGAGTATCAAAAAATCAGATAATTTGGGGCGCTAATTATATGGTTGAACATTTAAACCCAAGTATGGGGTGGATTTTTTGGGAAAAGAAAATAGGGGGGGATTTTTCAGATGGTGAATTAGCTTATACAAGTTTTAAAAGAGCTTTGAAAATGTATACAAAATGGAGTGGTGGTGCTAATAAAATACACCCAACACAAAAACCAATAGCTTTATACGAATGGCTTTTAATAAATTACGCAAAAGAGGGTGATAAGATATTAGACACACATTTAGGTAGTGGCTCAATAGCTTTAGCTTGTCATAATTTAGAATATGACCTTACAGCCTGTGAGTTAGACAAAGAGTATTACGATGCAGCAATAAAAAGAATAAAGCAGCACAAAGCACAAATTAGAATGTTTTAATATGAAAATAACAAACGAAGATAATAACAAAAATTGGGGAGGTGCTCGAAAAGGTGCTGGAAGAAAAAAAGGTAGTCTAAACCTTTCAATATCTAACGAGATTAAGGCTTATTGTGAGGAGTTTATTGTTAAACTATTAAGTAAAGACTCTATAAGAAATAAGGCACAGAAACAAATTGAAAACAAAAACAAAAAAACAATAAAAGAGTTTGTTTATGTTATAAAGTCTGGTTTCTTAACAAAAATAGGTTACACAACAAACTTTAAAAAAAGATACAATCACTACTTAGTTCATAACCCAAATTTAGAAATACTACTGTTAAGAGAACATCCAAAAGCCTTTTTAATTGAATGTACTATACATAGTAAATACAAAAATAAAAGAATAACAGGAGAATGGTTTAAGTTAAAAAATAAAGAAATATTAGATTTGTTAAATATAGTAAACGTTGATTGTTTGTAAAAAAATAAAGTTATCTTTATATATTATTGAATAAACAATTTATTTCAATTATGGATAATAGAAAAAATAACGGAGGTGCAAGAGAGGGAGCTGGAAGAAAGCCAAAGGCACAAGAGCAAAAACTAATTGAGAGATTAGATTCTATAATAGACAAAGACGAAGCACTAAGTAAATTAGGGGAGTTAGTAGCGAAAGCTGATATAAGAGCCTTACAGTTGTATTTAAGCTATCGTTATGGAAAACCTAAGGAAAGTATAGACCTCAACTCATCGGAGGGCTTAAACATCAATTTTAGAGATTTAATAAAGTTTGTTGATTAACCATTGATTGAAGTAAAAAAGAAATATCTACCTATTGTTGAAACAGACAGTAGGTATTTTATAGTAAGTGGTGGGCGTGGTTCTGGGAAGTCATTTTCAGTAAACGCCCTTTTAGTTATGCTTACCTATGAAGCTGGACATACTATCCTATTTACAAGATATACACTAACCTCAGCATACATTTCTATTATACCAGAGTTTATAGACAAGCTCGAACAGTTTGGTTCAATAGAACACTTCCACATAACTAAGGATGAGATACTAAACAAAAAGACTGGAAGCAAGATAATCTTTAGAGGCATAAAGACATCAAGTGGAGATCAGACTGCAAACCTTAAATCTTTACAAGGTATCACTACTTGGGTAGTAGATGAAGCAGAGGAACTAACTGATGAGCAGAAGTTTGACACAATAGACTTATCGGTTAGACAGAAAGGAAACAAGAACAGAGTTGTATTAATACTAAACCCTACAACCAAAGAGCATTTCATATACAGACGATTCTTTGAAGACAGAGGAGTTCAAGAGGGTAGCAATATAACAAAAGACAACACCACCTATATACACACAACGTATATGGATAACATAGATAACTTATCTAAAAGCTACATAGAGCAGATAGCACAGATGCGAGAACGTAGACCAGAGAAATATAAACAACAGATGTTAGGTTCTTGGCTTAATAAAGCTGAGGGAGTTATATTTGATAACTGGACAATAGGAGAGTTTAAAAGAAGTAGTGTAAGTGTGTGGGGTCAAGATTATGGGTTTGCTGCTGATCCATCTACATTAGTTGAGGTAAACATAAACAGTAGCACTAAGACTATTTACTTAAAAGAATGTTTCTACTTACAAAGACTAACCACATCACAAATAGCAGAGCTTAATATAAAACATTCTAAGGGGGGTTTAATAATAGGGGATAGTGCAGAGCCAAGACTACTAAGCGAGATAAAAGCAAAGGGGTGCAATGTAAAACCAAGCATCAAAGGACAAGGAAGTGTTACATACGGAATAAGCCTATTACAAGACTATGACTTAGTAGTAACTCCAGAAAGCACTAACTTAATCAAAGAGCTAAATAATTATAGCTGGCTAGAAAGAAAGTCTAATACACCAGTAGATAAATGGAATCACTTAATAGATGCGATTAGATACGCAGTAGGCTATCAACTACAAAACCCAAACAGAGGTAAGTATATAGTATCTTAGTTACTAAAATAATTTAAAAACGTTTATATATTAATAAGTAAAAGAATATGAAAGTAAATCTTAGAATACCTACAAGCCTTAACGAGATAACACTTGGTCAATATCAAGAGTTTGCAAAGCTAGAGAATAATACTAAAATTAATCCAGCAGAGATACAACTTAAGATGATTGAGACATTCTGTAGCGTATCTGAATTAGTGGCTAGAGGTATGAGAGCAACAGATATTGCAGAGATATGTGAGATGTTAAATAATATGTTTGATACAGAGCATCAGCTTGTAAGTAAGTTTAAACTAAATGGGGTTGATTATGGTTTTATACCAGAGCTTGATGATATGAGCTTTGGAGAGTATATGGACTTAGATACATTTATAGGAGATAACGATAACATACACAGAGCAGCAAATGTTTTGTTTAGACCTATTGAGTTTAAAAGAGGGGATAGATACACTATAAAAGAATATGATTCTAATACAAGTGAAATAGCTAAAGACTTTCCTTTAGATGCAGTTCTAGGTGCTATTGTTTTTTTTTACACTTTAGGAAAAGACTTGTCGGTAGTTATGCTGAACTCTTTGGACAAGAAGAACGAGAGGGATTTAGCACAGTATCTAATTTCACTTCCAAATATGGATGGTTCAATTCACTCTATGCAATCGCTGACGGAGATATTACAAAATTTGAATATATCACTAAATTAAATGTATATGAGTGTTTAACATTCTTAGAGTACACAAAAGAAAAAAACGAAATAGAAGCAGCACAGATAAAAAGTAAATTTAAGTAATATGAGCAATACAGGCATAAGAGGATTTTATCAACTAACAGAAACTATTAAAACACAGTTACTAAGTGATGTAAATGTAAACACAGTTACAACTGGAGATATATTTGATATTGACTTATCTAAGCAAAGCATATTCCCTTTAAGCCACATTGTAATAAACAACGTTACAACGCAAGAACAAGTATTAGTTTTTAACATTACTGTAATGGCAATGGATATAGTAGACGAGAGCAAAGAAAAGACAGAAGATATATTTAGAGGTAATAACAATGAGCAAGATGTGCTTAACACACAGTTAGCAGTATTAAACAAATTAGTAATGGTATTGCGTAGGGGTACACTTTATAGTGATAAGTTTCAATTAGAGGGAGATGCAACTTTAGAACCTTTTTATGAAAGGTTTGATAATCGTTTAGCTGGGTTTGCTGCTACTATGAATATTGTAATTCATAACGATATAAGTATATGTTAGCAGATGAATACTTAAGGGATGAGCTAAATAAGTTTGCTAAGTATGTTATACAACAAAGTAGAACTAACTTGACTAAGGGTAAAAAGAGAGCTTCTAACGAGCTTTATAGGTCTTTAGGTTATGAAGTTAATGAAAGTGCTAAAACAACATCACTAGCCTTTGAAATGGTTGATTATGGTAAGTTTCAAGATAGAGGGGTTAGTGGTAAAAATAAAAAGTATAATACACCTTACTCTTATACAACTAAGATGCCTCCACCACAGGCTTTTGATAAATGGGTAGTAAGAAAGGGAATAGCACCAAGAACCAAAGGTGGCAAGTTTACATCAAGAGAGGGTTTAAAGTTTGCTATTGCTAAATCTATATATAAAAACGGTATAAGACCTAGTATGTTTTTTACAAAGCCATTTGAAGCAGCATTTAAAAGACTACCAGACGAATTAATAGAAGCATACTCAATAGGAATAGAAAAACAGATACAAGTAAACATAGATAAAAAATGAGCAAGATAAACGTAAGAAGTCCTTACTATATAACAACAGGAACTGTAACTGGTTTAAATAGTACTTCAATAGAGATATATATTTATACAGGCACACAAGGAGTTGGAAATACAAATAATAGTAGACCAACAACACCAACTTATAACCTTGAGGGTTTTGCAGTTAATAATGAAGTTACATTTGAGATAAGCGAACTTGTAAAGGATTATATATCACAAGCATATATTGAGATAGATTACACAACAAATATTCTTTGGGTAGATTATAGAACTACTCAAACAATAAACGGAGTAGCACAAACAATTAGTGTTTATACACAATTAACTGCTTTTAATGGATATGGATATTTTGAAGATGCAGCTAATCCTACTAACTCAAGCAAACTATTACAAACAAACACTGTTATATATATTCCAGAAGTTGTAAGTGGAAACTTTGACAGAGTTAAAATTCCTGTTGATACAAGTTTAAACCAAACAGTAGTATTTAAAAATGCAGCTGGGACAACACTCGAAACAGTTACAACAAACACCTCAACATTATCTACTGGTCAAGTTGCTTATGTTACTGGAACAAGCGAGAACATAGCTACTGCTGTATTATCTGGAACTGGTAGCGATATAACTGTTGAAATTGAAAGAGTGTCAGAATGTAAATACACACAAAGAAAATTATCTTTTGTAAATAAATTTGGTGCTATACAATATATCTGGTTTAATAAGAAAAGCACAGAAGTACTAACAACTAAGAAAGAGCAGTTTAAGAAAAATATAGTTAGTGGTTCAAGTTATAACAGACTTAAACACCAAAACACAATATTAACTAAAAACGGAATAGAGAAGATAACATTAAACTCTGGTTTTTATCCAGAAAGTTTTAATGAGGTATTTAAGCAAATGGAATTAAGCGAACAGGTATGGATGACAGAGGGAGTTAAACCTAGTCCAGTCACAAGACCAGTAACAATAACATCTTCAAGTTTAGCTTATAAAACACAATTAAACGACAAGCTCATTACTTACTCAATAGAGGTTGAGTATTCAAACAATACAATAAACGATATTAGATAGATGCAGATAATAGAGTTATACATAAGAAGTCAGTTCTTAGCTCAAGGAACTGCAAGCTCAACAACTACAAATAAATTAGTAGATGCATCAGGAGCTTTCACAACTTTATTAGCAGTTGGAGATGTAGTTGAAAACATAACAGACAACACTACTGCCAAGATAACCGCTATTGATTCAGCAACTCAATTAACGCTTGATAATGATATAATGGCAAGTGGAGAAAAATATCGCATCTTTTCCGACTATGTTAAGATGGATATGTTCAAAGATGAAAGTGTAAGCATTTCCGATAGCATACAAGATGTTAGAGATATATCTAAGATATTTACAACATTCTCACAACAATTTAACTTACCAGCATCAAAGAATAATAACAAGTTTTTTAAGCACTATCAAGATACAGATGTATTAAATAGTTTTGATGCAAGATTTAAAGCAGATGCGATAATAAAATTAAACGGAGTAGATTTTAGAAAAGGTAAAATAAAACTAAATGCAGTAGACTTAAAAGATAATAAGGCTTACTCTTATAAGGTTGTTTTCTTTGGGGATATAATAGAACTAAAAGATTTATTTAAAGATGATGAATTAAGTTCTTTACAATCTTTGGATAGTGAAAATTTCACTTATGATGATGCAACAGTTTTAGATAAGTTTACAGATGGAGCTGGTTTTTTAAATGTTGCTTTTCCTTTAGTAACACACAGTAAATACTTTCAAATAGCATCAAATGGAAGATACAAAAGCGGAAATGACAGCTTAGATTTTAAAGATTTAAAACCAGCTTTAAGAATAAGAAAAATAATTGAAGCAATACAAACAAAGTACAGTCTAACATTTAGTAATGATTTTTTTAATACTTTAAACTTCCATAAGATTTATATGTTATTACATAGAGCTTCTGGTAATGTGAGTAATGCTTTAACTACTGGAGGGATTTTGACTGTTACAAACAGTCTTAATGATTTGACAGTTACAACTGCTAATAATATTGATCTTAGACCCTTATCTGCTGGAAACCTATATCTACTTACTTACAATATAACACTAACAACAACAACTCCTGTAACTGTAAGAATAACCTCTCCTAACGGACAGGTGTATGCAGAGCAAACTTTTAACACTATTGCAACCCATACAGTACAATTTGAAATTACATCTAATGTACCTAGCAATGTACTTTTTACTGTTGAGTCGGAAAACACATTAACAATAAGCAATCAGACGTTAGCGATTTCAAGACTGCAAGGTCTTATTACTGCAACATATAGCTTTCCAAGTAACTCAATATTAAATAATTTTGTTGTTACTCGTCAAGTTCCTAAAATGAAGATTATAGATTTTATGACATCTTTGTTTAAAATGTTTAATCTAACTGCATACAAAGAAAATGGTATTATAGTAGTTCAACCTTTACAAGACTTTTACAATGCTGGTACTACTTACAACATTACAGATTATGTAGAAGTAGACAGTTCTAATATTGCAAAGCTAATGCAGTTTAGTGAAGTAGATTTTAGATTTAAAAGTAAAGAGTATTTCTTAGCAAAATTCTCAGACGAAATACAAAGCGATGACTTTGGTAATATAACTGCTGGTAACGATGAATTTGATGGAGAGCCATATAAGATAGAGGTTGACTTTGAAAAGATAATGTATGAGCGTTTAAGAGATACTAGTGATGTTTTAACAAATGTAACACAAGGCTCTTTGTTAGATATTAATTTATCAGCTACAATAGGAGCTCCTCTATTATTGTATTGTAATAATACAGATCCAGGCGGAGCAATATTTTGGAATGGAACAACAGAAGTACCAAGATATAAACGACCGTCAAACTCATCATTTTCTGGAAACGAAACTTTAAATTTTGGTGGAGAGATGGATGAAAATAGTTTAGCCTTTAATCCAAACTCATTATTTCAAAAAAACTATTTAGATTACATTACTAGCATATTTGATAAACAAGCGAGAAAGACAAAAGTAACTGCTTACTTACCTTTAAGAATATTATTAAAATATCAACTAAATGATACTTTTATAATAGCAAATAAAAGCTATCGAATAAACACTATAAAAACTAACTTACTAACTAATAAGACAGAGTTAGAATTGTTTAATTTGTTTACAAGCTCACAAGATGTTCAAAACGGAATAGTTGAGGGGTTACCAAGAATGGCAGATTTTTCTGCTACCTCAATAAGTAGTACAACAGTTGACACAAGTTGGACTGCTGTTGCTGGTGCTATAAGATACTGGCTTTATGTTGATGATGTAATAACAGAAAAACAAACTGCTACTACTTATCAATTCACAGGCTTAGAAGCTGGATTAACTTACAAACTAAGTGGTCAAGTTGAATATGCTGGTAGTAAATTTAGCAGATTTCAAGACATCATTGTAACAACGTCAGCTTTTGATTCAGCACTAGCAGAAAACGGAGATACATTAATAACAGAAGGAAATGATAATATTATACTAGAGTAATGATAAAAAATATATTAGAACTTTTAAAACACGCAAAAGGAGAAACGGAATCCATTAGAATAGCACAAGGTAAACATAAACTACCTACAACATTAAGAGAGGGATATAAAGCACTAAAACAAGAGATAAAATGGCAATAGACAAAACTATAAATATAAATGTAAACTCTAAAGATGCAGTTCAAGATATTACTCTTTTAAATAGCATACTAGAGGAACAAGAGCAGATTACAATAGAGCTACAAAGAGAGCAACAGAAACTTGAGCAACAATTAAGAGATACTCCTAAAAATTCACTAGCAGCTCAAAAAGAACTGACTACTGAATTAAACCACGTTAAGGATTCTATAAAAGACCAAAACCTATCAGTTAAGCAGTTAAAGGTTCAACAAAAATCTTTAGGTAAAGGCACAAATGATTTAACAAATGACCTTGTGTCTAATGGCGGTGCAATGGGAATCTTAAACAACTTAACTGGAGGGTTAGCTCAACAGTTTAAAGATTCTTATGAGGCTATTTCTTTATCTTCTAAAGGTCTTAGCGGCTTTAAAAAAGCGATGGTTGCAACTGGTATTGGTGCTTTTGTTATTGCGTTAGGATACGTTATATCTAATTTTGACAAGATAAAAGATTTAGTTTCTGGAGTTACAAAAGAACAAAAGAAATCATTAGAAGTAGCTGAACAAAACGTTATTTTGAGCTCTAGATTACTTGAGAACACAAATGAAAGTGTTAATTCTCTTAAATTACAAGGTAAGACAGAGAAAGAAATTCGTGACATAAAGAAACAGCAAACCAATGAGAGTATATTAGCCTATGAAGCTCAATTATTATCCCAGAAACAAATAAAAAAATCTCAAATAGAAACAGCTAAACGTAATAAGGATATATTACAAGGAATAATTAGGTTTGTATTTGCCCCTATTAGCTTAATTTTAAAAATGATAGACGGCATTACATACGCTGCTAGTTTTTTACCTGGAGTTGGAGCTGAAGCTACTAATTTAGAAGAACAATTCTCTGGCGGTATTGCTGGTTTAGTTTTTGACAGTAAAGAGGTTGAAGATAAAGCTGAAGATACAATAAGAGAAACAGAAAAGCAATTAAGAAATTTAAGGAACAAAAGAGATGGTTATCTTTTAGCTGAAAAAGAAAAATCAAAAAAAAATGGAGAAGATGAAGTTGACGAAGCTAAAAAATTAGAAGACTTAAAAAACAAAATTAGAGATGAAAGTGCAAATAAAGAAGATGAAGCTAGAGCATTAGAATTATTAAAAATAGAAGAACATAACGAAAAATTATTAAAAGAAGCAAAAGATGCTGGTTTACTCACTCAAGAATTAAAAGATTCACTAAATGAAAAGTTAGCAGCTAAACAAGCTGAATTTGATGCAATAGACAAAGAAAGAAGAGATAAAAAGAAAGCAGCGGAAGATGCAAAAAAAGAAAAAGAAGATGCTGATGAAAGGGAAAGATTAAAAATACAAAAAGAATTTGAAGAAGAACAGTATAGGACTGGATTTGATAATTTACAAAATATTTTAAGTATAGGTGGAAAGAAAATGGAAAAAGTCGGAAAAGCCTTAGCTATTGCTGATGTTGTTAGAACTGCTAGTAAATCTATTTCATCAACTATTTCATCAACTGCTGAGGCAAATGCAAAAGCAGTTGCTGCCAGTCCATTAACAAGTGGGATGCCTTTTGTTGGTATTAATACTGCTAAAGCTGCTTTATCTATTGGCTCAACTGTCGCAAGTGCTGCTAAAAGTATAAACTCTATTAAAGGAGATTCTAAAAGTGTAAGTGGTGGTGGTGGTGCTGCTGCTGGTGGTGGTGGTGGTTCTCAACCTCCAGCTTTTAACATTGTTGGAGCTTCTGATACAAACCAATTAGCTGATGCGATAGGCACTCAAGAACAACAACCAGTACAGGCGTTCGTAGTGGCTAATGACGTAACAACAGCACAGAGTTTACAAAACAATATTGTTGAGGGTGCAACGATAGGATAATTACAAAATAAATTAAAAATCTTTATATAATAATATGCGAATAGTAGAACTGATATTAGACGAAGACCAAGAAATAGGAATTGAAGCTATAAGTGTAGTAGAGAATCCAGCGATAGAAGAAGACTTTATAGCTCTTAAATCACAAGAGTTTAAATTTGCTGAGGTAGACAAAGAGAAGCGTATATTAATGGGTGCTTTACTTATCCCAAATAAGCCCATATACAGACGAAACGGAGAAGATGAGTATTATATATACTTTTCAAAAGATACTGTCTTAAAAGCCTCTCAAATGTATTTAATGCAAGGCAAACAAAACAACTCAACCTTAGAACACCAATACGAGTTAAACGGACTTAGTTTAGTAGAGTCTTGGATAGTAGAAGACAAGGTACACGATAAGAGCGTTAAGTATGGTATGGATTTACCTTTAGGTACTTGGGTTGGTGCTGTGAAAGTAAACAACGATAAAATCTGGAATGAGTTTGTTAAAACGGGTAAGGTCAAAGGCTTTAGTATAGAGGGCTACTTTGCTGATAAGATGGAAAGACCAAAAGAAACCATCAAAGATGAACTTGCTAAGATTGAAGAAGAAGAAGCTGAATACTTACTAGGACAAGTGAAAGCTATTATTAAAAACGATAAGCGAGTTAAGAGTGGTAAGAAGACAGTATTAGAAAGCTATTCAGATTATCCTAGTGGGGTGAAGAACAACGCTAAAAGAGGTTTAGATCTAAACGAGAAAGTAAATAACAAGTGTGCTACTCAAGTAGGAAAGATACGAGCTCAACAATTAGCACAAGGAAAACCAATATCAAAGGAAACTATAAAAAGAATGTACTCTTACTTATCAAGAGCTGAGGCTTATTATGATGAGGGAGATTCTAAAGCCTGTGGTACTATCTCTTATTTACTATGGGGTGGTAAAGCTGGAAAGCGATGGGCAGAAAGCAAACTAAAAGAACTAGGAGAGATTGAGTTAGCAAGTGAAGTAATAAATGACTCAATGGCTATTATAGATGATAGGTTAGCTTATTCAACAAAAGAACTTGCTATAAAGGCTGCTCAAGATATAGGATGTGATAAATACCACGAACACGATTTTGAGGGTAAGACTTGGTTTATGCCTTGTGAACAACACAACCTTAAAGCACCTTGTCAAGATGGGTATGAGCAATACGGAATGAAAATGAAAAACGGAAAGAAAGTTCCTAACTGTGTACCAATAAAATAATATAAATGAAAAACAAAACTAAAGAATTTATAACACCAAGTAAGACAAGTCCAAAAGGAAGCCGAAGAGGTGGTTGTTTATGTAAAGACAATACTTATAAGACTAAGTGTTGTGATGGAAGTTTAAGGGCTCAAGGAATTGGGAACGTTTGAAAATGCAAAATTAATTTTTAACCATTATATATTAATATGAATACAAATGATATGATTAGTAAAATCAAGGAAGTTGTTGGCTTATCTGAAGAAGTTAAGCTAGAACAACAAGCGTTAGAAAACGGAACTGTTATAGAGGCAGATTCTTTTGAAGCTGAAAGCGAAGTTTTTATTGTTACAGAAGATGAAAGAGTAGCATTACCAGTTGGAGATTACCAACTAGAAGACGGAAGAATTTTAGTAGTATCTGATGAGGGTATTATAGCTGAAATTAAAGAAGCTGGAGAAGAAGAAGTAGAGGAAGAAGTTGAAGAAGTAGAAGCTCAAGAAGAAGAAAAAGAAGAAATGGGCTATGCTACTAAAGAAGAACTACAAGAGGTAAGAGATATTGTTGAAGAAATCAAAGCAATGTTAGAGCCTAAAGAAGAAATGAGTTCTGATGACTTAGGAAACCTTATTACAGAAGAATTATCTAAGCACGAATTAAACGAAGTACCACAAGAGGTACAAGAAGAATTGAATGAGCCAAGTGCTGAGCCTATTATGGCAAATCCAGAAGCTGGTTCAACAAACAAATCAAGTTTAAAGTTTGCACAAAATCGCAGACCCTCAACTTTAGATAGAGTATTAAATAAAATAATTAACAACTAAAATTAAATTAAATGGCTAATCCAACGATTACAAACTCTAGTTATGCTGGAGAATTTGCTGGCAAGTACTTA